>Ga0265298_10008256_pt1 | contig 12534 bp, 5 predicted proteins | sample AusTroGonzalo_MG_3_FD_193486 | JGI IMG/M metagenome (GOLD analysis project Ga0265298, IMG submission 193486) | Bovine rumen microbial communities from tropical cattle in Woodstock, Queensland, Australia - Gonzalo_01 | ecosystem: Host-associated > Mammals > Digestive system > Stomach > Rumen ... | reverse complement strand
TTCTCATTGAGAAAGTCGTCGGCCCAATGGTAGGGCGCGTTATCCTTAACGCGCCGCCAACGGGCACAACCTCGCGGATGCCATGGTAGGACGTGTTATCCTTAACGCGCCGCTCAGAATCAAACTGGCAGAACGAGGAATTGCGGAAACGCATCCGACGCCCGCAATACGTACGCAACAGCGTATTGGGTTCCATGGTAAAGCCGCTAACTTTCCATAATGAAAACCGAATACGATGGTGCGTCGTATGGTTCATTCCATGCGGCGCACCCTCTTATGTTCATTTTCGTTACGGTTCTTAGCGGCACCGACCATGGAATGGACATAGAGGGTGTGTCGCTCTTATTTTTTTTCTGCGTCGGGAGTGTTGCACCAACGGGTAGACGCAGAGAATTAAGAACAGAGAATGTCTAAGTTTCATGATCTGCTGGCGAGAGTCGCTGACGAGAGCGTGAGGTCTGCACTTAAGGCTGAGTATGAACACGCGACGAAGCACAAGAAGTTCGGACTCGTCTTCGAAGAACATCTTCCGGAGTGTACGCCGCTTTGGGGCATGAAGATCAAGCGTGGCATGACGGTCGCGCGGAAAGACGGCGATTTCAACGACGTTCTGATGGTACGGCGCATAAAGGATGGCGTTGCGACGTGCTGGCATGCGTCCGCGAATAAATCCGAGGATGTTGCAATAGAAGACCTTATTCCGATTGCGCGGTTTGGCGATCCGATATATCCGGTGCTGACGCCGATTGATGCGGTTGAGAATGCGCCTGGTGACAAACTGTGGCATACGCTCATTCAGGCCGACAACTATCATGCGCTCCAATTGCTCGAATATCTTTACAAGGGAAAGGTTGATTGCATCTACATTGATCCGCCATACAATACAGGTGCCCGTGACTGGAAGTACAACAACGACTATGTAGATGGCAACGACGCGTATCGCCATTCCAAGTGGCTTTCTATGATGCAGAAGAGGTTGAGAATTGCAAAGAAATTGCTCAATCCAAAGGATTCCGTTTTGATTGTAACGATTGACGAAAAGGAATATCTCCACCTTGGCATGTTACTTGAAGAAATGTTTCCTGAAGCAAGAATTCAGATGGTGATTGACATAATAAATCCTGGAGGCACAAATCGAGACAATGAGTTTTCACGTGTAGAAGAATTTATCTTTGTTGTGCAATTTGGTGACTCAAATATTGCGCGCACTCGAAATAATATGTTAAATAGTAAGGGTGAAGAGGATACTCCAGCATGGTTATCTTTCAATAGGAGCAACAATCCGCGCAAAGGAAGTAATGGGCAGTTTTATCCTATATACATTGATCCTGTACGAAAGCAAATAGTGGAGATAGGAGAGAGCATGTCTCTCGAAACCACACAAGATATGTTTCCAAAGAAGGAAGGGCTTGTTTCCGTTTTCCCGTTACGTGCAAATGGAGAAGAGTCTATTTGGCGAGCAATACCAGAAACAGCTCGCTTATGGGTCAGGAAAGGTTATGTTCGAGTCAATAAGTATGAATCTAGGAATAATCGCTGGACCTTGTCATACATTCCAACGGGATTACAACAGATCATCGAATCTGGACAAGTTGGAAAAGTGCCAAGAAAAGCAGATGGGTCTTTGGATATCACTCATATTCCCGCATTGCTTAAGGATCTAAATGCTAAAACGGTTTGGTATCAGAAAAGTCATAATGCCGACGATTATGGCGGGAGCGTGATAAAGGGGATTATCAAGGAACATTCTTTCTCTTTCCCTAAATCTCTCTATGCTGTCCATGATGCATTGCGTTTTTTTGTCGCCAATAAACCGAATGCAATAATTGTAGATTTCTTTGCCGGTTCGGGTACGACGCTTCATGCGGTGAATCTGTTGAACGCGGAGGACGGAGGTAAGCGGCAATGCGTGATGGTGACGAATAATGAAGTGAGCGAAGCCGAGGCGAAGAGCCTGACGGATCAAGGTTACAAGCCGGGGGACGAAGAATGGGAACGGTTCGGTATTGCGCGGTATGTAACGTGGCCGCGAACTGTATGCAGTATTGAAGGGCATGATGTGAATGGTAATGCGCTTCAAGGAAGTTATGGTGTTGAGGTTGATGATTATGTCGTTGACGAAGAGGATGCAGTTGTCTCCAAAGCGACAGGCAAACCGACAAAGACTAAGATCTACAAGAAGACGAAGCGACAGATGTATCCGGCACTCGCTGAATTGGCGATGTCGGAAGGCTTTAGGGCAAACGCGGCGTTTTTCAAACTTGATTTTTGCGATAAAGACAGCGTGTCGCTTGGAAAGCAGTTCAAGGCATTGCTACCTATTCTTTGGATGAAGTCAGGCGCGATGGGGAAGTGCCCGAAGGTGACGCAACAAACACCGCCGATGTTGGTATTGCCAGAGAACGAGTTTGCTGTGCTGACGGACGAGGCTTCGTTCCTTGAATTCGAGAAGCAAGTGAAAGCCGCAGCTGATATACGTGACGTGTATCTTGTAACCGACTCGAACAGCGCTTTCAAGGAAATGTCATTGCATTTCTCTGGCAAGCGGTGTATCCAGCTCTATCGGGACTACCTAGATAATTTCAGAATCAACAAAGGCATGAGGTGAGTGATGAAGGCGAAACTATTCCCATTTCAGTATACGGCTGTCAAAGACCTCCGCAAGAAGTTGGCGTTCTCTCTCAATGGCTTTGCGCAGTTGCATGTGCCACAGGTCATTTCATTTACCGCGCCTACAGGTGCGGGCAAGACAATCATTTCGGCGGCGCTTATTGAGGACGTGTATAACGGCACGGCTGAATTCCAAGAGCAACCGGAAGCTATCTTCCTGTGGCTAAGCGATTCTCCAGAGCTGAATGCGCAGTCCCGGTCGAAGATTGAAGCCAACTGCGATCGCATTTCAATCGGACAGTGTATGACGATTGCAGATGAAAGCTTTGACCAGGAAATGCTGGAAGACGGGCACATCTACTTTCTTAACACGCAGAAGCTTAGCAAGTCAAGTAATCTTGTGAAGAAGGGCGATTCTCGGACTTACACCATCTGGGAGACGTTGCAGAATACGATTGCACAAAAAAGCGATCGACTTTATCTTATCATCGACGAAGCTCACCGCGGCATGCAGGGGAACGCTGCGGCGACAGCGACAACAATCATGCAGTCGTTTGTCATGGGTCGCCCTAAGGATGGACTCGCGCCGATGCCAGTTGTGATGGGTATGTCAGCCACGCCTGAGAGGTTCAATCGTCTTGTGGCGGGAACGCCTGCGACCATTCATCAGGTCTCTGTTCCTGTCGAGGCCGTGCGGCGATCGGGATTGCTTAAGGATCGCATTGTTTTCCGCTATCCGGGAGACGCGGCGGCACAGAATGACATGGCCGTGCTTCAGGCGGCGGCAGACGCTTGGAACGACAAGTGTATCCATTGGAATCAGTATTGTGAAGAACAGCATTATGCGAAGTTCAATCCGGTATTTGTCATCCAAGTGCAAAATGGGACAGGAGATCAAGTCTCTGCAACCGATCTCGATGACTGCCTTGTGAAGATTGAACAGCGGTTGGGAATCCGTTTCAGTGCGGGCGAAGTTGTTCACACTTTCGGACAGACGACGGCGACACTAACTGTGAATGGCCTGCCGGTCTGTTATGAGGAGCCGTCTCGGATTGCGGACGATGCAAAGGTGAAGGTTGTATTCTTCAAGGAGAACTTGTCGACCGGCTGGGACTGTCCGAGAGCAGAGACGATGATGTCCTTCCGTAGGGCGGCTGACGCAACGCACATTGCGCAGCTTCTTGGGCGGATGATCCGCACGCCCAAGCAGATGCACATTGAAGTCGACGACACGCTTAATGACGTGCATTTGTACTTGCCCTATTTCGATGTCAATACAGTGTCGGATATTGTAGAGGCGTTGCAAAATGCCGAAGGTGGTGAATTGCCGACAGAAATCGATCAGGAAGAGATAGGCAGCGGACGCCGTGAGGTGTTGAGCATCAATCCGCCGATACCGAAGGCAACTCCTACGACACCTGGAGTCCCCGTGCAATCGTCGTTTGTGCTTACTGCGCCAGGTGTGGATGTCTCGCCAAAACCAAGTACGGTGCCCCAGCCAACTGCGGGTGGAGGGACTCAACAAACAAGTAATGCTTCGACTACTGCATCGACGCCAGCCTCGGCACCACAATCGGCCAGCTCGGTGGGTGAGCAAACAACACAGAATGCAGCGGATGGCCAACAGGAGAAATCAGCTCCATTCAAACTTGATGGCGGCTCGGTCCCAGCAACGCCCAAGGCGTCGCTTTGGCCTGATACATTTGATCGTGTCGGTGTGGTCAAGTTCATCAATGACTTGCACCTGCTAAATTATGATGTCCGCAATGTTGTCATCAGTGACTATTTCAGGTCACTCTGCAAGCTTGCGCACTTCATGACTCAGGCGCATTTATATCCAAATGCGGTAAGCGATGTCACTCAGGACATTGTTGATCGCATACATGCACACGCAGTTGAATTGAAGAACAACGGGACATACGACGAACTTGTCGCGAAGGTCATGCAGTTCAAGTTGATAACAAAGGTGTTCGATCCGTTCGGGCAGCCGCTGGCCGTTTCAGGAGAAGGCGACCTCTTCTCGACGACGGACACGGACATCGATCGACAGCTTCGCATGGCTGAAAACAAGCTCGGCAACGAGGGTGTTGCGACTGCTTACGGTGTGAAATACGGTGACGAAGATGATCCGCTAGCGTACAAGATTGAAGTCATCCTTTTTGCGGCGGACGAGATATGCTGGCAACAGTTGCTTGCATACGCGAAAGCGAAGTTTCATGATTACCGAGATCAGATACGTCCTCTTGTGACTACATTGCCGGAGAACTGGAGACGCCAGTACGACAGGATTGCGTCTGATGCCGACATTGTAAGTCCGCACAATTTCATGCTCCCCGAGACAATCTGCGTTACGCGTGAGTCGGAGAGCCTGGGGACAAGTTATTCAAACCATTTGTTCTGCAACGAGGAGGGACGCGCCAGGTTTCTTCTTAACACATGGGAAATGGACGTATTGGACGAAGAGTTCAAACGCCCCGATTTCGTCTGTTGGTTGCGGAACGTAACGCGCGCGTCATGGGCTTTGCGGCTCCCATACGATGATGGTGACAAGAAGAAGCCGTTCTTTCCCGATTTCATTGTTGTGCGGAAGCATCCGACCATGACCGGGCAGTATCTCATTGACATCTTGGAGCCGCATGGTGCACAGTTTGACGACAATGTCGCTAAGGCTAAGGCGTTGGCGGATTATGCCGAGAAGAATTCTTCGGTATCTCGAGTGGAATTGATTCGCGAGATGAAAGGAGCCGTGCCTGGGCAGAAAACATACAAGCGGCTCGACATGGCGAAATCGGCCATTCGCACGAAAGTGAAAGGGATCCATACGTCTGCAGAATTGGATCAACTTTTCGCGGAGATCTGATATGACAGAGCAAGAGAAGGTTTGGTTTGACGAAATTGCAAAGAATCGTCAAGATGCATGGGATCTTGTCCTCAGCAAGCGTGCATTTCGTAACATCATGCATGGCGTGGTGGAGAAATACGCGGGATTGGGTCATTTTATCTATGAGTTGCTGCAAAATGCCGATGACGTGGGGGCGACAGGTGCGAATTTCGAGTTAAGAAATGATCGACTGATTTTTCGGCATAACGGGAGCGTTCCTTTTACTGTCACGTCTCTTGAAAGCGAAGAAGACGAGCAGGCCGAGCCTGGACATCTCAATGCCATTACGTCGGTAGGTGCCTCAACCAAAGTGCTCGAGAACAAGATCGGCAATGCCATAGGAAAATTCGGAGTTGGGTTCAAGGCGGTTTTCAAGTACACGAACCGCCCGGAAATCTACGATGACAACATGGCTTTTGCCTTGGAACACTACATTGTTCCGAAGCAGATACCCACGGATTATCCGGGGCGAAAGACGGGCGAGACGGTCTTTGTCTTCCCATTTGACCGTCCAGACAAGCCGAATGCGCGAGATGAGATTTGGCGGGCATTGCAGTCGCTTGTGTTTCCGACGGTGTTTCTGAACCACCTGAAGTGTGTGGAATATAGTTTTGGGAATCAGTTTGGTGAGTATCGCGTGGACAATCTGTTCCAAGCTGAAAATGTTTGTAGCGGAATCACCGCGCAAAAGCTTTCAATAATTGCGCGTGCTCCCATGGAAGATCGCGTAACGACACTTTGGCTTTTTACATCAGAGCATGGGCATCGGCGTAGCGTAGGATATGTTGTCAACGAAGCAGGGGAACTTGTTCCTGCGGATTATTTTGCCTTTTGTTTTTTCCCGACGCGGCATCAGACGAAACTGAAATTTATCATCCATGCGCCATTCCTCCTTAACGATAGCCGAGAAGGCATACTTTCTGGATCTCTGCACAACGAGAAAATGGTTGAACAGTTGTCGTCTCTAGCGGCGATTGGTCTTAGCTATCTTTGTTCCCGATACAAAGAGGATGGTGTAAGGATTGTTACAGATGACATTGTCAAGATAATCCCGATATCTCAGGAGGAATATGGGGACGGCATATCTTTTGAGCCGTTTCGTACATCATTCCATAACATGTTTCAGTGTGCTGCCGTTCTGCCGACCAAGAATGGGTATGTGGATCGTCTGCACGCCTATTGGCCGGAATCGATTGCCGTGCCAAGCCTGTTTTCCGATGAACAATTACAGTCGTTGTACGGAGTTCAAGGCGTCCGATGGGCATTTCCGACGATTCCTCGCGAGAACAAATCGCGCAATGTCGGTAAAGAGTTGACGGCGGATGTCTTTGATTTTATCGAGAAATGCACTGATGAGTGTGTATATGACAACAATCTCATCGGTCGGATTACTGCGGATTTCATTGAACGTCAGCCGATGGAGTGGCTGGAGAAGTTCTACGATTGGATTGCCGACAACAAAGATCGAGTGCGCAAGGCACAGACTGCGCCAATATTTTTCAATCAGCATGGAAAGGCCTGTGCGGTCAGTGCAAAGAATGGCACAGTTCAACTGTATCTTCCGCTTGAAGGTGAAGACCGATACAACATGGTGCGCGCCGATTTGCTGGATAACGAACATGCCAAAAAGCTTTTGGACAAGTACAATCTAAAGACACCGGATCGCCGTGACTGGATAGAGACGATTCTGTCGCAGAAGTTATTGAGCGCGACTGTGACAGAGAAAGACGGGTTGCTTAAACAAGTACTTGACTATTACGTTACATCGTGCGGCGAGGATGAAAAGAAGGAGATAGCTGGCCACCTTATGACCATTCCCTGTTGGAAGTCAACGGCAGATGGGGACTCGTCTTATTTGGCGGAAAGGTTGTATGTTGAATCGGAAACACTACATGCATACATCGACTGTGTTGGCGGCGCGAAATATGTGGATGACAAGCGATATTTGAGCATGGTCGAAGATCGGTATGCAAAAGATGTGCAGATGCTGTTTTGCCGAGTGGGCATGGCGGAATTGCCGCGTTTCAAGAGAAATTTGCTTTCGTCAACGGAGGCATTTGCGCTTTCGATGGACAAGCGTTACGAATTCCCGCGCTCTACGCAGCCCGCACAGTATTTCGAGAGTAGAATTGATGGCCTTGACGAATTTCTGAAAGCAATACTGAATGAAGGCGATGCCATTTCCGCAAAAAGACGCTCTCTCTTTTTATGGAAGATGATAGGGGACGTTGCTGCCGAAAAGGCAAAAGAATGTGGCTCGGCTGATGTCTCAAATTGCTTTAGGCAATTCATGTTTGGCATCTATAAATATTTCTTTCGGACGCCGCAGAAAAAGTTTTTTGTCAGTAGGCAGTATGAAAGGCTGCTGGAGTCGGCGTGGCTGGTGTCTGACGATGGAGGGATGGTAGCGCCGAAAGATGCGGCAGGGGATTCCCTTGACGGGGAGTACTCCAAATTGCCAGACTTTTCCGTAATTTGCTCAATGCTGAAAATTCCAGAAACGTCTGACTTGGCGTGTGAGACTGTTGATGAACAGCATGCGCGTGCGGCGTTGTCGGATGCGGCGAAAGATGCCCTAGCGCTAGGCGAGCTGGCAAGCAGGCTTGATCTTACAGCCAAGGACTTGGAAGAATTGGCAAAGACAAAAGCAGGCAAATCCGAACAGACGTTACCTATCGATACACCTATGACACCAAGCATGCCCATCGCCGGAGAGTCGGACGGCCGGCAACAAAATAGAGAAGGAGAGGGGACGCTTGAGCGTGTTACGGAAAAAGTAAAGAAAGCAGTTGAGAAGACTAGAACATTCAAAGAGAAGAAACGAAAGCAGTACAGTGATTCGCCAACGATGGAGAGGCCAATGCTGCCAGCCGTGGATTCGGATCCCATGCAGCCTATGGCGGTTGATTTTGAGAAGCGGGCAGAGGAATTACGGAAGAAAGTGGAAGCGGAAATCGACCAGTTGGAGGTCGATGCGAAGTTGCAGCAAACGGCTGTTGATGCAGATGAGTATTCGTATGCGTGGTTGATGTCGAGACTTGAACTGGAAATGCGTGCTAACGGAGTTGAAGAAGGCGAGAGCCGCGAGGCGTCCGTGTCGTTCGCCAAGATGGAGCGCGAAGAAGGTACAGAAAACATGTTCATGCTCAGCGCAACATCTAACGAAATCCCGCAGTGGTTCGAGGAGGAGGTAAACCAGCGGCTAACAATCCGCATTCCCGGGCGCCAGGATATCGAGACGGTCATCGAGAGCATGAGCGTGCTGTCCTTCCGGTTGCGCGCAAAGGTGAGAATTTTGCCGGGGATGGAGAACATAGACTATTCCATGGTCACCGAGGCGAAAACGGTTGCAACGAAACCGTCATTCCTGCTGGATGAACTGAGGAAAGGCTATGAGAGCCTGGATCTTGCCGATGACTACAATCTCAAAGCGAATTTGCCGGAGCAGATGCGTTTCATCTTTGGGCCGCCTGGCACCGGCAAGACCACACATCTCGCAAGGAAAGAGCTGATTCCGCTGGCGAAGTGCGATGAACATCCGCACGTTCTCGTGTTGACGCCGACGAACAAGGCCGCAGACGTTCTGACGAAGCGCATTATACAGGAATGTGGAGAGGACGAATCCTACAAGCAATGGCTGACTCGATTCGGCATTACGCTCGACCCGGCTCTAATGGGAAGTCCGGCCGCTCGTGCCAAGGACGTGGAAATTGATGACGATCATTCTGCTGTAGTTATAACGACTGTCATTCGGTTCGCATACGACGCGTTCACTTCCATGAAAAAGGATCTGCTTTCTGATTTCAAGTGGGATTACATTGTGGTTGACGAGGCGTCCATGATCCCGCTGATGCAGATTCTGTATCCAATCTACAAGGCGAAGGGAGCAAAGTTCGTGATTGCAGGCGACCCGATGCAGATTGCACCGGTAATTATGAGCGATTTGTCCAAGGGGCAGAACATCTACACGATGGTTGGGCTGGAAGATTTTGCGAACCCGAAGACCGAGCCATACGATTACGAGGTGGTTCGTCTGGACGAACAGTACCGTAGCGTGCCGTGCATCGGTCGCATATTCAGCGAGTTCGCATATTCTGGTAAGTTAAGGCATCATCGGTCGGCAGCAGAGGAGATGGATCTCGGTATTGTCGTTGATGGCATGCCGACAATCAAGCCGTTGACGCTCTTGCGCTACCCAGTATCGCGGTTTGAAAGCATATTCAAGATTAAGTTGTTGGGCAAGTCGTCCTATCAGATATATTCTGCGCTTTTCGTCTTTGAATACATTTGCAAGCTTGCGGAGGGACTGAAGAAGGCTGGCCGCGTCGGTTTCCGTATTGGCGTAATCTCGCCCTATCGCGCTCAGTCGGACATTGTCGGCCGACTTGTTGCGAAGGTAAGCCGCAGTTTGCTGGAAGGCGTCGAGGTGACGGTCGGCACGGTTCATAGCTTCCAGGGAGACGAATGCGAGATGATCATTGCACTTTTGAATCCGCCACAAGGTATGGGGCGCCGTGAAGGCAGTTTCATCAATGACAAGAAGGTGCTGAATGTGGCTATCAGCCGTGCACGAGACTATCTTGTCGTGGCGATCCCTGACGCGAAGACTCCGAACGTCCAATATCTGCGTGGTCCGTTGACAATTGCAAGCCTAATGCGGCAGACTCCGGGTGTTTTTGCAGAGTTGCAGACTCCAGACTTGGAATCCAGTGTGTGGGGCGATGGAGACTATGTAGAGAAAAATACGTATTCGACCGGGCACCAGAATGTCAATGTCTACGAGACGCCTGAGAAGCGCTTTGAAGTGAGATCTGAAGAATTGTCACTAGATGTGCATTTCCGTGCGGACCGTAGCGACGTAGCGCCTGATGACGGATTTGTGAGCGAACGCGAACGCATCGAAATCGAGATCAATGCGGAGGATCATGTCCGTAAGGAGTTTGTTGTGCCGGATGGGTTCCACAAACCAACGGAAGGCGAGCGCGTGCCAGCCATGAAGCAGTACTATGTCATAGGCAAGTCAGAGCCCCTTGAATGCGAAAGCGAGGCTGAAGACATAGATCCCAGCCAGGTTCTTGCCATTGAGGACTGACCATGACAGAAAAAGCATTTCCATTCCATTTGGATGCAGTCAAAGACCGCGGCGCATCATTGGCTAAGGCCGATGGGTCGTATGCGGAAGCATTGCTTTATAATATGCTTCGAGAGCAGTTGCCGGCAGATTGGTCGTTCATTGCCGGCGTGCAGCTTGGTGCGCACGAGTACGATTTTCTGGTTATGGTTCCAGGGCGTGGAATCGTCAATGTAGAGTGCAAAGGACATGGCTATTCTTTTATAGGTGCGACGAACAAGTTTAGTTGGTACAACCGAGAGTCGGGTACGACCGAGGTTAAAGACCTGATTGGACAGGCAAGCAGTGCTCGCAATTACTATCTGGGGTATCTCTCTGATGCGTTGTTTGGGCGAGGATATTATTGGGGTGTGATGGCGTATTGTCTTGTCTTCCCATTGGATGAGATGTCAGGGATTAATCTCAAGTCGCTACCAATCTATCGAAAGTCCGATTGTTTGGCAGAAAGCAAGGGTCTTGCTAATATTATACTTGAATCACTTGATTTTGCAGAGCGACAGCTTGTTGCGAGGGGTATTCGCCATCCAACTAGATTGAGCGATGCTGATGCCGCGACAATTTGGCGATTCTGGACTCAAATCGAGGATCGGTCAACATACACTTTCGCGTCAGTGAAGCTCGATCTTAGCGCTTATAGAGAACAGATGCGGAATCTCTTAACTGTTTCGCAGCAAAGTGTGTTGCAATCGATTATCGATCCATTGCGTTTGCGTATTTTTATTGAGGGCTCGGCGGGTACTGGAAAAACATTTCTCGCAATGGCTGCTGCGTCTGAACTCCGAGGCCGCATTCTGTATGTATGCTTCAACAAGGTCTTAGCACGATATGTTCATTGCGTCATGCCAGAGCGGCAGGAATTGTTGATTACGCATTTCCACAAGTTCAGCGATGCAGTCTTAGGACGTCCGCTGTCGGTGCAACGGCATGAAGGCGAGAAAGAATCTGAATTCTGGAAGCGAATGGACGAGACGCTACTAAGCGAAGTAAAGAAGTTGAAGCCTGGGACATATCCTCTCTTTGATGCTATCATTGTCGATGAGGCGCAGGATTTGACTAAAACTCAATTGAAATGCTTGATGCGTTTTTGCAATTCAAGAGGCGGAAAGCTCATCCTTTTCTCGGATGCGGAGCAAAATATATACCGAGATCGACTGAACGAAGAAGCCCTGCGCAGCATTTTCAGAGACTTGACAGTTCAACAGTTGTCGGTCAACCTGCGGAATCCCAAGCCGGTAGTTGAATATTGTCGCACGCTTGTTCCAGCGGAGCGAGACGTAAAGATTGTGCTAAATGGTCCTGCGGTAGTGCATCGTGAGTTAAAAAAGGACGAAGTAAACGCGTTTCTGAAAGACGAGGTGTTTGCGCATTACAATCCGCGTGATGTTGCGGTCATATCGCCGGAGGCAGAATTGCTTGTTGGTCGTGAGACGGGCGTAGGCGCTTCGTTCTATGGGCCAGACGACAACATCAAGAAAACAGAGAAAAACCTGAAGGCATGGAATGAAAATCGTTGTGCATGGAGGAGCACAACTCATGCGTTTAAGGGACTTGAGGCGATGGCTGTCGTACACCTTTTGCCAACGAAATATTCATCAGATTCAATAAAATATGTTGGAGGAAGTCGCGCGACGTTTCAACTTTATTTGATTACAATTGTTGAATGATGTCGTTATGGCATTTCGCGTTGCAATCGCCAAGTTCGTCGAGACGAGAAAGCGGTAGAGTTTGCGCTATGAATGCATAGATTTTGATTTCTGTCAAGGGGGGGTGGGTTTGAGGTGCTTTTTCGGTGTCAAAGGCTTGTCAAGTGGGTAAATGTGAGAAAATTTTCAGAAATCTGCCCGTACCCTTATTGCCAAATGTCGGGAAGTGTGCGATAATGTAGGCATCATGAACATGAAAGCGAAAGGAC
>Ga0265298_10008255_pt1 | contig 12534 bp, 13 predicted proteins | sample AusTroGonzalo_MG_3_FD_193486 | JGI IMG/M metagenome (GOLD analysis project Ga0265298, IMG submission 193486) | Bovine rumen microbial communities from tropical cattle in Woodstock, Queensland, Australia - Gonzalo_01 | ecosystem: Host-associated > Mammals > Digestive system > Stomach > Rumen ... | reverse complement strand
GTAAACCAGAGGTTATACTCACGCGCCACCTCAAGGCCAGCCACCTGGAAGGAGCCTATCTGCATACAAAGGCAGATGACGGTCAGTACGACTGCCGCCATCAGGAAAAGGGTCTGTTTACGCTGCCACATATTAGTCTGCGTTCTGGGCCTCGCGCTGAGGATCACGCCAGTAGACCTTGTCCTCAATGAATTCCTGTGTTGCCAGCAGCGAGGGCTTCGGGAGCTTCTCGTAGTAACGTGAGATCTCAATCTGCTCACGATTCTCGAACACCTCTTCAAGGGAATCATTATAGGAAGCGAACTCAGCGAGCTTCTTCGACAGGTCGTCCTTAATCTGCTGACTGATCTGGTTGGCACGCTTTGCGATGATAGCCACACTCTCGTAGATATTGTTGGTATCACGGCAGAGGTCCATAATGTTGCGGGTCACGGTATTTACCGGTGCTTTTGATTTCTTGTAATCCATATCTTTAATTTTCAATTCTCAATTTTCAATTTGAATCAGTCCCCGATGACTTTCTTACAGCGGGCAATGTAACGCTCGGCCGTACGCACGTCCTTTGAGTCGGGATACTCGTTGATGAAGCCGTAGCACTCGTCCTCGGCATCACGGAAACGCTCCAGGCGACGGTCCTCAGTGGAGTTCTGCGCCAGCTGGAACTTGCTCTTCATGATGAGGAGCGAGAACTGCTCGCGGTTCTTGCAGAAGGGATAGGTCTTCAGCGCGTTCTGGGCTGTGATGATGCAAGAAGTATAGTTGCTCTCGTCGCCCCTGTTGATATTGCCGAAGTAGCCGCCAAGGTTGTAGTAGAGCTCGGCAGAGAGGTATTCCTTCATGATGAGCTTGTCCTGCAACTCGTAGAGCCGCTTCTGGGCCTCAGTCCTGAGCTTGGAGTCGGGATGGAGGTCGAGGAACTGCTGGTAGGCGTTGATAGCGCCGATAGTGGGACTCTGGTCGAGACGGGGCTCAGGAGCGCTCTCATAGAGCGACTGGCCAACGTAGAAGGCAGCCGACTCGGCATAGGTGCCGCGGGGATAGCTGCTGCCGTACTTCCTGAAAGTGGCCGAAGCAGCCTCGTAGTCACGGTTACAATACTGGGCCATACCCAGCATATAGAGGCACTCCTGTGCATCATCGGAACCTTTCTTGAGGGTGACGAGCTCTTCGAGCAGGGTACTGGCCCGCTGGAACTTACCGATGGCAAACTGCTCCTTGGCATACTCGTACTTATAATCCGAATCGGCCGACTTATATACCTTGTTGAATTCGCCTTGACAACTGGCCGTCATCAGGGCTAAACACGCCAATATGAACACATTTTTCTTCATACGGGGTGCAAAGTTACTGCTTTTCACGCAAAATACAAAAGATTTTGAACAAAATTATGAATTATACCTTATTAATTATAAATATTTTCGTATCTTTGCACTTTGTTATGAGTGAATTCGTACTTAAATCAGCCTATCAGCCGACTGGCGACCAGCCCGAGGCAATCAAGGAACTGACCGACGGCCTGAGGCGTGGCGACAGGTCGCAGGTGCTGCTGGGCGTCACCGGTTCGGGCAAGACGTTCACGATGGCCAATGTCATCGCCGCCGTCAACCGCCCTACCCTCATCCTGAGCCATAACAAGACGCTGGCGGCACAGCTCTACGACGAGATGAAGGGCTTCTTCCCCGAGAATGCCGTCGACTATTATGTCAGCTATTATGACTACTACCAGCCGGAGGCTTACCTGCCCTCAACGGACACCTATATAGAAAAAGACCTGGCTATCAACGACGAGATAGACCGCCTGCGCCTATCGGCCGTATCCGACTTATTGTCAGGCCGTAAGGACGTAGTAGTTGTGTCATCGGTTTCATGCATCTACGGTATGGGAAGCCCCGTAGCCCTTCAGGAGAACACCATCACCCTGCACGTCGGACAGAAGCTGGACCGCAACATGCTGTTGAGGAATTTGGTCAGTGCTCTTTACGTGCGCAACGACCTCGACCTGCAGCGCGGCAACTTCCGTGTGAAAGGCGATACGGTGGATATCTTCATGGCCTACTCAGAGGTGGTACTGCGCGTCACCTTCTGGGACGACGAGATCGACGCCATCGAGGAGGTGGACGCCCTGACTTTCGACCGTCTGGCGCGCTTCGAGGAATATAAGCTCTACCCCGCCAACCTCTTCATGACCTCGCAGGAGCAGACCAACATCGCCATCCGCCAGATCCAGGACGACCTGATGAAGCAGGTGGCCTTCTTCGAGAAGCTGGGCGACGGCATCAAGGCCCAGCGCATCAAGGAGCGCGTGGAGTACGACATGGAGATGATAAAGGAACTGGGCCATTGCTCGGGCATCGAGAACTACAGCCGCTACTTCGACGGTCGCAAGGCGGGTGAGCGTCCCTACTGCCTCTTCGACTTCTTCCCCGACGACTATCTGCTCATCATCGATGAGAGCCACGTCAGCGTGCCACAGATACGGGCGATGTACGGCGGCGACCGGGCCCGCAAGACCAACCTCGTGGAGTACGGCTTCCGCCTGCCGGCAGCCTTCGACAACCGCCCGCTGACCTTCGAGGAGTTCCAGCAGCAGATCCATCAGGTCATCTACGTCAGCGCCACCCCTGCCGACTATGAGTTGGAAGAAGCCGAGGGCGTCGTCGTGGAGCAGGTGATACGTCCTACGGGCCTGCTCGACCCCGAGATCGAGGTGCGCAAGAGCGAGAACCAGATCGACGACCTGATGGATGAGATCCTGACGCGCAGCCACCATGGGGAACGCGTGCTGGTGACCACCCTTACCAAGCGCATGGCCGAGGAGCTGAGCGAATACCTGTTGAATCACGGCGTGAGCACCGCCTACATCCACAGCGACGTAGCGACGCTCGACCGCGTGAAGATACTCGCCGATCTGCGACAGGGTGTCTACGACGTACTTGTCGGCGTCAACCTGTTGCGCGAAGGTCTCGACCTGCCCGAGGTGTCGCTGGTGGCCATCCTCGATGCCGACAAGGAGGGTTTCCTGCGCAGTCACCGCAGTCTGACACAGACGGCCGGACGCGCCGCCCGTAACGTGAACGGCAAGGTGATCATGTATGCCGACATCATCACCGAGTCGATGCAGCTCACCATCGACGAGACGTTGCGCCGTCGCACGAAGCAGATGCAGTATAACGAGGCGCACGGCATCACGCCAACGCAGATCGTGAAGAACATCAGCGCCAGCACCCTACAGAGGGAAGACCGCTCCGACACCAGGGAGCTGCGCCGCCTAGGAATGGCTGCGGAGGCTGGTGCCAGCGGTGGTATGATGACGTCGGACCCCATCGTGGAGCACATGACGCGTCCGCAACTGGAGAAGTACATCGCCGAGCGCACGAAACTGATGAAGGAGGCCGCCAAGCAGCTTGACTTCCTGCAGGCCGCCCAGTATCGCGATGAGATTCTTCGCCTCCAGGAAGAACTGAAGCTGAAGTGATTAATAAAGTGTGAAAAAGATAAAAAAATAAATAGCGGTAGCTAATTATTCATTATTCACTATTCACTATTCACTTTATTTTTGTACTTTTGCACCCAAAAATAAATAAAGGAAGAAATATGAAGAAGATTTTGATAGCCATGCTGATGGCAATGCCCCTGATGGCAAGTGCCCAGGACAACACCTGGGAGAAAATAGAACAGGCAACAGTCACCAAGTCAAAAGTTGATCCAAAGTACCTGGCGGAAGACGCTGTGCCCATCGTCGACGGCAGGGTTTGCTGGAAGACCACCATCGAGGCATCAGGCAAGACGGCCACTCAGGTTTATGACATCCTGTTGGCCCAGTTGCAGAAGATGACGAAGGAGCCCAACCAGCTCGGAAAGAGTGTCGTTGCCATACAGGATCCGACGGAGCACAAGCTGGGCGCCAGCTTCTGCGAATGGCTGGTATTCAAGAACACCGCCCTCTCGCTGGACCAGACACAGTTCAACTACCAGATACTCTGCGAATGCTATGACGGCAAGGCCGATGTGACGCTGACGCGCATCATCTACCTCTACGATGTCGACCGCGACCCGACAAAATATCTCGCCGAGGAATGGATTGTCGACAAGTACTGCGTCAACAAGAAGCGCACCAAGCTCTACCCCATCTCGGGTAAGTTCCGCAAGAAGACCATCGACCGCAAAGACTTCATCTTCAGTAAGTTCACCACCCTGCTCAACGACCAGAAATAAGCGAGAATGATGAGTAGAGACCAAATCCGCAACTGGCTCAACATCATCTTCATGGTGATGGCCCTCATCGGCGTCATCCTCTTCCTGCAGAAGAATGAGGAGCGACACCAGTTGGGACTGTATATCATCCTATGCGCGATGGTCGTCAAGATAGCAGAGTCATCCATGCGAATGATCAAATGATGAATCCGACAGCCAGCAAGACCTTTCTACTGAGGGTGGCAGTACTGCTGATCACCCTGTGTTGCTCTCTGACCATAGCCGTCGCGCAGGACGACGACTCATACAACCAGATCGACGAGATGGGTAACGTCTCGCGGCGCAACGACAACTTCAACAAGCACAACAAAGATACCACCAATCACAACAAGACCATCCCCAAAGGCATGAGGGTGTGGACTGTCGACAGGAAGTTCGGCAACGTGATTCCCGCGATTCCCGACACGATGCCGCACCTCTATCCGAACACCACCTTCAACACAGGCTTCTATGGGGAATACAACACGACGGGTAACAACTACACCGCCCGCCTGACTCGTATCTTCATCGACCGCAAGGAAGGCAGCTCGTTTATCTTCACCGACCCCTACAGTTTCTTCATGAGGGATCCCGACGAGTTCCACTTCACCAACACGCTCTCGCCGCTCACCTATATCAACTACGACAACTGCGGCGACAAGACCAACGGCGAGGACAGGATACAGGCGAAATTCGCCACAAATGTCAATAAACGGCTGGGTGTCGGTTTCGTATTCGACTACGACTACGCCCGAGGCTATTACAGCAACCAGAGCACGTCGCACTTCAACACCACGCTCTTCGCCTCATACCTCGGCGACAAGTACAACATGCACCTTCTCCTCTCGGCCAACCATCAGAAGGCGACGGAGAATGGCGGTATCGTCAACGACGAATACATCATCCACCCCGAATCGTTCTCGCAGACCTTTGCCGAGAATGAGATCGGCACCGTGCTCTCCTCCAACTGGAACGCCAACGACAACCAGCACGTCTTCCTCTCCCACCGCTATAACATCGGTTTCTACCGCAAGGTGAAGATGACCGAGGAAGAGCTGAAGGCCCGCAAGTTTGCCGACGACTCGAAGAAGGCCAATGAGAAGAAGACCCAGGATAAGGACAACAAGAATTCAGGAGGCCGCAGCATGAGTGCGCCGATGGGTCGCCCCGATGGTGCCGTCATCGCCGGCAAAGAGCCCCCGAGGGAACATTCCGACTCGCTTCAGGCCGACAGCACCCGCATCAAGATCGACGAGAAGGCCATGCGCGACAGTATCCGTGCGAAAGAAATAGAAGACTCCATCGACGCCACGATGAAGAAGGAATACGTGCCTGTGACGAGCATCATCCACACGCTGGACCTGAACAACTACAAGCGCACATATATGGGCTACAAGACGCCAGGTGACTACTACAGAAACAAATACTACCAGCCCCTGCGCTCCGACTCCATTATAGACATCACAAAGCACCTGCAGATCAAGAACACCTTCGGACTGGCCCTGCTCGAAGGCTTCAACAAATACATGAAGGCAGGACTGAAGGGCTTCGTCACGCATGAATACAGAAGGTACGAGATGCCCGACACCCTCGACAAGTCACCCTATCAGAATAACTGGACGGAGAATAACGTCAGCGTCGGCGGACAACTCAGCAAAACACAGGGCAGCACGCTCCACTTCAACCTGCTCGGCGAGTTCTGGCTCATCGGAGAGGATGCAGGACAGATGAAGGTGGACTTCAGCACCGACCTGAACTTCCCGCTCTTCGGCGACACCGTCCGCCTGGCGGCCAAGGCCTACGTCCACAAGCTGAATCCCTCGTTCTACTACCGCCGTTACCATTCGACCAACTTCTGGTGGGACAACGACCTGTCGCATGAGACGCGCACACGCATCGAAGGACTCTTCTCTTACGACAAGACCAATACGAAGCTGCGCGTAGCCGTCGACGGTATCAAGAACTACACCTACTTCGGCATGAGCTACGACGCCACCACAGCGACCCGCACCAATATGACGGCAGCCGTCTATCAGGAGTCGGAGGCCATCAGCATCCTGACGGCACAACTGCACCAGAACCTCCGTCTGGGCCCGCTGAACTGGGAGAACGTCATCACCTATCAGCAATCCACCAACGAGAGCGTACTGCCGCTGCCGAAGCTCAACGTCTTCACCAACCTCTACCTGAAGTTCATGGTGGCCAAGGTGCTGGGTGTGGAGCTGGGTGCCGACATGACCTACTTCACCAAGTACTATGCGCCTGACTTCTGCCCGATGATCAACCAGTATGCCATCCAGCAGAATGAGGCCAGCCGCGTGGAACTGGGCGAATTCCCGTTCGTCGATGTCTATGCCAATTTGGTGCTCAAGGGTGTGCGCTTCTTCGTAGTGTATACCAACGTCTTCAACGGCAGCGCCAACCGCATGATGTTCCTGACGCCCCACTACCCCACCAACGGTTCGGTAATACACTTCGGCGTATCGTGGCGCTTCTTCAATTAGACGAGTAACAGGCCGATGGTCACCATCAGGCCGTAGACAAAGATATTGCGCGCTGTCTCTCCCAAACAGAGATTCAGCGCTTTTCCTTTGTAGATACGCTTGATCTTCAGGAAGGTGAAGATGTGAAATATCAGATAGACAAAGGGCAGGAAAAAGGCCAGCGGATGACTGTTCATCCAGAAAGTGCCTCCCAGGATGATGGCGCCAATACCCACACCGAGATAGAGTTGGAGACCAGCCTTCTCGCCCAGGCGGACGATGAGGGTGTTCTTGCCCGCCTCACGGTCTGTATCGCGATCACGGAAGTTGTTGACGATGAGCAGCGCGTCGATCACCAGCCCACAGGCCAACGAAGCCAAGAACACTTGCCAGTCGATGGTGTGCAACTGCACATAATACGTCATACAGACCGGCACGATGCCGAAGAAAACGAGCACCAACAGATCGCCCAGGCCCTTATAGGAGAGATGGGTCGTATAGAGGAAGCAGAAGACGACACAGAGGGCACCGACAAAGATCATCTCCAGACCGCCATACAGGACGAGCGGCAGTCCGACGATACAGGCGATACACGTGGTGAGGGCGATGGCCTTCTTCATCGAGGCGAGCTTCACCCATCCCTGCGCACATGCCCTTCGCGGCCCCAGACGCGTCTCTACATCATCGGTGCCATTGGCAAAATCGAAGAAGTCGTTGATGAAATTGGCATCTATCTGCATCACGAAGGCGAAGAGCAGGCACAGGAGGGCTGCCGTCCAACTGAACACATCGTCGCCATACGCCTCGCTCAGGGGGAGCGCATCGACATAGGCCAGCGACACACCTATCATGACGGGCACCGCTGCTCCCGAGAGGGTCTTCGGACGGGCGGCCAGAAGCCACGCCTTCAGCGAATCGGTCTTTATTTTGGTCTCTTCCATCATTTTTTCGCGAATTTGTTTGCAAAAGTACACAGAATTTCGTAAATTTGCAAAAATTTCTCCTCCTTTTTATCTCTGCGATGGATTATGAATTATAAAACAAACAGCCCCAGCCTCGACTTAGTGGAGTTCATTGAGACCCAGATACTCCCCAGATACGCCGAATTCGACCGTGCCCACAACCTGGAGCACGTCACCCGTGTCATCCGCCGCTCAATGGAACTGGTGAAGACCACCGGCGCCGATGTCAACATGGCCTACACCATCGCCGCCTACCACGACCTGGGGATGTCGGGACCACGCGCCATCCACCACCTCACGGGCGGTAAGATTCTGGCCACCGACGCCCGTCTGAAGAAATGGTTCTCGCGCGAGCAGATCAAGATTATGAAGGAGGCCGTAGAGGACCACCGTGCCTCAGCCAGCCACTCGCCACGCAGCCTCTACGGCAAGATCGTGGCAGAGGCCGACCGCGATATTGACGTCAACACGGTCATCCGCCGCACCATCCAGTACGGACTGAGCAACTATGCAGAACTCGATAAGGAAGGACAATGGAAGCGCTTCAAGCACCACCTCGACGAGAAGTATTCCACCAACGGCTATATTCGTCTGTGGCTGCCCCACTCACCCAATGAGCAGAATCTCAACCAGCTGCGCCAGCTGATAGCCAACCCTGCGCAACTGCGCAAAGTGTTCGACCAGGTCTTCGCCGAGGAGACCACTACCTGAGGTACATCCAATAGACATACGCCAGGACAGCCACCAGGATGATGGCCACGATGGAGCGTATCAGGCAGCTCGCCACCTTCTTGATGATCAAGAAGGCCACGATGATGGCTACCAGGATGAAAATATAATAACCGATATTTCCCATTTATTTGAATAGTTTTTTGAAGGCCGTAGGAACAGGTGTCTCAAACTCCATCGGCTCACCCGTAGCCGGATGGTGGAAGCAGAGCAGCCAGGCATGCAGGCACAGGCGGTGCAGCGGATCGTCGCCATTGCCATATTTCGTATCGCCGCAGACAGGATGGCCCATATCTGCCGAGTGAACGCGGATCTGGTTCTTGCGACCCGTTTCCAACTTGAACTCCACCAGTGAGTGTTCCGCCGTACGGTCTAGCACGTGCCAATGGGTCACAGCATACTTGCCACCATTATCCACAGGCGACGAATAGGTGACGTAGGCCTTGTTGTCCTTCAGCCAGTTCTCTATCGTGCCGTCATCCTCCATCACCTCACCCGAGCAGACTGCCACATAGCGGCGGTCAAAAACGATATCGTGCCAGTTGTTCTCCAGAATCTGTTCCGTCTCCATGTCCTTCGCATAGACCATCAGTCCGCTGGTGTCACGGTCCAACCGATGCACCACGTGCGCAGTACACTTCTGGCGCGACTTCTTGAAATAGTCGTCCAGCACCGTCTTCACGTTCAGCGACGAGTGGCCGGCAGCCATCGAGAGGATGCCCTCCGCCTTCTCCACGACGATCAGCCAACGGTCTTCATAGACGATCTTCACCCAACGACTCTTGAAGCCCTGCTGGTTGCGCTTCGTCTTGCTCACGGCGACCTTCATGCCCGGCTCCAACTGGAAATCGAACTGTGAGACGGTCTTGCCGTTCACCTTGACGCCCCGCCCCTGCAGCGTCGCCTTGACCTTCGACTTCGACTGAGGCACGTTCTGCAGCAGCCAATCCAACAGCGGCATCGGCTCAGAGACCACATAATGCTCGTACTCGCCCTCGCGGCTATAGCCAGAATACTTTCTCATACCTTTCGCATTTTTAGTAAGACATCAACGGTTTTTATGACTGAGGAACCAACGGTGAGTGAAGAAGTTGTACAGCATCAGCGCAGCTACGGTGATGACCAGAGCCGTCCTGAGAACCGTCTCCTGCTGCGCCTCAAGACAGGCATAGCCCACACAGAGGCCGGCGGCAAGTCCGCTCTCCCATCCCAGCAGGAAGGTGCTCTGCGACGTGCCCCTCTGACAATGCCTGCTCAGCTTGATGAAGAAGAGCAGGAAGCGGCTGCCGATGATACCGAGGCCGAAGCCGATGAACAGCGGCGCAGCAAAGAGGACAATCGCCTGTTCGCGGGTGAGCATCATCAACAGGGCACATCCCGTCAGCACAAGCCCCGTCACCACCTCGCTCTTCAGCTCCGCATTACGGAACACAAAGCGCTGCGCCAACAGGGCCAGCAGGAAGCCAGCCATCATCATCGCATAAAACATCTCCGACAGCGGGAGCGTCATCAGCATACCCGCCACAGCGGTAATGACGATCAGATTCAGCAGCAGCGGCCAGCTCTGCGGCAAGAAGAAACGGTCGAGACTGAAGACCTGTATGTCTTCTTCAGGCGCCCTGAAGGGGAAATGGACAAAGAGGATGAGCAGCGCAGGCACCAACGTACAGCCGATGGCCGTCAGCAAGACCGTCAGGAAACCGAAGTAGCGCATGAGGATGATACCAGCCATCGGCCCCAGCGACAGCGCGAAGCGCGAGAACCACGAGGCCGAGTGATTGGCCTCCGTGCGCTGGAACGACTCGCAGGTGTCGATAATGAGCGTGCTCGAGAGGATCATCTGCGCCACACCGAAGGCGGCACCCATCGCCAGACGCTGCAACAGGATGACCGGGAAACCGGCAAACTGCGCCTGCTGAAGGTCGAGATAGTAGAGGGCGCCCAATGAGGCGGCCATCAGAAGGATGGCCCAGATGCAGGCCATATTACGGCGGAAGTGCTGTACCAGAAACGATGTAAAGCAACCCAGCAGCCAGAGACCGAGGCCGAAGGCGCCCATCGCCAGGCCCGTCTCCTGCAGACTGAGGTTCTCATCCTCCAGCAGCCATAACGGCAACACGGGGATGAGGATATAGACACCCAGCGTCAACAGCAGGTTAGCAAAGGCCATCAGCCAGAAGTCGCGGTGCCAGAGTCGGATATGTACGGGAGTATTCTGAGTATTCATAAGCATTCATCTGAAACGTTTGGAGCAAAGGACAGCAGGTCGCAGAGCCGCTCATAAGTCATTCCGCGATAGTCGGAAATCTGGATGTCCGACAGCGGGGCGATGGCCTCTGTGTCGTTCGTCGTGGCCAGTCCCACCACCTTCATTTGCGCAGCACGCCCTGAGCGAAGACCATTAAAGCTATCCTCAAAAACAACACACTCATCCGACTGGTAATCAAATCGTTGCGCCGCCTTTATATAACAGTCTGGATCAGGCTTACTACGCTCAAAATCCTCCGAAGTGAGGATGGCGTCGAAGAGTGCCTTGAAGCCAGGCTGGTGGCGGTAGACGCTCATCATCTTGGGCACGTTCGAGCTGGTCACCACCGCCGTCTTCACCCCATGTAGACGAAGGTCGGCGATGAAAGCCTCAAAGCCCTCGATGTAGTCGAAATGCATCTGTTGCTCATAGGCATCGAGCCGTGCAGTAATGGCTGGCTGCTCCCCCGCCAACGGACCGCTGAACCACTTGCCGTAGATCTGATCGAGGGTCGAGCCCTTGATCTCATGCTCTAGGCGCGGGTGCTCAGGATGGTACCGACGGCACTCCCCACCCCAGAAGATGGTGTACTGCGGCTCTGTGTCGAAAACGACACCGTCGAGGTCGAAGAGGGCGGCTTTTAACCTGTTTTCCTGCATAACTCTTTGAATTTGGGTGCAAAATTACGGATTTTTCGCGAGAAATTTGCTATTTTCACAAATTAAGTGTAATTTTGCCGATAAATCAATCACTTTATTGAGGAAAATGAAGAAATTAATACTTTCAGCAAGCCTGTTTGCCCTCCTGACAGCCTGCAGCAATGGCGACGACAACACCATCGAGTTCGGGATGGCTACAACCAACAAGAGCGTCAGCCTGACAAGCGACGAGAACGCCCCCCGTTGTCAAGTAAGCCTGGAACTGGCCTATGCCACCGAGAAGAATGGCCATAAGGCCGAGATCATCAATAATGCCGTCCAGCAACGTCTGCTCGACATGCAGGATCTGCCCATGCAGACGGCTACCGACTCCTTCGCAAACGAGTACACCTCCAACTACAAGAACAACTATCTGCCCATGTACAACAAGGACCGCGCCGACACCACCAAATACGCCTGGTATGAGTACCACTATATCATCAAGACCGACGTCTTCGGTGGCTTCAAGGGCACGACCGTCTACAATATCTACCTCGACTACTACGAAGGCGGGGCCCACGGCATCAACCAGCACCTGACGATGAACTTCGAGAACGAGACTGGCCGTACCCTCGCGCTGGCAGACGTTTTCGTGCCCGGCTTCCAACAGCAGCTGAGCAAGATTCTGCTGGAGGCCCTGGAGGAGAAAGTCGGCGCCAGCAACCTCAAGGAACTCCACAACCGCGGCTACCTCTACTCGATGGACATGTTCCCCTCGGAGAACTTCATCCTCGCCGAAGAAACCATCACCTTCATCTACAACCCCTACGAGATAGCGCCGTATAGCGAGGGATCCATCGAGCTGATCATCCCCATCAGCGACCTGAAGGGCATCCTCCAAGAACAGTTCAAGCAATGACACAGCTCATCAGCCGGTACTTCCCCGGCCTCAGCGATACCCAGCGGCAGCAGTACGAGGCCCTCGACGCCCTCTACCGTGAGTGGAACGAGAAGATTAACGTCATCTCGCGCAAGGACATTGACAACCTCTACGAGCACCATGTGCTCCACTCGCTGGCCATCGCCAAGGTCATCCGCTTCCGCCCGGGCACCCGCATCCTCGACTTCGGCACCGGCGGCGGATTCCCCGGCATCCCCCTGGCCATCCTCTTCCCCGACTGCGAGTTCAAGCTCATCGACGGCACAGGCAAGAAGATCCGCGTGGCCCAGGAGGTGTGCAA
>Ga0265298_10008254_pt1 | contig 12535 bp, 22 predicted proteins | sample AusTroGonzalo_MG_3_FD_193486 | JGI IMG/M metagenome (GOLD analysis project Ga0265298, IMG submission 193486) | Bovine rumen microbial communities from tropical cattle in Woodstock, Queensland, Australia - Gonzalo_01 | ecosystem: Host-associated > Mammals > Digestive system > Stomach > Rumen ... | reverse complement strand
ACAACCAAGAACCAATCCACCATTCTTTTCGCCAATCTTTACAGTTGTTCCCTTACGGTATTCTGTGTTCCATGTATCATCGCAATCACCGCTAACGGAATAGGAATTATTACCTGCTCCCTTACCAGGAATATCGAAATCTTCAGCTTCAATCGGGAATGCAAGATTAAATGCTTCACCCTTAAACGGCTTCTGCGGTTCAGGTTCAACAATGGTTACGCCATCACCTGTTGGCAATCCAGTCGAGTTCACACCCTTATTACTTGCAAGATACTGCTTGAGCCATGTCATAGCTGGACGATCTTGTCCATTCTTGATGATACCAGAGTTACCATTTGTAGTCCAGGTAGCGCCATAAATGTAACCCCACAATGTGATACCAGCAATGTGTTCATTTTCCATAAAGTAGGAAATCTGTTGTGAATAGCAGTTCTTCTGGTCATTATCATCTTCAGTAGCAATATCATATTCTGAGATGAACATTGGCATTTGTGTCTTATTCCAAATTTCTTCAATAGCAGACTTTAATGTATTAATGTTCAAACAAGAACCACCACCGCCTTGACCACCTTGCTGACCGCCGGAAACCTGCATGTCATGAGCCTGCAAGCCGTATGCGTCTACAGGAGCACCCGCCTTCTTGATTTTGTTAATCAAATCGATGCCTTCATTCTTCTGCCACTGGACAGTATTATAGTCATTATAAATCAAGATAGCATCCGGCCAACGTTCGCGAGCCATCTTAAATGCAGTAACAACGAATTCATAATTACCATTGTCGCCACCGAGAGCACCAATGATGTTGTTGTTCTTACCATAGCCAGAGTGATAACTACCACCAGACTTAATAGCTTCGTTAACCACGTCAATCATTTCAAGGTCAGGATAATGATTTTTTACAGCGTCAAACCAAGCAGTAATTGCTTTCTTGGTTTCATCTACAGAAAGGCCATTCAACCAATTCGGATATTGTGAACCCCAAACGAGCGCATGGAATTTAAAATGTCCGCCATTGTTCTTTGCCCAGTTATAAGCAGCATCACATCCTCGCCAGTTATAATTACCTCGAGTACCTTCGATAGATGCCCACTTACATTCGTTTTCTGCCGTAATCTGATTCCACAATGTAGTGAAGTCGGAACGAACTTGTCCTTGTGTAGTAATATTACCTACGAACTTTGCTGCACCATCGGCTAAACCCGGTCCAGCAAAGGCCATAGAAATACACATGAGCAAGCACATAATTAATGATTTGATTTTTGTCATTGTGTTTCTCCTTAAAGTTAAACTATTATACAATATAACAAATAAAAAGGGATTGTAAACCCCTTTTTAAAAATTTAATTATATTGTCTGAGCAATGTTCATGATTTATTTATGGTTTTCGCCCATCGTAGCGATGAATTTTTCATCGAAGAATAGCTTACCATACAATAAATCAATCCAATTATCATTTTTTGCTACAAATTCTGGATTTTTCATCATATCTTGCCAGCTTGCTGCACCTATATGAATATAGGGCAAATATTCGCCAATATCACCTACGACACCGCCAGCAGTTTGAACATCTTCGAACATCGTTGAACCAGCATCATAATATACGACATTTGGATTTTTTCCATCCATAAAGTGGTTCCTGTCGACCATTGAAACTGAATTGGATGCTACAATACGTTCATTGTCATTGAACAGAATCTTATTTTTCTTCAAGAAATCAACATCGACAAAGCAATACCAGGGATTTACACGCTTATGAGTCTTAAATCCACCACGATTATTAGAAATATCACCATAAAGCTGCAAATTATGCTTCTTTACATTTTCAAAAACCTTAATCGGATCGATTACACAGAATGTATCACTGTCAAGAATCAAAGCATATTTAGTCTTGACTTGCGGGAGGGCATTGTTAAGTGCGTCAGTAAGGTTAGCATCCGGATTATTGATAAACGGAATATTATATTTGTTAAGTAGTTCCCTATTGCTGTTAAAATATGCCGGACTGTTTTCGGATATAATAAGATTATCCTTTGTAAAACCATATCTTGCAAGTTGGTGCAAACAGAGTTTGAATGCACGATGCGCCTTATAACTACATACAACTGCTGTAAAATCTATCTTTCTTATTTTTTCTGCCATGTCATCACCTATAATTTAATATACCGATAAATACAATATTTAAGCCCAAGAAAATAAGTATAAATTTTAAAAACGAGTAAACCGTTTCTACTGGGTCACTCGTATTTAATTTAAAACTTATTGAGGATATTACCATGAGGAAAATTTCGACAAAACCGAGAATCACCCCGTAATATAATGTATCTTTTATAAAATCCATAAGTTAAAGTTCAAGTTCATCTAACTGATGCATGGCAGTCTCATAGATTTCGTCTGAATTGACGCCATCATCAATAGATTCCTTTATGTATTTGAGAACTGATTTAGCTTGGCGCCAATTTACTCTTTCATCTCTATTATTTTCGATATCGGAAATAATATTTTCATAAATTTCATCGGCATCAACATCTTCGTCAAATTCGCAACGTTCTGTGTAATATTTCGACATAAAAACTCTCCTATTTAAAAATCTTGTTGTATTTATGTCGAATATTGTGTGCTTTTTGTTATTTTCTGTATTTAATAAATTTGTACTTTCCGCCAGTTACCTGGTCCATAGCTTCTTCAGTATAGGAAATAAATCCCTTTTCCTTATGAGCAATTACTGCAGAAACAATATTACCGATTGCAGTCTTTTGCTCATTTTCGAGCTTGTCGATAATCTTTCGGCACAAGTCATTAACATCACTCATATCAAGGACATGAGATTCTGGAATTTCCGGTTCCTGAATATCCATACTGTTATCATGGTAACAGCCAAACACCTTTCTAAACAAATCAAGTATTGTCATTATTCACCTCGTCTTTAAAAAATTCAGAAGCCATGTCTTCTAGTTTCGGATGTCCTTCAAGCTGCTTGACACCCTGTAATACTTGTCCGAGCGCCTGAATAGTTTGAACGGCAATAAAACGTTCCACGGCTGAATCGCTATTATTTACGATGAGGTTACAGCGATTAATCGTAGATTCAACTTCTTCGGTCGCAATCATGCTATTGTCTTTCCTTTTACAAAATCATTAATATCCATCAGTATATGGCTTTCAAGTTTTTTACTGTCCGTTGTCATTACCCTAGGGTCTGCGTTGTCAACATATCTATGCACCTGAGCATCACCGAACAGATAATAGTAGTCTAACTGCTTATTCGTTTCAGGTTCCTTTACAGACAACCACAAAGCTAAAGAATCTTTGTTTTCTTTATACGTAGTCTTATTACAGAAAGTCGGGTCTGACAATCCTGTAATATATTGGAACACGCTCCTGACAGCAACATATCTATCAAGTTGATAACTCATTAATCTTTTCTATCCTTATAGCTCAATGCATGACGGTTAACTGTTCTTTCCTTATAATAACCCATAGCGGTTAATGTGCTAACAAAGTCCTTAAAAGGAATAGCCGTATCAAACATCAACGAATCATCAAGATTGCTGACCTTTGCAATCTCATTGGTGTAGTCATATACAATCTTAATATGCACATTATTGACATTCAAAATACATTCGGTCGCATTCCACGACTGAACATAGTCCATAACGCCTTCAGCATTACGGAAACGCCATACTGCAAATTCTGTTAAACCCATTAGTTAGTTTCCTCGGTATCTAATACAAGTGTAGTCTTAGTTCCTTCGGTCTTATATGAATCAACCTTGATATTGAATTTCTTGGCCCATGCAATAGCCTGTCGCATAATGAGATCGATAAGTTCCTGTTTAGTAAAGATTACTTCTGGACATGCACTTACCTTTGTTACTGCGCCTTCTTTAAGTGCGACAATTTGATTTTTGAGGTCATTGTTCTCTTCACATACACGTTCATGATCTGCGGAAAGTGCCTCAAGACGTCCAACAAGAATAACATTTTCATCATGTAAATTTGACATAATATTCCTCTATAACATTTAAAATATAGAAAAGAAAACGGGTTTCGTAAACCCGTCTATTATTTTTATGCTGATTTATTTATCTTTTTATATAACTTATAAAGCATCAGGCATCGTTCTACATATTGACGAGTTTCTTTTGTAAGTGCTGGTGCCTTACCACCATTCTTATCAAATTTCGTGTTTGCCTTATAAGCTCTCCATGCTGTAGCTTGTCTCCTACCGCCATTGTAAGCAGCAAGCATCATTTCAATGACATTATTATGAGTCTTAGAAAGGTCAGCTAGTTTACGACCTGCGACATCGATATTTTTCTTGAGGTCCAACATGTCATCGAAATCGAACGTCTTTTCTGAACCACCTTGTAATCTTACATGTGCATCCTTCGCAGCAATCGGTGTAATCTGCATGATACCTCTTGCACCTTTGTTACTTACCGTTCCTGCATGCTTGTAATTGGATTCGGTTCCAGCCATAGCCAAAAGGATATCGACGTCAATATTATATTTGTTAGCTGTCGTAGTAATATATTTAGCTATCTTATCGACATTTTCTTTTCCTTCCTTTTTCAACATCGAATCCGGAGTGGAAAGAATTTTCTTTTTGGTCAATTCGATTTCATCTTTAAGGCTCATTCCTTTAACAACAGACTTATCTTTTACTGTATAACTGGTCGGAACGCCATATTTGTCATGCGGCAAATCTTTTCTTAACTGAACATGAACCTTTGACCCTTTGCCAAATGAATCATCTTGTACTTCTTTCTGAGCTACATTACTATTGCCAAAAGCTAAACCCGCAGCAAGTGCTCCAACACCTAATGCTTTCTTCAAAATACCTTCGTTTAAAAGATTTTCGTCTTTATCGTATATTAGATAACCTGCTTCGGCTAATCTTACAAGAGCAAGTTCCACAGGCAAATCAATGCCCGATTCTTCTGCAATATGGCGAATCTGATCTATTAACATATATTAGGACCTACAAAATAAAAATATTAAGCCAGCAATAATAGCTATCGACATGACAGTTATTAAAATATTCATTATTTTTATTTCTGTCTTAACATTCATAATCTAATCTTTATTATTTATAAATAGACTGTATGACAAACAGATTCACTCAAATACTGATTCCTGGAGTTCTTTTACCGATGTCTCTGGGAACAGTTTATAATTTCTCACAATATTCGGTAAATATCCAACAATTATTCGACATTACTAAATTCCAGGGCGATATTGGCTTCATGCTCATTATTTTCTTCCTTGGAATGGGTGCTGCAACATTCGGTAGAATGGTCGAATTAAACCCGAAAAGAATGGCTATCGTTTCCACTATTCTTTTCTCAGTAGGCATGTTCTTAATGTTCCTGGCAACTAACTTCGTATTGCTGCCGTTATATTACATTGCATGTGCATTTATGGGAACTGGAACAGGTATTGGCTATACGTCGCCGATAAAACAACTACTAAGTAATTTCGAAGACCATAAGGGACTAGCTAGTGGTTTGGCAATTACTGGTTTCGGACTCGGCAAGTTCGTATTTGCACCGGTTATTGAATACCTGTTGGCGAATTTCTCATTGCCTTATATGTTCCTAATCCTGTCTGGAATATTCTTAGCAATAATGTCATTATGTTCATGGCTATATAAACCAAATCCGATTTATATAAGCACAATCTATACTGCGATACCTTATAAGGACCTGGTTAGCACTATATTTTTGAGTAAGAAATATATTTCTGTATGGTTGATGTTCTGTATTAATATTTCTTGCGGTCTTGCATTGATTTCACAAGAAAAAGGATTGTTATTAAATCTCGGTTTTAAAGAAATAGCGATATTGATGTCGACTACTGCCGTATTCAATATTCTTGGTCGTTTTGGAATGTCTACTGCTTCTGACAAGATTGGTAGAAAGGCGGCATATCATTGGGTATGTTCGTTAGGTATTATTGCAGCATTCCTTTGCTTTACACAGAATCCATATCTTGCGCTCATTGGCATCATGCTTTGTGAATTCTCTTATGGCGGAAACTTCTCAGTATTGCCGAGCTTATTGTCCAAATATTTCGGTCAGTCATCCGTTTCTACAATCCATGCAATGACTCTTTCTGGATGGGGAATCGCTGGTATCTTAGGCCCTACATTAGCAAACGTATTTACAGACAATAGCCTATACTTAGTTCTAGGGCTTCTATATCTGGTAGGATTTATCGGATTTACAGTGTGTGTTAAAAAACAAGAATAAAATAAAAACCGGATTAAACAATCCGGTATATTTTATTAAATTCGTCTTCAGAATAACATCGTAGCGTTATTTCTGTAATATCCATATATTTGACGATATATGTATTATAGGGGAAGAAGTATGGCTTATGAATATATACTTTGTTATATGGTTCTGGCCAAATAACTATTCCGCCATCGTAAAAGTCATAATCAAAATAGTCTCCAAGAAACTTATCAATTTTCTTTACAGAATCCTGCGTAAAATAAAAGAAATATGTGTCAGGTTCTGCATTTATCTTTTTACATTGGCCACTAAGAACAGTAGCCTTTTTTGTAAAAATATTCTTAAAGAATTCTTTAATCATAACTTTCACCTATTTTGAATATAAAATATAGTTATTTTTAATAAACTTGTAAACCTTTTATAATAGTTCTGAATTATTTTATATTTTTATTATATTCATCTGCTACATCTAAGCCATTAGGTTCATCTTGCATCGGTAGTTGAATCGATTCACAAAGAATCGGTAAAAGTTCCAGATAACAAGTTTCAGCATTTTTATAGTCAGCCATGCATTTTTCGATAAACCTAAAATAATCATGATCAATAAATTGTCTAAACTTATACCATGTCTTTTCTATTAAACCCTGTGCCAAGAATATCTGGTCAAGATGTGTCGGGTCAAAGAAATGATAGTATGGATATTCGTTTTTTACATAAGGATTTTTAGATACAGCTGAACCTTGCTTAGCCAACAGCTTATCCATTGTCCTGTCGACATAAGCATCCTTGAACATATATTCTAAAAACTTTACGGCTTGATGATATTTTGGATTTTTCTTTCCATGCTCGTCATAGAATACATTGTAATTATTTAGATATGTCATCAATAGGTAAGTTTGAAGATACTTGACTACCAAGTTAAGATAACGTTCATACTGTTTCTTATAATCTTGAAAATTCATCATATTCTATTTATAATAAATAATATATAAGGCCACAAAGGAGGTATATTATGGCAATTACAGTAAAGAGCGTCAACTACTCAAAGATAACGACCAGCAAGCAAGACGGAATTTATACATTTGTAAATCCGGCTACGATTATTGTTACATACACCAAGAATAACAAGACCTACAAGCTGAATCTCAAATTGGAAAAAGGATTCAGAACTGATGGTGCATCTATCCCGTCAGCATTTACTTGGTTCCTTCCGAAATGGGACACAAAGAACATGAAGTATAACTGTGGTGCCATTGTTCATGACTGTCTGTATACATTAAAGGGTGTAGGAATATTCACCAGAGAAGAATCTGACGATTTCATTAGAGGTATATGGCGTTGCAGCGGTATAAGTAGATTCAAAGCAGGTATGGCTGATAAATGTCTTGAACTTTTTGCAGGAGGCGAAAAACATTGGGGTTCGGACGACCTTGACAACAATAAAAAGAAACTGATGAAAATTACAGTAACTAATGCATAAAAAATAACCCCAGTCAACTGGGGTTTTTAATTTAGAAATTAAGAGTCTTCAATAATATATTATTTTCTTCAACCGCTTTTTTCATCTTTTCGATACCTATTTTTGCGATTCTTTTCTGGTCTTCACTCAGCAAATTTTCGTGCTCATTATACCAGCCATGTCTTTCATCATAGGCATAACCGTATTTTAGCAAGGTATCTTTTACGCTTTCAATTAAAGAACCATTATACATGTATTGCTCATAAGGATTCATGCTTATTCTCCCAGTCTATATATTTATCTATAAATTCATTTATTGCAGTTTCGTTACGTGCTACTAACCTTTTAAATTCAGAAAACGTAAAAAACTTATATTCTTTTTTAATTATCTTCGGTTTACAACTAAAACATAGGAACTTATCCTTGACAGACAATAGATCTATCTTGTTCCTATATAAGTCTACAAATATATAATCACCAATCAGCTCGCCATTTTTTATAGGCTTCATATAGAAGAGAGCTGACAGCTTAATATAATTGCATTTATCTAGTATATTCACCATCGGTTTATAAAACACTGTTTACAAATATAGAAAAAATAAACGGTTTTTACACCGTTTATTTATAAGATTATTTTGAATATTACTTAGTAATACTGTTCTTTGCGTTGGAAATATCGATAGCCATGTGACGGAGGAGGTCAACGAGAGTAGCATTAGCACCCTGCTGAATCTTCTGAGTCATCAAGTTAACATACTTAGCCTTGTCATCCGGTGCATTGAACAATTCATCCTGCACATACTTGTCAGAAATAATGTAGTTATAAATGGCAGTACCAAGATCAGTAGCAAGCTGCTTGAGGCCTTCCTTAATGTCGCCATTGCCAACATATTTCATGACAATAGTATCAAGAGAACTATTCATAGCCTGAGTCTGATAGCTCTGTTCAGCTGCAGATCTCTGTGCTAATTCGATGTCTTCCTGAAGCTTCTTTTCGTAATATTCTTTAAATTGCTGTTTAAAGTCCATAGTAATTAATCTCCTAATTTCTTTATATTATTTATAATGATTTTACGGATTTAATGTAATGATTAACTAACTTTGTTGTCTTAGAAGAGGCATCAGATACACCTTCAGAAGGCTTGATTATTACTTCATTGACTTTCATGATATCTTTTAGCTTATGACGATTCTTATGGCCATAGATTCTAACAGAAATCTTACCATCATTATATTGAGTAATAACGCCGATATTTCTCTTTTCTGCGAAATTTACGTTGTTATCAATTATATTAAACCTTTTTTCCGAAAAAATCTCATACGAGAATCCTTTGGAGACCAATATGTTTAAGATTTTTTCAATTTTCTTATCGACTTCTTTAAAATTAACTATCATATACTATTTATATCAAAAGCTAACGCTTTCTTTTTAAAACCATATAAGTAGTATCGAAATCGTTGTCTTTATCTGCTTTAAACTCTTCCTGGGACAGTATTTCCCATTGATCCATATTGATATCAGGGAAGAACGTATCTCCGTCCAGAATCGTCGTATGAACCTTTGTGAGATATAGGTAATTTACAAGGTTTATTGCTTGCCTATAAAGAGTTCCACCGCCAATAATAAAGGGAGTTAAGTCATTCTTGGAATTAGCATAGTCTGCAGCAAATTGTAAAGAAGGCTTGACTATGCATCCTGGTATCTCCAAGTCCTGGTTAGACGATACTACAATATTTGTTCTATTTGGCAATGGTCTACCAATAGATTCATAGCATTTTCGTCCCATGATAATGCAATGACCGTCGGTTAACTTCTTGAATCTTTGCAAGTCTGTTTTCAAATGCCATGGCATATCGCCATTCTTACCGATTACATTGTTATCGGAAACTGCTACAATCATGCTATAGTTTATATTGCTCATCATTACCTCTTATACAGATATTTCCAGTGCACGCCTTCTGTCATCTGATTAAACGTTATAAATGCTTCGTTTGACTTTGTGTATTTATAATGAAGTTGACTATGCTGAATATCTCTTTTAATTAAATATGAATCACCAATTACACAAGTATCACAATTTTTCGAGAACGAAAGATAGAAATGATTTGGTGCGCCGAATCCTTTAAGTGAATCTTTTGTTATACATCCTACGAACCATTTAGGATATGGTGAATTCTCTTCTACCAGTGGTGCTCTTGATGAAATCTTAATATCGAAATTAATCGTATTTGCGTCCTTCAATGCTGCCATATCCGTAAGTGATTCTTTATCTTCACAATAAATTATATCGCCTTCATACTGATTATATGATGCCAGGTGCACATTTGGGTCATTGCTAATAATGTCGTTTGCATGGACAAAATTAAGCTCTGGAACAGTGCTTATATATTCTCGTTCCTCCTTTTCGCCAGTTTTTGTTGAACCTTTGCCTTCGTTTAATGGATGTTTTATTAGTCTAGCTTTCAATTCATCAATATCGAGTTTGCTTTTAAATAGTTTAATAATATCGTCAATCTCGTATATTTCTTTTGTGTACATTACTTGAGTCCTTTAATTAAGTTTGTAAATTCTGTCATAGTGTCCATGAGTTCAACCAAGCCATTCATTTGGACAAACTTGAAATATGCCTTTGTATCGAATTCCTGATATTCGAATGAATCAAGTTCCTTGAGAATTTCAAGTTCGATTTCCTTAGGTATACAGTTGAATGAGATTAATTTTGTATTAAGCTCATATTTTTCTTTCAGTTTCTCTTTTTCTACCCAGGCGTCGACATCTTCATTAATAATCTTCAATGCCTTAACTGGACCGACACCACGCTGTAAGCCAGGAATATTGTCAGATTTGTCGCCAGTAATAATCTTAAGCAATAATGCCTGTTCAGGATTAAGACACTGAACAAATTCATGCTTCACCGCATCGTACTGGGCATAATTTGGATAACGGAACAACTGGTAAAAATCTTTATCAGATGAAATATTAATAATATTCCATTCCGGCTTATGTTTCACTATGGTGGCTATACAATCGTCAGCCTCGGCCCTTGGCACACGAATAAACGGAATATTCCTGAAACACTTATGAAGATTTTCGAAAAATTCGGTAGCTACTGGGAAGAACGCATCGAAGTTAACTACCGATTGCTCTCTCTTTGCTGCACGGTTTGCCTTATAATCTGGGCAAAGTTCTTTTCGCCAACTATCCGAATCTTCTACCCATATAACCCTGTCTGGCGTATGTTGTTTTAATGCCTTTGTAAATGATCCGATAAATGTGAGCTTGAATAAATCAAAGCGCTTTTCTGCTGGATCCACTTTTTGTGCAAAAAGACAACGCATCATTAAGTTTGATATATCAAATATTAATACTTTCATTTTACGTTTCCTTATTTTTACATTAAATATAGAAAAGTATTGCTGACTGCAATACTTTGTAAAATTTATTTAGTTTTTTTAATCTAATAAATAAGCTGCATAATTTATAACTCCGTAGGCTCCTCATAATATAGGCCTTTCTTCTTTCGTTCTTTTCGTTTTTCCCTTACATACTCCCTACTGGAATTCAAATGTCTATAACAATACTTTAAGCACTTTCCCATTTTAATCAATAACTTATGAACTATGAAATGTTCTTTCATCGTCAGTTCGACAAGATTTGTTTTCTTGGAAGAACCTCCCTCGCTACGAGGTATAATATGATGTCGTTCAACTTCAAGTATTAAATTATTGTTACGTTTTTGTGCTCTAAAAATAATATCCCAATAAATTTTTTCGTAATTCAAATTAAAATCCTTTATTACCCGGTGCCAAATTAAACTCTATGCCTATTAAATCCTTATTCTTGATATAGAACTCTGAATCAAAATTCAAATATTTTGGAATGTATTGATTCTTTATCCTATATGCATCCAGAACATTCTTTCTGCTATAACATCTTGCGCCTATACCGATATTTGTATAAATTTTATTAAGTTGTTCAGGTGATAATATAACTCTCTTATCGTTATGTTCCATTATATTATAGTATTTCAGCATATTAGTAAAAATCAATTCTTGTATATCTGTATTGAAATAATGAAAATTTATTCCCCAGAAACAGTTTATGTTCTTATCATCTGGCATAAAGCAATATATAACTGGTGCACGGTCAAAACCTTCCTTGGTTGAAACATCTGATGACGCTTTATATTGCATTATATAAAAGAAACCGTTAACTATATAATTAGTTCGGTCACACTCGTTATTATCCACTGGTATCTTTAAACTATCTTTTAACATTTATATATTTATAAAAATAAGAAAAAAACGGTTTTTGTAAACCGTTTTTAACATTGCGAAATAAAATATTTAAAAATTTCTCGCAACATCTAATAATGCTGACATTGCGGGATTATGTGCATCATATTGTCTAAGCAATATTCCATTATCATATACGAATATTGCATCTTTAACATTGATTGACAATGTTATGCCGTCCTTAAAATTATATACTCTTGTAACATCTTCGTCTTCGTCATCAGTATCTGCATTTTCAAGTTCAATACCCTTTATATTTGCACCCTTTGAAGCAACAGCGAGATATTTAGCGTCTTGTATGATATCTGCTTCGTCTGGTTCATCAAATGCACCACTTCCTTCATATTCAAGTGTAGACGGTTTTAAATTATATTGATTCTGCAAGTCTGCAAATGTCTGACCGTTAGAAATTCCAACACATGACAATATACCAAGTGCACTTACGACTAATGCTTTCTTTGCATTATCACTCAATGAAGAATTCTTTATCTTTTTACAAAGAGACATAGTAGTTTTGCTGATATTGTCAAGCTCTTGCTGGTTTT
>Ga0265298_10008252_pt1 | contig 12537 bp, 8 predicted proteins | sample AusTroGonzalo_MG_3_FD_193486 | JGI IMG/M metagenome (GOLD analysis project Ga0265298, IMG submission 193486) | Bovine rumen microbial communities from tropical cattle in Woodstock, Queensland, Australia - Gonzalo_01 | ecosystem: Host-associated > Mammals > Digestive system > Stomach > Rumen ... | reverse complement strand
CAGAAGTGGTTAACGGCCTTAGGGACGTCGTCTCCTCTGGTGCTTACAAGCTTCTTGAAGACTACCGTTCACTCTGGCAGTATTCTAATAGCTTGCTTTGGAAAGAGGCCCAAGACGAAGAAGGCCATGCCTATGCTTTCATCAAGGACATGAAAGAGGAGAACTGCTTCGACAAACCCGGTATGGGTAACGGTAACGATGAGGAACTCTTCCAGATTCAGTTCATGAATGCTTCTAGTTGGGGTATCAATGGCGCCATTGAAAATGGTGGTACTTACTCTACAGCTCGTATGTATTGCAACTATCTTTCCTGCTGGTGGGGTCTCCGTGTAAACGGTAACAATGGTAACCGTGATTTCACATATCCGTTTATGCAGGGCTGGGGCCAGGGAACTCCTTCATGCAATATTTGGGACGACTGGACTGCTGCTGAGAATAATCAGGCTAATCCTTATACGGATATCCGTAAGCTTGGCTCATTGATTGACTGCGATACCGAGTTTGGTGGTAAATATTCCTACGTGAAGGACGACTGCGAGGAGTCTGGCTATGCTTGTAAGAAATGGTGCGGTGTAACGCTTGATGCTTTGACAGGTGATACTCCTTGGTGGCACGCTGTTAATGCGGAATTCAAGGGCACGCTTGATAACCCCATGCAGGGTGAGCACTTCGAGGATTTCTACCTGATGCGTTATGCTGACGTTCTCTTGATGTTGACCGAGCTTACAGGTGATCCCTCTTTCATGAACCAGGTTCAGGCTCGTGCAGGTGTTCCTCAGACAGCTTACTCACTGAAAGCTGTTCAGGACGAGCGTCGCTGGGAGTTTGCCTTCGAGGGACTTCGTTTTAACGATATGCGCCGTTGGTCAGGTAAAGATGGTGGTGAGTCTTGCTACGCTGCTAGGGCTCTTCAGGCTCAGGCTGGCAAGCAGGTCGTTGTCAAGGGTAATGTTGCAAACAAGGTCGCTATGAAGCACATGACTTGCTCATGGGCTAAGCGTTATGCCGATACTGATGGTTTCTTGTCAAAGCCACAGTCACAGATTACTCTGATGAATGGTAATCTCAAGCAGAACAAAGGCTGGGATGCCGCCAATGCTGAAACACAGTATGTTGATCTCTATAATTAACCAAATAATTAGATGTTTAATATGAAAAAGATATTTTTGTTTTTTGCCGCAGCATGTGTCTTTGTAGCTTGCGATCCTACTCATGAGGATATCAGCAATGGCGGGCACATCAGTGCTGAAGAACTCCGTGCGAATACCACTGTTACTGTTGACAAGGCAGAGAATGGCCAGAATGGTAACGTTATTACCTGTAAGACCTCAGCACCAGTCAATGCAAAGTGGAATATCGGTGGCAAGGATCTCCTTGGCAACTATGCATGGAAGAAGATGAAGGTAGGCGAGCATAAAGTTTACATTGATGCTCTTTGTGCCGATGGCACCTTGCTAAAAGATAGTTTTGTGGTGAAGTGTGAGACTATCACTAACGCACTCGAGAAGCACTATATCTATGGTGAGAATCCTGCTGCCCAGCCTCCTTTCAAACCAGCAGCTTGGAATGCAGCTTGCATGCGCTTCAGTGACAATGAAGGTAAGTTCGTTGATATTAATGGCAACGAAGGCTTCCTGCCCTATCTTTCTGATGAAGTGTACTGGGGCTTCAAGACCCTTATCTTCGACATTTCAGAAGCTACACCAGATTGTGCTGGTCGCATCATGAATGGTTGGTGGTCTGCTCGTTACGATGGCGAACAGGATGTTCATTGGACTAACGGTCTCTGGGAACTTCCACTCACCGAGGCTATTGCAAAGGACTGCGCTCGTGGTAACGGTGGTAGTGGTAAGGACCTCGACATCATGGTTACCTCAGGTAGCATGCAAGTTAACGCTATCTATTATGAGGAATAATCATTCCTGAAAGTATCAATAATAAGGCTGGCTCAATCAAATGAGTCAGCCTTTTTTCTTTGTTGTTTGGCAAGGGTCTCCAGATAGTTTACGGGGGCATCTGCAAAAAAGGCACTGCTTTTCGTTCAAAACCCGGCTCCTTTCGTTCAAAAGGCACCGCCTTTTGAACGAAACGCGATGCCTTTTGAAAAACACAGGCCATGGGATGTCTCATTTTCGTTTTTGTTTCATGACAGCCGTTTTTCCTATGGATTGGGAATCGCACTTTTTAACCGACACTTCCTACACTTCCAACACCCGATTAGGTGTAAGAAGTGTAGGAAGTGTCGGTTGTTTCCTTTAAGCTATACCATATGTAAAATCTGAACTATTATTTGGCCATCTGGTAGAAACTGCGTAGCTTTTGTTAATCATTTTAAAAAAATTGCCTTTGAGTAACTTACCTTTGGCTAACTTTTTGTATCTTTGCATCACACAATTTGTGTCACACCAAAAGTGTCATACTAAAAGTAAGATGGTAGAATGGTAAAAAAGAAACAAAAGCAACTGAGAAACCCCTTTGTTTATGAGGGCTACGTGGGACCTGACTATTTCTGTGACCGCACGGAGGAGATGGAGAAAGTGATATCTCATCTCCAAAACGGACGAAATCTGACGCTTGTTTCTCCTCGGAAAGTGGGGAAAACAGGTCTCATTAAACACGTCTTTCATCGGCTAAAACAAGAAAATGAAGACGTCGTATGTATCTACGTTGACATATTTCACACCCAGAACCAATATGAGTTAGTGCAGACATTGGGCAGAGCCATTGTTGAGGAGCGGCTGCTCGGCTCACGCGGTTCAATGGATAAGGTACTTAAATTCTTCAGTATGTGGCGTCCTACGGTCACTCCAGACCCTATTACCGGAATGCCCACCGTTTCTGTCAGCATTGAGCGCACACAAACAGAATATACGCTCAAGAGCATCTTTGAATATCTTGAGAGAAGCGAAAGAGAAGTGTACGTGGCTATCGATGAGTTCCAGACCGTGACAGAATATCCGGAGAAAGGTACCGAGGCCTTGTTGCGGTCGTATATACAGTTTGTCCATCATGCACACTTTATCTATGCTGGCAGTCGGCAGCACCTGTTGTACGAGATGTTTGGTTCGCCCCAACGCCCCTTCTATCAGAGTACGGCGATGCTGTCCCTTCATCCCCTGCATGAGGAGGTTTACTATGACTTTGCTGCCCGCTTCTTCAAGGCTCGTAACGGCGATTTCTCTGCAGATGTTTTCTGTCAGCTCTACAAGCAGTTCGACGGATATACCTGGTACATGCAATCCGTACTCAACCGGCTGTACGAACGTGAACGGAGTGTGACAGACTATCAGCAGGTGAACGAGGCTCTTCTCAGCATTCTCGCAGATAAGGCCAGCCAGTATGAGACATTCATGATGTTTTTGACCGACAATCAGAAGAGTCTCCTGAAGGCTGTGGCTATGGAAGGCATGGTTGCGCAGCCCCAGTCGCTTGCCTTTGCCATGAAGCATGCGCTTCCCAGTGCCAGCAGCATCAGGAAAGCCCTTGAAGTGCTGAAAGAAAAAGACGTGCTTTACCAGACCCCAGAGGGCTATATTGTCTATGACCGTTTTCTGGACTTATGGCTGAAGCGGACATTTGTGTGACTTTATTTGGCCATTTGGCAGAAAATGCTTAACTTTGTCGCCCAGAAACAAACAGCAGTAGAATGAATAAGAAAAGCAAGGTATCTGGTGCCATTCTCTATGGAAGCCTGTTGGCTTTCATGGGGTTTGTTATATACATATTATATATTAATCAAGAGGTGCTCTATACGGCACATGACCGTTCAGAATTCCTTTACGGTTCCCCTTTTTTCAACACGCTTATGTCAAGACCTTTCGGGTTGATGCAGTATGTTGGAGCTTGGCTGACGCAATTCTTCTATCATCCAGCCTTAGGCGCAACCATGTTGGGGTGTATTTGGCTCCTCATTTTCTTTGTGGGTAAAAAGGCATTTCGGTTAAAGAAAAGCGCCTCTGCACTGATGCTATTGCCAGTAGCTTGTCTTCTTACATCTGTTGTTGATTTAGGCTATTGGATTTATACCTTTACTATCAGAGGCTATTGGTTCTCTCAGTCCGTTGGTTTCTTAATCATGTTATTGCTTTTGTGGGGCGCACGTTGTACCCCACGCAGATGGCATTTCGTATGGTATATTTTGGGGTTCTTCCTCTTTCCTGTACTTGGCTGGTTTGCCATGCTTTTTGTTCTCTGTCTGGCGATTGTAGAGAGACCCACTTGGCGCGAATTACTGAGTATTGCCGTGCTTGTTTCAAGCGCTATTGTTTGGCATGCTTTGCTCTATTCAAATATGAAACTGGAAACAGTATTTTATGGCGGTTTTCCTCGTTTCGTCACACCATCAGACTTCAGCGAGTCTCTGTCAATTCCTTTCTGGGCGCTCGGTGGAGTATCCGTGCTGATTGCGATATGTGGCAGGTATTTGTCCAAATGGTTCGTTCCTGTGCTATGTACTGTTGTCGGTATTATTTTTACCATGTCGCTGATGTTCCAGGACCGTAACTATATCAACGAAATGCGCATGTCGCGCTATGCTTTTGATGACAACTGGAAAGAGGTGCTAAAGATGGCAGAAGAGAACAAGAAACCCACCAACACGATGATATTTCTCAAAAATGTTGCCTTGATGCACGAAGGCGGTTTGCTCGACCGTTCTTTTGCGATGGGTAATGAGGGAACCAGCATATACAATCCGGATTCCGTTCATGTAAGTTTTCTGGAAATAGCAGCGCCATTGACATATTACAACTATGGTATGTTTAACGAGGGGTTCCGCCTTAGTTTTGAATGTGCTGTCCAGTCAGGTTTTTCCCCTGTCTATCTGAAGATGCTTGCACGCTGTGCATACGCTAACGGTGAAGATCAGCTGGCCAATCGTTATATTGCTCAGCTTCACCACCATCCTTTCTATACCCACTGGAAGCCTGCGGCGGTGCCGGAAACAGTTTGTGAATTGCACAATTCCTACCCAGATGAAATTACTGGTGTAGAGAGTAGCGATGGCTATATTGTTACCAGCATCAGTCTGTGGTACGAATCGGATAGTAAGTTGGCTTCCGAACAGGCGTTGTTCTATTCTATGTTACGAAGAGATTCGCGTCGTTTCTGGGCTTCGTTCCGCAAATTTATCAAGTTGCACATGGGCGAGGCATTCCCTGTGCCTGTGGCTGAGGCCTACATCTTGTATATGGACAAAGCACCCGAAGAAAAACGTGTGATGATTCCTGTAAATGAGGATCTCTATGAACGATATAAGCGTTTCTGGGAAACGCTTGGGGAGTTGTTGCAGTTAGGCAAGAGTCGTGAAGAAGTTGCTGAGAGAATGCGCTCTAATTATGGCGATACTTATTGGTATTACAACCTCTTCAGCCGAAGAGTCTATTAATAAAGTTTACTTATCCTCGAAAATTATCCTATGCTAACAATGAAAAGAAATATACTGCACTGTTTTCAGATTTTGGCTGTTGCCTTGCTGCTGTTGTCATCATGTGCAAATCATCCCGATGTGCCATCTACAAGTCAAAAAGCGAATAGCCTACCAGCCATTTATCCCGATTATTGCAATGTCACTGTTCCTTGCAATATTGCGCCTCTCAACTTCATGCTCCCTGCTGACGAATTTCAGGAATGTGTGGCACGTCTTACCACCCCCGATGGACTGCAACAGACCTACGGTGATGGTCTAAAGGTGCAGATACCTGAGTCGGAATGGCATGCTATGCTTGGTGCCTCCAAGGGCAAGAGCATCAAAGTGGAGGTCTGGGGCCAGAAGCAGGGCGAATGGCTGTCGTTCAGCCCGTTTGAGATACATGTCGCCACAGAACCTATCGACGAGTATATTTCCTATCGTCTTATTGAACCGACATACGTTGCATGGAGCTATATGGAGATAGCCCAGCGCAACCTTTCCTCGTTTGAAGAATCACAGATTTTCAACAATGAGGTGACTTGTGTTGACAGAGAAAAAGGCCAGTGTCTGAATTGTCACAGTTATCAGAACTATAAGACCGACAACATGCTCTTCCATGTGCGCCTCTCCAATGCCGGTACTATTATCGTGAACGACGGCAAGGTCTCGAAGGTCAATCTAAAACGCGACTACACCATCTCGTCGGGTGTCTATCCATCGTGGCATCCAACTGAAAAGCTCATCGCCTTCTCGACAGATTTGACCCGCCAGGCCTTCCATACACAGAATCATAATAAGATTGAGGTTTATGATGAAGGCAGCGATCTGATACTCTATGATGTAGAGACCGACTCAGTGAGCGTTGTCAGCAACGACTCCACACTGTTGGAGGTCTATCCTACCTGGTCGCCTGATGGCAAGTTCCTGTATTATTGCAAGACCGTTCCGCTGCCAGAGGAGATGCATGACAAGGATATCAGAACAACTTTTCCCAAAATACAATACAATTTGTATCGCCGTTCGTTCGATGTGAAATCTCATGACTTTGGTGAGGAGGAATTGGTTTATGATGCTGTGTCGCAGGATAAGAGTGCAACGTTGCCACGTATCAGTCCCGATGGTCGTTATCTGATGTTTGCCGAAGGCCGGTATGGTTGTTTCCATAGCCGTCATGAAGAAGCCGACATCGTTTGTATACCGTTACGTGAGGATTCTGCTCTCGTTGAGAAAAGCGCTGCCCTCGATTTTACCCCAGTGAACAGCGATGGCTATTCAGAAAGCTATCCCACATGGTCGAGTAACGGACATTGGATTATGGTAGCCAGCCGTCGTGATGATGGAAACTACAGTCGTGTCTTTTTTGCCTATTTCAATAACGGGAAAGCCGAAAAAGCCTTTATGCTGCCGCAGGAAGACCCTGAGCATAATACCTTCCTCCTGAAAAGCTACAACCGTCCGGAGTTCATGGTTGAACCTGTTCGTATCAGCGTCGATGAGTTTAGTAAGGTGTTTGATAAATAATACAAATGAAGCATATTCATCTTTTATACACCTTGTTATTCGGCGTGGCAGTCCTGCTCTTTTTCGGCATGGCCTATCCACATCATCTGCATTATCAGGAGCAGTACCAGCTGTTCCTCTTCGATAGCACCTATGTGTGGGATATCATCCGTCTGCCCGGTGGCATTGCCGACTTGCTGGGCCGCTTCTGTACCCAGTTCTTCCTTTTTGCTTGGGTGGGAGCACTCATTATTGCGCTTCTGCTTTCGGCAGTACAGCTCTTGACGCTACGGCTCATTTCCGTTTCAGGTAATGGGGCAGGGGTAAGGGCTGTATTCCATGGCCTGAGTTTCGTACCTTCGTTCCTGCTTTGGCTTTTTCTGCTTGATGAGAATGCACTCTTAGGTGGTGTCTGGGCGGTTTTGCTCACGCTGCTCGCCTTATGGCTTTTCGTTAAATTGCCAAAAGGTTGGGTGCGACGCATCGTAATAATCGTCACCATTCCTATATTATATTGGATGGTAGGCCCTAACTGGAACGGTAGTCATTATCATCGCTACCCCACGGTCTTCCCAACGTTGCTCTATGCAGCCTGGTTGACTGCCGTCGCCCTCCCACTTCTCCTAAGTATAAAACGAAAAGTGAAGAGCGAAAAAAATCTTTCCAAGCAAAGCGACCGAGGTCGAGCGGCTTCCGCCGTTCCTGCATCAGCCTCAACGGGAAGGCGGCAGCAGATTCTTCACTTTTCACTCTTCACTTTTACCTTCATCATCATGATGATGCTCGTCTGGAAAAATGCTAACTTCAAGGCTGAGAAAGTGATGCAGTACGACTTCATGGCCTGTCACCAGCAGTGGAACCGCATTCTCCAGACCGTTAATGCTGAAAAACCTAACAACCAGATAGGCGTGACGGTCCAGAATCTTGCCTTGGGCATGCGTGGCATGCTCTCTGAGCGCCTGTTCGACTATCACCAGAACGGCCTTTTGGGCCTTTTGCCTGATGTTGAGCGTGACGCTACCAGTCCAATGCCTACCGCCGAGGCCTTCTATCAGTTGGGCATGATCTATGTCGCCCAGCGAACGGTGTTCGAGGCTCAGGAGTCGATTCTCGACTTCCAAAAGAGTGGCCGGTGCTACAAGCGGTTAGCACAGACCAATTTGATTCTCGGCAGCTACGAAGTGGCCCGAAAGTATCTTACGGCGCTGCAAAAGACCCTCTTCTATCGCGACTGGGCCAATGAGACACTACCGCTTTTAGGCAATGAAGAGGCCATCGCCAAGCATCCAGAGTACGGACGTCTGCGCCAGTTCGTTTGCTCCGACGACTATTACTTCAGCGACCATGTGACCTCTGACATGCTTGAACGTCTCTTCCTCTGTAATACCGAGAATCGCCTGGCTTTCGAATACCTGAAGGCCTATTATATGCTGACGGGCGACCGCGAGAACTATGCTAAACTACTTCTTCACCTCCAAAAACTTAAGCAATGAGACGCATTCTCACCTTTTACATTTTTCTCATTTCACTGTTGTTCGCTGCCTGCACTGAAACAGTCAGCGATGCAAAACAGGAAGCCGCTCAACCTCAGATCTATCCCGACTACGTCGGGGTCACCATACCCGTGAACATTGCGCCTTTAAACTTCAGCATGGCCGATGAGCAGGCGCTGTGTATCGATGCCGTCATTACCGATAACCACGGCAACAGCCTGCATAGCCAGGGTGAGGCCGTTGACTTCGACCTTGACGACTGGCATACGCTGCTTGGTCAGAACCGTGGCGACTCGCTCAACATCACTGTTTCGGCCAAGTACGATGACGGCTGGCACACCTACAGTCCTTTCTCCATCTACGTTAGCCTCGACAGCATAGACTACGGCATCTGCTACCGTCTTATTGAGCCCGGCTACGAGGTGTGGAGCAAGATGGGCATCTACGAACGCGATCTTTCCACCTTTGACGAGCGTCCGCTTATCGAGAACACTCAGTTCGAGGGCTGCGTCAACTGCCATAGCTTCAACCGTGGCAACCCTGCCGACATGAGCCTTCATATTCGTGGACCTCATGGTGCCACCCTGCTGCGGCAGAACGGTGGTCCCTTCACCGCCTACAACACCAAGACTGATCAGACGCTTGGCCTCTGTGTCTATCCTTACTGGCATCCCTCGGGCCGCTATGTAGCTTATTCCACTAACGCTACGAGCCAGCTCTTCCACAATGCCCATCCCAATCGTATTGAGGTCTTCGACACCGCCTCCGACCTCCAAGTCTACGATGTCGAGAAGAACGAGCTGTTGCTCTCGCCCCTGCTCAAGCAAGACTCCGTCTTTGAGACCTTTCCTGTTTTCTCGCCCGACGGACGCTCCCTCTATTTCTGTGCAGCGATGGGACATCCTCTCGAGTTGAAAGGTTCAGGAAATGGACTCGACTCCCTCCACTATAGCCTATGCCGCATCGACTTCGACCCTGCAACAGGCACTTTTGGTAACCAAGTCGACACCATCGTCTGTGCCTCAGCTTCCTCCACATGGGGAGATCGGAAGGGGGCTTCCGTTTCCTTCCCCCGTCCCTCCTACGACGGCCGTTTTCTTTGCTACACGCTCTCCGACTACGGACAGTTCAGCATCTGGCACCATGAGGCCGACCTCTGGCTGCTTGACCTTGCTACGGGCGAGAGCCGTCCCATGACTGAGGCAAACTCCCCCGACACCGAGTCGTTCCACAACTGGAGCACCAACTCGCGCTGGCTCGTGCTGAGCTCACGTCGTGACGACGGCTTGTATACGCGTCCCTATTTCTGTCACGTCGACACAGCGGGCGTTGTCACCAAGGCCTTCATGCTGCCGCAGCGCAATCCGCGCCGCTTCTATCGCGATAGGTTCTTCTCCTTCAATGTGCCCGATTTCATCATCGCCCCTACGCACTTCGATGGTCGTCAGGCCAGCCGTCTCATCAACGACGAGTCACGCAAGGACTTTGGCGTTCGCCAGCAATAAACAGAAAAACGTTCGTTTCTTTCAGAAATAATGCGTATCTTTGCACGCAGAAACCCCAAAACAAATAAAAACTATGAAAATGAAGACTTTACTACTGGCCCTGTTGGTGCCCGTTTGCACCATGGCTCAAAACCCGTTCGGTCGGAGAACCCCTCCCGCCGAGGTCAATCAGGAAACCCAGCCCAAGGTGGTTGAGAACATCCAGAACCCCATGTTGTGGGCCGATGTGCCCGACCCCGATGTCATCCGCGTTGGCGACACCTTCTACCTCGTCTCCACCACCATGCACCTCATGCCGGAGCACCTGTCATGGCCTCCAAGGACCTGAAGAACTGGGAGACTGTGGGCTATATCTTCGACAAACTGACTGACTCTCCGAAGTACGACCTTCAGGAGGGCACCGTCTACGGACGTGGTCAATGGGCCACTTCACTGAAATACCACGACGGCAAGTTCTGGGCACTCCTCGCCCCAAACGAGCAGGGGCCCATGGGCGATACCTATATCTTCACTGCTCCTAAGGCTGAGGGTCCGTGGACCATCCACTCGCGTCTGCGCCACTTCCATGACGCCACTCTGTTCTTCGACGACGATGGCACACCCTACGTGTTCTTCGGTACTGGTGAGATGTGCCAGCTCACCCGCGACCTCAAAGGTGTTGTCGAGGGTAGTCTGCGCCATTACTTCCAGCGCGAGGCCGATGAACGTGGTCTTTTAGAGGGCACCCGCGTCATCAAGCACCGCGGCACCTACTACGCCCAGCTCATCAGTCATGTCTATGCACCCGGCCGTCATCGCCGTGAGGTGTGCTATCGTACCAAGGACCTCAACGGCACCTGGGAGAAGAACGTCATCCTTGAGAGCGACTTCGGCGGCTTCTCCTATCTGGCACAAGGCACCATCGTTGACACCGAGGATGGTGACTGGTATGGCATCATGTTCCAGGATCGTGGCGGCGTGGGCCGTGTGCTCACTCTGTCGCCCGTGCGCTGGATTGACGGTTGGCCGATGCTCGGTGACGAGAACGGAAAAGTGCCCGACACCATGCGCCCCTATAAAAGTGGTGAGCCCACGAAGGAAATCGTGTGCTCCGACGATTTCACATCGTCTAAACTCGGCCTCCACTGGCAATGGAACCACAACCCCATCGACAATGCCTGGAGCCTCACCGAGCGTCCTGGCTTTCTGCGCTTGAAGACCAACCGTGTGGTCCCCAACCTCTACTTGGCACCTAACACGCTGACGCAGCGCATGTTCGGCCCCACCTGCAGTGCCGTGGTCTGCATCGACTATTCCAAGATGAAGGACGGTGATTGTGCCGGCTTCTGTGCTTTCAATGGCGACACTGGTGCCCTCACTATCAAGTGTATGGGTAAGACGTTCTATTTGGAGATGAGCGAACAAAAGGTCAGCCTCACCGATCGCGAGAAGGCCGTCACTAACGTGGAAGACAAGATGATTGAGGGTGTAGCCCTCAGCAAGCTCTCGCCTAAGTCGAAGAAAATCTGGCTGCGCATCGACGGCGATTTCCAGCCCGGCCATAACGACGCTGCCAACTTCTTCTACAGCTTCGATGGTCAGGAGTGGAAGCAGATAGGTACCAAGAACTACCGCTGCATCTTCGACTATCGTCGCTTCTTCATGGGTTCCAAGTATGCTATCTTCAACTATGCCACCAAGAAATCAGGTGGCTACATCGACGTCGATGACTTCCGACTGCTATAACTCATTACAAGGAAAACGCATTGCGGTGCTGCTGTCGGGAGGCGTCGACAGCAGTGTCGTTGTCTATGAGCTTGTGCGTCAGGGGCTCCATCCCGATTGTTTCTATATCAGGATAGGTGCCACCCCCGACTCCTCCGAAGCTGGGGAGAATGGATGGGACTGCACCGCTGAGGAAGACATGGAGATGGCCACTGCCGTCGCCGCTAAGTATGGCTGCCACTTAGAGCTCGTCGACTGTCACCGTGAATACTGGGACCAGGTCACCCGCTATACTATAGATAAGGTACGCGCGGGACTCACTCCCAACCCCGATGTCATGTGTAACCGCCTCATCAAGTTCGGAGCCTTCCACGAGAAGCGCGGACACGACTACGACTTGATAGCCACAGGGCATTATGCGCAGAAAGAATGGGAAGCCCCCTCCAACCTCCCCCAATTGGGGGAGGGGAGGATGCTTCCGTGGTTGTGCACCTCGCCCGACCCAGTGAAGGACCAGACCGATTTCTTGGCACAGATTTACGACTGGCAGCTTGCCAAGGCCCTGTTCCCTATAGGCCATTATGTCAAGGACGAGGTACGTCAAATAGCTGAGCGTGAGCACCTTGTCAGTGCTCACCGTAAGGATTCTCAAGGCATTTGTTTCCTTGGTAAGATCAATTATAACGACTACATCCGCCACTACCTTGGCGAGCAGCCCGGCGATGTCGTTGAGTTAGAGACCGGCCGCATTATCGGTCATCATCGTGGCTTGTGGTTTCATACCATTGGGCAACGCAAAGGCATGGGGTTCGGCGGAGGGCCTTGGTTTGTCGTGAAGAAAGACGTAGCGCTCAACATCCTCTATGTCAGCCACGGCTACGACCCTCAGACCGCCTATTGTCAGCATTTCCCCATCTGCGACATG
>Ga0265298_10008251_pt1 | contig 12537 bp, 11 predicted proteins | sample AusTroGonzalo_MG_3_FD_193486 | JGI IMG/M metagenome (GOLD analysis project Ga0265298, IMG submission 193486) | Bovine rumen microbial communities from tropical cattle in Woodstock, Queensland, Australia - Gonzalo_01 | ecosystem: Host-associated > Mammals > Digestive system > Stomach > Rumen ... | reverse complement strand
TCTTATCAACGCAGAAGCTGCAAACCTTCCGGCGGGGACGGCGTCCTCCGCGGGGGCGCGGCCTTCTTTCGCCACGATCTTCAGACATAGGGCTTAACCTCCTTACACTTGAGCGTTAGAATGGCAGTTCGTCGGTCTCCACAGCAGTGAAACCGGCTGCCGGGGTTTCTGCAGAGGGAGCAGGAGCAGGAGCGGGAGTCGGCGCGGATGCCGTATAGTTTCCGCTGTTTCCGGAATCGTTCCGGGAAGATGCAAATTCGACTTCATCCGCTGTAACTTCCAGGCTGGCGCGCATCACACCGTCATTGCCTGTATAAGTCTGAACACTGACCGGTCCGACCACAACGACCTTCTGTCCTTTGGAGAAATACTTTGCACAGAATTCTCCGCGTTCACGCCATGCGGTCACACGGAAGAAATCCGCCTCGGGCTGACCGTTCTGGTCATCCCGGCGCCCTCTCCGGTTCACTGCGACAGTGAAGGAGCAGACGCTGACGCCTGTGGATGTAGTTCTCAGCTCAGGATCACGGGTCAAATTCCCGATGATAATCAGCTTATTCATGCATTTCTCTCCTTACTCTGCGTCAGCAGAGGTCTCTTCCGCGGCAGGAGCAGCTTCTTCAGCAGGAGCTTCCTCTGCAGCAGGAGCGGCCTCCACAGGAGCGCTTCCCTCAGCGGGAGCGGCTTCCTCGGCGGGAGCGGCAACGGGAGCCGGGCGTTCGGCGCGGGGCTTCACGGAGTGCTTCTTCTCAACCAGCTTGATCACGAGATAACGGAGTACGTTCTCGTTGATCTGCAGGTTGCGCTCAAGCTCGCGGGGCAGTTCGACCGGTGCCTTGAAGTTCACCAGTACGTACCAGCCTTCGGTCTTGTAGTCGATCGCATAAGCCAGCTTACGCTTTCCCCATGTTTCATCGACCTTCTCGATCTCACCACCGTTGTTGGCGATCAGCGCGGAAACCTTCTCGATCAGTTCTTTCCGGGCGGTTTCTTCCAGATCGGCGTCGATGATGTAGATCATTTCATACCTGTTCATCATTCTTTCACCTCCTCACGGACTATTGGCGCTGCTTCCTGCAGCGCAAGGATGTGCCGAGATCGTATTATATCAGAGCCCGCAAGCCATTGCAAGCTTTTTTTGGACAAATAGCCCTGAATATATTATACTCATCTTCAGAACAGAAGGGAAAATAAAAGGAGAAAGCCATGTCCGTTTCGCCCCGTCCCCGCGCCCCGGCCGGCAACACAGCCACCGGCTGGCTGAAAGTCCTGGCCCTGGTCTTCATGTTCATCGACCATGCCGGCAAAGTTCTCTTTTATAATATGCAGGAAATGCGTATCATCGGGCGGATCGCCTTCCCGCTCTATGTCTGGTGTATGATCGTCGGGTTTTATCATACCCGCTGCGTCTGGAAATATCTGCTCCGCGTGCTGATCACCGGCCTGATCAGCCAGCCGCTCTACGTTGTCGCCCTCAATCACCGCTGGACCGAGCCGAATATCTTCCTGACCCTCCTGCTGGGTCTGTGTGCTCTCTGGGGCATCCGGGAAAAGAAGTTCGGGAGTCAGATCTGGGCGCCTGCGGCCGCGATCATGCTGGCTACGCTGCTGAATGCTAACTACGGCTGGCAGGGAGTTCTGCTGTTCATTCTGCTCTATGCCGTGCAGGACACCCGCCCGGGCATCGCCGCGGTGATGGTGGCCTATTTCATGTTCTGGGGCGCTTCCTACAGCCTCACCAAAAGCTTTTTCGGAATCCGGATCTCGCTTGATGAACTGCCGCTCTTCATCTCCCGTCCGTTATCCCCTTTCCTGCGGATGGAAGCTTACGCCCTGCTTTCGCTCCCGCTGATCCTCATTCCCTTTAAACACGATCTGCGCATCCCCAAATGGCTGGGCTATGCGTTGTACCCCGCTCATCTGGTCCTCCTCATCATCCTGAAAGCGATCATGGGTGTATAAAAGCGTTTGCCGGTCTCCTTTTCGATTGGCTGAATTCAGCCCGCGGAAGGTATATGCTGCACAGTCCGGCATTCGGTGATTCCGTAATAAAGCATGCAGGCCGCGGCTTCTGCCGTGATGCGCTCCCCGGCGATCGCCGCCGGCACCGCCGGAGGACAGCTGACAACAGCGTCCGCCAGGATTTCACCGATCGCTTCCTCCACAGGCGTTTCCCGGGATGGCGAAAGCATCGCTTCCCGGATGGACATCACGCGTTCCGGCTCAGGCAGCGGCGGTTTCCGGAGATGCAGTGCCTCCCGGCGCGGAATGGCCTCCAAGGCGGCCAGGAAGCGCCGCCATTCCTGCTCCGTTGTCTCCGCCGAGGGCATCATCACCAGATATTCCCGGTCGGCAAACTCGCATTCGATCCCTTTGTGCCGCAGCTGCTGCGCCAGTTCCGTGCCGGTATAGCCGGCGGCTGCCGCGTTCAGGGTGATCTTCATCGGTTCGTCCCCGGTCAGCGTCCACCCTTCCTTTTCGAGAATTTGTTTTGTCCGGGCCGTCTTCCGGACCGTGTCGCGCAGGCGGGCCGGATAGTCCCCGGCAAGTTCCGCATTCATCCGGTCCAGCGATTGCAGGATCAGCCAGCTGGGGCTTGTGGAAGCGAACAGGGCCATCGCCTCTTCCGCCTGTTCTTTCCAGGTTTCCGGCGCGTCCTTTGCCAGATGCAGGTATGCCGCGCCGGTCAGGCAGCTCAGCGTCTTATGCGCGGAATCGCAGCAGGCGCTCGCCCCCAGCGCCGTCGGGTGCTCGTCCGGGGAGAGGAACTTCAGGTAGGCCCCGTGAGCGTTGTCCACCAGCAGCGGCACCTGATGGCGCCGGCAGATGTCCGCCGCCGCCCGGAGATCCGCACGGCAGCCGAGATAATCCGGCGACGTCAGAAAAACCGCCATGTATTCCTGTTCGTTCAGCCTTTGTTCCAGCGTTTCCGGCGTCACGGCACAGGAAAGCAGGTTTCCCCTTCCCGCGTCTTCCCGATCTGAATTCTGAATGGTTTCCCCTTCTCCGGGCATAATCCAATCGATTTCAATGTCCAGCAGCGCCGCTGCGGTCATCACCGTCCTGTGCGCGTTCCGTCCGGCCAGCAGGCGGCGGTTCGGGCCTGTGAGCGACGCCAGATAAAGCATCGCGCGGATGCACAGGGAAGACCCCTCCGCCGAGTACAGCGTGCGGGACGTTCCGAAGAGAGATGCCGCGTTTTCCTCGCTTTCCCGGATGATCCCCCGGGCGCGGTACAGCACGTCCGCTCCTTCGATCTCCGTAATGTCCGCGCTTTCCGGGCCGAAGGCCGTTCGTCCTTTGTGCCCGGGCATATGCAGGCGTACCGGGTTCCCGGCGGCATAGGTTCTGACAAAATCGCAGATCGGCGTGTTCATTCCTGTTCGTCCTCAGACTGAATGGCTGCCTGAATCATAATCGCGCACTCCATCCGTTTCCGGAACAGTTCGCACCCGTACCGGTACACGCCGCGGACGGAACCGGTGGCATGGTACGCGTTGGCCGCGCAGCCGCCGGAGCAGTACAGCCGGGCCCAGCAGTCCCGGCACTCTTCCCGCGCGTAAACATTGCAGGCGGCAAATTCTTCCTGCACGCCGGGATTCGTGACGCCCTGCCATACGTCCCCCAGGCGGAATTTCTCCTCCCCCACGAACTGGTGGCACGGATACAGATCGCCCCAGGGAGTCACGGCCATGTACTCCGTGCCCGAACCGCAGCCGGAGATCCGCTTGTAGATGCAGGGACCGCCGGACAGATCCAGCATATAGTGATAGAAGGTGAAAGGCCTTCCCTCCCGCCTTCGCGCGAGCATCAGGCGGGCCAGGTCCTCATACTGCTTCAGCACCACCGGCAGGTCCTCCTCCGTCAGCGCCGCGGGATCCCCTGCCGCGCAGACCACCGGTTCCATGCTCAGCTCCGTGAAGCCCAGGTCCAGCATGGTTTTGATGTCTTCCAGAAAGTCCGGGTTCGCGTGGGTAAAGGTCCCGCGCATATAATAGTTCTTCCCGCCCCGGGCTTTCACAAGCTTCTGAAACTTCGGCACGATCCTGTCCCAGCTGCCGTTGCCCGCGTAATCCACCCGGCATCGGTCGTGGATCTCCTTCCGTCCGTCGAGGCTGAGCACCACGTTGCTCATTTCCCGGTTGGCAAAGTCGATCACGTCGTCGTCGATCAGCAAACCGTTGGTGGTCAGGGTGAAGCGGAAATGCTTGCCGCTCTCCGCCTCGATGCTGCGGGCATAGGCCACCAGCTGCTTCACCACGTCAAAGTTCATCAGCGGTTCGCCGCCGAAAAAATCCACCTCCAGGTTGTGCCTGCCGCCGGAATGCGCCACAAGGAAATCCAGCGCCTGCTTCCCGACCTCAAAGGACATCACCGCCCGTTCACCGTGATACTTGCCCTGGCTGGCAAAGCAGTAGGCGCAGTTCAGGTTGCAGGTATGCGCCACATGCAGGCACAGCGCCTTCACCACGCCGGCGGTCTTCTTTTTCAGTTCCCCGGCCAGCGGCTCAAACACGTCCGGCGCGAACAGGGTTCCCTGTTCCTTCAGCGCCGTGATCTGGTCGTAGCATTCGGCAATCTCCGCCGGATCCTCCCCGAAGCGGCGGGCCATCTCCGGCAGGATTTCATCCCGGGGTTTCTGTTCATAGCAGCCGATCATCTCATAGGCGATTTCATCGACCGTATGCACACTGCCCGAGCAGGTATCGATGACGATGAACCAGTCGTCCAGGTGATAGCGATGGATCATGTTGTTTCCCCTTTTTTCCATTTCAAAAAAGCCGCCAAATGGCGGCAATTGTTCCGGTTGATAAAAATCTTACTTCTTTTCCTTCTTGTTCTCGCACTGCTGATTGGCGATACCGCAGCTGGTTTTGCAGGCAGACTGGCAGGATGTCTGGCATTCGCCGCAGCCGCCCTTTTTGGCGCTCTCGCAGAGATTCCGGGTGTTCAGTGTCTTAATATGTTTCATGGTGATATCCTCCGTCCTCAGATTTCGGGAATTATTTTATCATATGGGTCTGTTCAGCGTCAAGCCTCGGGCTTTTTCAGAAATCCAGCTCCACGCTGTCCGTGTAGTGAACCTTTCCGGACAGGTCTGTCAGCCCGAAGCAGTACCGGTAATGCCCTGCGGGAATCTTTCCCCAGCTCAGCTCCAGTCCTTCCGCGGGGATCACGATCTCGTTCCCCCGGTACTCCCGTTCCGTTCCGTCAGCGGATACCGCCGTGAACAGCGGATAAATCTTCATTCCCGTTTCCAGGGGGATCGATCCGCGGATCGCGAATCCGTTCGCGTCATATCCCTGGGTCGCGCCGATCAGCTCCGTTTTCCCGTCGGCGGTATAATTGCCCAGCAGGTACATTTTCAGGTCGTTGATGATCGCCGGGATAACAAAACGGATATCGCCGTTCTCTTCGCCGTAAAGGTACTCCGCCCGGACCATCTGGTCGCCGAGCATCGGCCAGCCGCCGTCGAACATGGAAAGGATCAGTCCCGTTGACCAGTCGATCGTGGTCTTGCCCATATTGCCGAACCGGATAACCTCGTCTCCCTCTTCTTTGCTCAGCACGCCGCTGGCGGAGGACAGGTGGTTCAGATCTTCCTTGTTCAGCTGAATGGAATAGATCATCTGCGCGGTCATGGGAACCGACGAGAAATAGCTGTCTGCCGTTTCCAGCACGTCCTCAACGGAAACCGCTTCGCTCACGCCGGCCTGCACGTTCTGGTTTTCTTCCCCGGGCTGGTAGTAATCGCTTCCCTGGTTCAGCAGCCCCGCCCAGATATTGTTCAGCGCCGAAGACGCGGACGTCTGCTGGGTGGGCGCCTCCGTTTGCGCTGGAATATTGTCCGTATCTTCCAGGCCGCTCCAGATGCCGCTCGCGACGGGCGTCGCTTCCGGCTGCGCCTGTCCGTAACCGCTCCAGATGCCGGAAGAAGAGGAAAAACCGTCCCAGATCGAACCGCCCGAAGTGTTCAGTCCGGACCAGATATTCCCGCCGCAGGCGCTCCAGGCATCGTCAAAACTGCAGTAATCCCCGTAATAGCCGTCCCAGATATCACAGAAGGAACCGGAACAGGAATCGCCGCTGCTGCAGTAAAAGTTGCTGGGCGAATAGGAGGAAGCCGTCATCGCATAGCCGGAGGAGGCCACCTGGCTGGTCATGGCGGACGCCAGCAGGGCATAGGGCTCGGTCTGCCCGCTGTAATGGGACAGGATCTCCTGCCGGTCCGCCGAAACGGTCTGATACGGCATGAAGAAAGACAGTCCGTGCGCGTTCCCGGCGATGTCCGCGGTCGTACAGTTGTAGCACACCGCCTGCTGCGCGGCCGCCTTCAGGTCTGCACTCTCCTGCGGCAGCAGGGCCGAAAAGGCGTCGCACATATCGGATACATCCACCAGATCGGAAGCATCCTCATCCATGAACTCCCCGAAGGAGGTCAGCTGTCCGCGCAGCCGGACAACGCCGGCCAGGTTTGTTTCCATCAGGGAAGTGAGGGCCTCGCTGAAGCTGTTGGCGGCCTGCATCACCGCGGGCATCTTGTCGGAAGCGACAACCGTCATCGTCGCCGTGGTCGCGTTCCGTCCCCTGGCGTTCTCCGCCACATAGGTTTCCGCCATCAGCGTAGCGATCTTCTCGGAAGAAAGCCGCGGATCTTCCCCGACCGGTTTCATCCAGCCGTCGTAATCCAGCCCCGTACCGCTGACAAGCTCCTGGCTCACCACGGAATAATCCGCAATACCGTACAGGTCCGAACACAGATCCACGCAGTTCATCAGGCAGCAGTCGAACCCGATCACATCCAGTTTGTTCCCGTTCAGTCCTTTGGTGAGGCCGTTTTTCAGTTCTGCAAGGGAAAGGCTTTCATCCCTGTAGTTTTCATCGTTGCACAGGCCGTACACCGGTCCTCCGCCGTGGTCCCACAGGATCATGATATAGCGCTTTGCGGGAGCCGCGGAAATGCCGTAACTGAGAAATGCGCTCAGCGTCTTCGCGTCCCCCATGCTCATGCGCCCGGCATCCTTCAGCAGCGCCGGACCGTTTTCTTCCAGCCGGTAATACTGGACGTTCCGCGGGGAAAAATCATATCCGCTCCAGCGGGAGGCGCCGCCGGTCGCCAGGAGAACCGTCACCGCGTCAGAGTTCCCGATGCCGGAAGAAACCATCTCCCGGATATCGCCGCTGGCCTCGCCTTCCTTGCTTTCCAGATCCGTTCCGCAGATATAGGCCAGAATGGTCAGTTCCCTCTCCTCCGCCTGCGCGGCCGGTACGGCCCGTAAAAACAGCAGGCTGCACAAAACAGCCGCCAGCAGCAGGCATAACGGTTTCTTCACGACAGATTCCTCCCGACAGCGTCAGTTCGGCTCCTTCCGGACTCAGGCAGCAGATTTCAGGCGGCTGGTTTAAAACTCGCCAGAATCGTTTCGATCTGCTTGATATGGTTCTCCGTGACCGGCAGCTGCCGCTCCCCGTCATCATCCAGAACGTAAAACTCGAATTCGATCGCGTACCCGTTGGTCATCGTGTCCGCGTACACAAATTCGCCGTCCTCGTCAGCGCCCCTGATCAGCACCAGCGGGATCTTGCCGGCCGTCACCGTGCCGATCAGCTCGGAATTGGTGTCCGCATAATCCTCCAGCAGAGCGTCCGTGTAGTCCTGCAGTTCCTCCTCGCTGGCGTTCCACAGGGAGATATCCTTCAGGTTTTCGTAATAAACCAGATAGGCGCCCCCGAAGAGAAACCCGTCCGGCGTTTCCCCGCCGAAGAAGCCCAACGATTCCTCGTTTTCTTTTTTCTCCAGGTCGTCGGTATCAATCTCCCAGTTGTCCGGCAGTTCCAGTGAAAAATATGCCGTGCTGAAAGTCTGGGCGGAAGCTGCGCAGACGACCGACAGGAATAAAATCGCCGCCGTCATCAAAACAAAAAAGCGTTTCATGATTCCCGTTCCTCCTTATGACCCCCTCGGGGGCCGCTTGCTGATTGATCCGATGAAAGTATAAAAGAAACAAAAAACGTTGTCAACGAACCGGACATCGTGTCTCCGCCGTTATTCGGGCAGCATGGCGGCGCTGCGGATGCGGCGGCCGAGACGCTGTTCCACATATCTCCGCAGCAGGATAAAAGGGGCTGTTGCTTCCTGCGTATTCACCCAGCCGGCGGAACCGGTCTCCAGCGCCATGCGCATCCAGCGGAGCTGTTCCGCGGACAGCGGCGTCTGATCCTTCCGGCGGCGGCAGGCTTCGCACACCGCGCCGCCTTCCTCGCTGTCAAAGAAAACCGGCTCATCATCCGTGAGGCGCTTACCGCAGAATACGCAGTGATTCAGCCGCGGTTTGAAGCCCTGGCAGGCGGAAAAATGCAGCAGGAAACCGGCCAGCAGCGGTTTCCATTCCTGGTCCGAGAAGGTCAGGCGGGAAAGCGTGTGAAGCAGCAGCATAAACAGTTCCTGCTCCGGCTGCTCCGGCTCGGCGGCGGCCTCGGTCAGGTTCAGCAGATAGATCCCGCAGGTCAGCCGGTCATAGTCGTTGCGCAGGGGGTAAAAAGTCTCGATCAGCCGCACGGAAGTCACGGTAATATGCCCGCCGTTCTCGTGCATCATGTAGTCGCCCAGGGCAAAGAGTTCGCTCGAGTTGAGATTGTGGGACTTCGGCTTACGGCAGCCGCGGATCATCGCGTCAATGCGTCCCCGTGTCGGGGACAGCAGGGTGACCATCCGGTCGTTATCCCGGTAATTGACGTGCCGCAGCACAATGGCGGTGTTTTCTGTCTGTATCATACGTCCTCAAACCAACCGGCATCCCGGTAAAATGAAACGGTGCTTTCAGATCGGAATTATGCTATCATAGAAGAAAACAGATTGCAATGCGCAAAGCATATTGCAATACAGGATATCTTTCAATCAGGAGGTATGCGCATGGATGAATTGCTGCTTCGCCGGGCGCAGCGGGGTGATCCCGAGGCGTTCGGACAGCTGATGACGCCGATGGAGCAGCTGGTATGGCGGATATGCTGGCACTATACAGGCGACCGGGAAACATCGTCGGACTGTGCCCAGGACGCGATGATCCGCATCTGGCGCGGCCTGGAAAGCTACCGCGGGAACTGCGCCTTTGAAAGCTGGGTATACCGGATCACCGCCAACTGCTGCATGGACTGGCTTCGGAAAAAAAAGAGAGACAGGAGCGTTTCAATGGAACCGATGAGAGATCAGGGTTTTGATCCGGCGGATACCTCTCCCGGCACGGAAGCCCAGGTGATTGCGAAAGACGAACGCGACCGCCTGCGGGAAGCGATCGCCCTGCTGCCCGATGATCAGCGGGAGGCGCTGGTGCTGACCCAGCTGGAACGCGTTTCCTATGAGGAGGCGGCGCGGATGCTGAATACCACGGAGGGTACGGTCAAGAGCCGCGTGAATCGGGCAAAAGCAAGACTGCGGGAACTGTTGTCTCCGGAAGGGGAACTATCTGCTCCCGGGAACGTCAAAAAAGGTGAAAGGAGGTCGCGGACATGAGTCAGACGGGAATGAATCCGGAACTGAATCTGGATCAGTTGCTCGCAGGCATGGCGAAAGATGTACCCCCGATGCCCGCGGACTTCCATGATAAGTGGATGAATGCGGTACGTGCAGAATCAAAACAGACGAGTCCGAATTCATCGAATCAGACAAATCAGGCAAAGCCGGCAGCACAGCCGGAAGCGGCTCCCGTATCCCAGTGGCCGAAGATCCTCAGCATTGCCGCGGTGTTTGTTTTTCTGATCGGAGGAACACTTATCTACCGTTCCGCCCGGAAGCCGATCCTGCCGGGAAGCGGATCCGTGAATTCGGCAGCCGTAACCGAAACCGTTGAAACAGAAGAAACAGCCATATCTGAAACAGCTGTGTCAGAAACAGCCATCACCGGATCGGCGATGAGAAAAGCGGCAGATGCTGCCGAAAAAGCCGGTTCGAAGATGGAAACCGCCGGCGGAGCAGGCTTCTCAGGTATGAATTCAGACGCGGAAGCACCGGCCTTGGCGATGGACTCCGCCGAAGAAGCAGACTTCGCGGCTGTGAACTCAGCCGCGGAAGCGCCGGTCATGGCAATGAACTCCGCCGAAGAAGCAGCATATGAAGCAGACGCTATGGAAGAAGCGGAAGTTGCTTACGACAGCGTCATGGAGGAGGCGAAAGAAGCTGAAACGCGGCCTGCAGTGAATATGGCTGCAGAAGCCCCCGCCGCGGAAGCCGCCCCGACGGAAGTCCCGGCAACCGAAGCCCCCGCCGCAGAAATCACCCCGACGGAAATCCCGGCAACCGAAGCCCCCGTATCCGCTCCCGCGGTGCGGGAAGGCATCGGCGGTTTCTTCGCGGACATGGGCGATTTCCTGCTCGTCGTCTGGCCGTATCTGCTGGCCGCCCTGGCCTTGCTGGCGATCGCTGCGGCAGCGAAAAAGTTCAGAAAGAAAGAATAGGCAAATCCCTCCTGGCTGTGGTATAGTATGGATACAAAAAATAAAACTGAAGGCGGTCTGAATATGTTTGATGTAAACCGACTGAAAGAACCCGGTTATTTCCGTGAAAACCGTCTGGATCCCCATTCCGACCATGAATGCCGCCCGTCATACCGTCTGCCGCTGAACGGGCTGTGGAAATTCTTCCACGCGAAAAATCCGGCCCAGGTCGTCCCGGGCTTCGAACAGCCTGACTTTGACTGCCGCGGCTGGGACGATATCCATGTGCCCGCGCATATCCAGCTGGAGGGCTGGGGCCATGCCCAGTACTGCAATACGGAGTACCCGTGGGACGGGCTGGAGGATCTCCGTCCCGGGCAGCTTCCGGAGAGTTATAACCCGGTCGCGTGCTATGTACAGCATTTCCGCCTGCCGGAGGAAATGAAGGGAAAACGCGTCTTTATCTCTTTCCAGGGCGCGGAAAGCTGCGTCGCGGTCTGGCTGAACGGAACGTATATCGGCTTTTCCTCGGACAGCTTCACGCCTCATGAGTTTGAACTGACGCAAGCCCTGCGGGAAGGGGAAAACAAGCTCGCCTGCCGCGTGTACCGCTTCTGCGCCGGCAGCTGGCTGGAAGATCAGGACTTTCTGCGCTTCTCCGGTCTGTACCGGGATGTGTATCTCTACGCAATCCCCGCCGCCCATCTGTGGGACCTGAACGTTACCGCGGAGCCGGACGGGACCTTCACCAAAGGCCTCCTGCAGTGGAAAGCAAAAGTATCCGCGCCGGACGGGACAGTCCTTTGCCTCCGCCTGAAGGACGGGGACGGGAAAGAAATTCAGAATTCAGAATTCAGAATTCAGAATGATAAATCCGGAACAAACGGAGCGGAAGAAGCATTTTGTTCCGGCAGTTTCACCGTCGACAGCCCCCGTCTCTGGTCCGCCGAGGATCCGTATCTTTATGATTTGGAAGTCGTCCTGACCGCGCCGGACGGAACGGCGGAAACATCAATCCAGCGCGTCGGTTTCCGGAAGGTCGAAATCCGGGACAGCGTCATCCGGATCAACGGGGTGCGTGTCGTCTTCAAAGGCGTCAACCGGCATGATTTCTGCGGGGAAACCGGCCGGGCCGTCACGGAGGAAGGAATCCGCCGGGATCTGCTCCTGATGAAACGGAACAACATCAACGCGGTTCGCACCAGTCATTATCCGAATACGAGCGCCCTTTACCGCCTGTGCGACGAACTGGGGCTGTACGTGATCGACGAAAACAATATGGAAAGCCACGGCATGTGGGACATGCTCTGGCAGGGATATATCGGAAAAGACGAGATGTTCCCCGGCTGCCTGAAGGAGTGGGAGCCGCTCCTGCTGGACCGGGTTCGTTCCACCGTAGGCCGGGACCGGAACCACCCCAGCATCGTCATGTGGTCCTGCGGCAATGAGAGCCTCACCGGTACCGTAATCCTGGCCATGAGCCGGGAATTCAAACGTCTCGATCCCACCCGCCCCGTGCATTACGAAGGGGATCATCAGGTGGACGCCCTGTATCCTGACCTGCGTCTCCGGGAGATCACGGACGTGGAAACCGAGATGTACACGCCGGCGGACCGTATCCGGAAGTATCTGACGGAGCACCGCGAAAAGCCTTTCATCCTCTGCGAATACACCCATTCCATGGGCAACTCCAACGGCGCCATGCATAAGTATACCGAGATGGCGTATGAAGAGGAACTGTACCAGGGCGGCTTCATCTGGGACTTCATCGACCAGGCGCTGGTCACCCGGGACCGTTTCGGAAAGGAAACGCTTACCTATGGCGGAGACTGGGACGACCGGCCGACGGACGGCATCTTCTGCGGCAACGGCATTGTCTTTGCCGACGGGCGGGAGACTCCGAAGCTGCAGGAAGTCAAGTATAACTATCAGAATATTGTCGTCAGGCCGGATGTGCAAAATCCGAAAACCAAGAAGATAGAAGTCGTCAACCGTCATATGTTCACCCCGACTTCCGCCTTCCGCTGCGTGGCAGTGCTGGAAAGGGACGGCAAAGAGATCGCCCGCCGGGAAATGGAGACAGACGTAAAACCGCTGTCTTCCGCG
>Ga0265298_10008250_pt1 | contig 12537 bp, 9 predicted proteins | sample AusTroGonzalo_MG_3_FD_193486 | JGI IMG/M metagenome (GOLD analysis project Ga0265298, IMG submission 193486) | Bovine rumen microbial communities from tropical cattle in Woodstock, Queensland, Australia - Gonzalo_01 | ecosystem: Host-associated > Mammals > Digestive system > Stomach > Rumen ... | reverse complement strand
CCAAGTCTATGTCAAACATGTCTGCGAACATATTGCCGAGCTCTGGGTTGGCGTCCAGCTCCACAGCAAGCTCGTATTCGTCCTTCAGACGTCCAAGCTCGTTGTCGAGACCTTTCTTTATCTTCGTCGCGTCGTATGCCTCAGCGTCGACCTTGACCTTGCTGTACTTCAGCTCGAGCTCCGTTATCTCCTCAGGCTTGATGGAAGTGACCTTCTTCGCGGCGTCAATCTGCTTCTTCAGCATGACCATCATGGCGTGCGGGTCGTCAGTCCCTGCAAACGACTTGATATTGAACTTAGGCATGCCGTTCTTGCCGAGGACTTCGTTGATGTGCTTTATGGAATTTTCGAACTGTTCTGTGACAGTCTCCATTGCAATGCCCCTGCTGACGCCTGCGTCCGTAAGCTTCTTGTACTGCGAACGAACCTCGTCTATGAGGCGAAGCTCCTCCTTCAGGGATTTCTGAAGCTCTGTCTCAGCGGCCTTCTGAGCCTTTGATGCGGCGGAACGCTCTTTTTTTGTACTGAAGTCATATCCTCCAGCCTTCTCCACTTCGTCAGCAGCCTCCAGCCATGCATCAGCAGCCTCTTTCGCTTTTTCCGCGTCTTTTATGACCGCCTTTGAGTACTCATCCTGATTATTTTTGTTGGATTTGATGATGTCTGCGTTTTTCTGCGAAAGCTCAAGCTGCTTCTTACGCTCGTCGCTGATTCTTTTTTCGTACTCTACATTGCTTTCTGTAGCCTTGCGCCTCAAGTTTCCGTATTTCTGAGCAGCCTCGTTTTCAGCCTTCTCCCTTTCCTTTTGGTCTGCAATCCAAGGTTTCTTAATGAATTTCTCATTAAACTTTTCTTCAACCTCTCCTACAGACGAGGTAGCCATCTCTGCGACAATGCGAACCTTGAACTCCGTTTTGTTAAGATTGTCAAGAATTTTGTCGATTGCATCCTGTGATGCGGCAGGCAAGTCTTCCTTTAATTTGTCTGCGGTTTTGTTTATTGCATCAAGTTGAGCGGAAGACCATTGGTGTGTATCCTTTAGAACCTCATCTGTAACATCTCCGAATGCGCTTCCGTGGTCTTTCTTGAGTTGCTCTAAGAATTTGTTGTAGTAGTATGCTTGACGGTCTACAGAGCCTTCAAACTCATTTGCCATGATGTCGTTGAACATAGTCTCAAACAAGACCTTACCCTTACCTCTTATTTGAGGGAATGTCTGTTCAACTGCCTGAAGAGCGCGAGCAACTGCTTCATTGATTTGAACTTTATCTTTTAGACCTTCTTCTCCAAGTTCTTCTCTTATTGCTTCTGCAGCGTTTATGGCAAAGTTGCGTATCTCTCTTTCTGCCTCTTCTCTACTACTTCCAAGTTTTTCTTTCATGTCACTGAAGAATCCTTTGAATCCTTCTATAACATCACCGACAAGACTGCCAGTGCTCTCGAAGTATAACTTTTCGGTGGCCGCAGACCTTTCAAGCCTTGCGTTAAAATCGTCAATATCCTCTGCCAATCCTTCGCCAAACAGACCCCACAGAATACTGTCTTGAGTTATTTTCAACTCATTGTCAAGACCTATCAGCTTATTTGTTGCTTCTTGTATGCTTTCTGCAAGTGTAAACGCTTCTGAGACGCGTTTGTTCATGTCTGGGATAAGAAGTAACTGGTCTATAAGCTGCTTGTTTGACATGGCGGATAGTTCTATCTGTTCACGCAGTGCTTCCCATGTCTTTGTCGCATCTGTTGCAGAGAGTTTTCCTTGCATTGCAGACATCCTTGCGCTTACCATCTCTGTCGAGTGGATAAAGTTGTACATTGACTCTGAAGCTTCTTTTGCTCCGTCTGCTATCGTCTTGTTGAGACGCTGTATCTCTTCTGCGTTTTTCTGCGACGTAACGATTATGTCTGCAATAACCATCAGCAATGCAGACGCAGCCATTGCATAGCCTGATACAAACGACTTTGTTGACGCGGCTGCAGAAGCAAGAGTTGTACCGAGCTTCTTTCCAAGGAGAATCTGCGCGCCCATCTTTGTGTTTAGTTCTCCTATATATATAAGGCCAATGGCTTGCGCTGACTTCCATAGTCCAAACGCCCATATAACCTTCTGCATGGCAGACTCTATATCCTTCCAATGAAGGAAGAGGTCTCGCAATGCTCCTATACCAGTCGTAAGAACTCCTTGTGTGTTCTGTCCCATGTCGTTGAGCATGTTGTTCCATGCAAGGTTCAAATTTGCAAGACGTACTTTCAGAGTGTCGGCCATCTTTGCTTGGAAGTCGAAGAACTTTCCTCCTTCGTCAGTCATCTTCGTGACGACTGCCATAACGGAGTTGTAGTCGATGGCCTTCTTCTTCATCCTGTCGTACACGTCACCGACGCTTACAACCTTTCCCTCCAACTCTGAGTAGTACTTCGACAATTCTCTGACAAGCGGAATGCCTGCGTTTGCAAACATTCGAGCGTCACGAGAATTGAGATAGCCGTAAGCCTTAATCTGTCCGAGGGCATAGGTGAGGCGCTCCATAGGCACGCCTACGGCAGAGGCCATGTCTGCAAGACGTCGGGTTGTGTCAACGACGTCCTTTGCGGCAATGTCGTATGCAGTCAACTGCTTTGCTGCATTTGAAAGCTCAATAAGCGTGTATGGGGAAACGAGAGCCATGTCTGACAGCTCCTTAAATATTTGCGTTCCTCTTTCTGCAGAGTTGATAAGGATTCCAAGGGCGCGCTCGTTCATCTCGTACTGGGAGCGTATGTCGATTAGGTTCTTGACAAACTGAGTGCTTGCACCTACAGTGAAGTAGAACGCCAATCGGTTCTTCATGTAGTTCCAAGAGCGGCCAAGAGCGTTGTTTGCCTCAATCATGTTCTTCGACTTTGAAAGCCACTTATCGGCATCGCGCTGAAGCTGCTGAAGCTTCTCATCAACCTTTTGTATCTCGACGTCGGCGCCCGGCTTTGTGAGGTCTATGCCCTGCTTGTACAGATTAAGCCTCTGCATCTTGTATGCAATGTCGTCAAGCGTCCTTTCAGAGCCTCTCAGGGCAGCTTCAAGGCTAATCGGCCTGTTCATTCTGTTCTGAAGTTCTTGAAGCTCACGGTTTGTCCTCTGAAGCTTGTCTACAATGACGTTTGCGCTACCAGCCTTAATCTCGGAAATGGACATGTTTCTGTATTGCTGAGTGAGCTCTTTAAGAACATTGCTCAGTATCTCGTAGTTTATTACTGATTTTGCTCCAACGTCTCGCGTGTTTGTGGCAACGCCAGATGCAGCCTTGTTGTATGCAGATATAGCACCAGCTGCGGCTTTTGCATTCTCTATATCACGCTTCAAGACTCTTCCGATGGCAGACTCCTTCTCTGTGTCTGTCATAAGGTTGTACTGCTGCTGCATGTCTTTGATGGCGTTCTGCAAGTCTCTTACGGCGTTGATGTCCTTTCCGTCTACCTTGTAGAAGCCCATCAAGCCTTTTCCTCCAGCTTGAGCCTCTTCGTTGAGCATCTGAATTATCTTTCTCGACGTTTCTTGCGCGACTTGGCCTCTTTGCCTCACCTTGTCAGCCCACAACTTTTCTGCTTCTGCAGCTTTTCTTATGGCATCCTCGTCTTCTTTAGCGCCGCGCGACGTCTTCGCTGTAAACCTTTCAACAAGCGTGGTTGTGTACTTAATCCAAGAGTCAAGCTCTTGCATGCCCTTCTGAGACATCAAGTCCGTATTTTTGACCTTGTCTTTCAGGGCTTTCAGGTTTTCAAGCTTTGCCGATGCTTTGTCAAGGTCTGACGACTCCATCGCAGATATGCTCTTCAATGCAAGAGTGGCCTCTTTTCGGGAAGCAATCTCACTAATTTTCTGAAGCTGTCTGTCAAGTTCGGAAGTTACTTTCTTCTCTTTCTGTTCTTCGTCTATCAGGGCTTGGCCAACTTTATTGATTTCTGCGTTGACTGTAGAGTATTCTGCAGACAGTCTTGCGACGGCAGAAGTCCATTGCTTCTGCTCTGCAACAGCCACGTCACGCAATACGGTTAAGTCATTGATTTCTTTTTGGATTGCTTGACGATTTGCAAAGCCCTGTTGGTCTTTTGGCAAAGACTCCATTGTACGTCTGTAGTTGGCAATTGCGGCTTCAAGTTCATTGACATCATTTTTTGCTTTTACAGCATTCTCGGATGCAGTCCGCATGCCAGCCTCAAGTTCGTGCTGCCGCATTCTGAGCTCCTGTAGTGGAGTTACTGCGTAGCGCATGTCCATCAGTTGAGCTTTCTGCTGTATCTGTTTGACAAGGTTGTCGTAAGAGTTTGCGACGTCGTCGGTGGCTTTTCTCATAGTGCTTTTCATCGACGATGCTTGTTGGTCAAGCGTCAGATTTTGGTCTTTTATGGATTGGGTAGTTTTGTTGACTGCTGCATCGAGCTCTTTTTGGTCGTTGACAACTTTCTTTGTTCCACCACCAGACGATGTGCCTCCAAAGTCAATCTTGACGTTTCCAAGAGACTTTAATTTTGCTTCCATACTTCCGATGGCTGTATTGAAATTTTCAGCCATCTTGCTTACAGAACCATTAACTTCATCAACAAGCTTTTTGATGGAGTCTTTCAGTACGCCGTCTGAAAGACTTGCTGCTACTATCGTCGGGTTTGGCATATTGCTATCTATTTTATAGAGTTAATATTATTTCTTTCCGTGAACTGGAATCTCATACTCTTCACCTGCCTTGAGGTTCTTAGCTCCGAGACTCGTGTAGAAGTCCTCCAATTTCTTCTGCGCATCCAACGCCTCCTTGTAGTTGTTCCAAGCTGCCTTGTCAGCGCCCTTCAGGTACTTGGTATGCGTGTTGTCTACAGCCATGAACTGTATCTGTGCGCACGACAGACGGTATAGGTAGTCGTCTAATCGGTACTGTGGGAAGGCTTTGATGAAGTCTGCTGCGTCCGCAATGACAGTGCTTCCATAAACTGTGAGGCTGTCTCCATTGACTTCCTCTTGCGCATCAGCAGTGAATCCGTAAGCGTACTCACCGATTTTTTGAGTAAAAAAAAAGCACTCAAGTCGATGGACTGTATCGCTCCTAAGATTATCGCTGCCCACTGGTTTGCGTCGAACGTCGAGTTCATGACTTTCGTCTTCATCTGTCTTATCATCCTGTCGTTCTTCTCGTCAGCATTCTCTCTGTCTGGCGTGAAGCGATGGTTGCAGAGAATGACTGCCATTATCTCGCACATGGCGTCCAAGTCAGTGCATAGCGCTGTGATTACTTTGTTGTCGTCGTCAAGCGTCTCGTCTGCTTTTCTCATATCTGTCACGAGTCTGCAGATTCGGAACACTGAATAGTATCGCATATCCTTTACTCTGTACTCTTTGTCTCCAAGCTTCACGAGCGACGGAGAATCGTTGATGATGTCTATAATGTTGCGCTTTACGTCTATGGAGAACTCTGGAAGCGTCTTCTCTTCTTCTGTGTCCTGCGTCTTCTTCTTGTTGTCGAACTTCTTCTTCATCTTCTGTATTTCGTTTGCGTTTTGGTGTTCTGCTTTCAATAAGATAGGGGCGCGCACATGGGATGAACCCATCACGCACCCCCACGCTTACGAAAACAGAGAATTGTTATTTCTCATTTGCAAGATTATGCAGACGGAGTGTCGCCGATAATCTTGTACATGTGGTCGACGTTCGGAGTAACCGTGGTGTCGGTGTACACGAGCGAGGTGATGGTCACACTGAAGTTCAGAGCACCGTCTGCGTCCTTCTTCAGGGTTCCAATAGTCAGACCCTTGTAGATGTAGAGCTTGCCAAAGCCGCGACCGAATGCAAGCTCCCAAGAGTGCTCTGTGGTCTTTGCTGCGGTAGCACCCTCGTAGTACTCTGGAGAAGTGCCTGCAACACCAGCAACCGAGTCGCCACCGAACAGGGGCTCGAGCTCGGATAGGCCATAGTTGGCCAGTTCGAAGGTCATCGTCACAGGCTTGCCCTGATAGATGATGTCAAACGGAGAATCGTAGAACTCGGCCTCAATCTCAGTAGAGTCGGGCTCGTCCTGAGCGATTGCAAGACCCTTTAACACGCCCATAAGTTCGGTTGTGGCTTCGCCGCCTACAGTACCGTACTTCAGAGAAATCGGCTTCAAAGTTGTTTTCTTTGCCATAATTTTACCCTTTCTTTAATTAGTTATTATTACTGTTATTGTCTGTATTTTCTGAATCATCAGAGCTTTCGCTGCTGATTTCTTCCTTTACACCGTCTATGGTGACTATGAACGACTTGACAAATACGTTGTACTGGTTGCCTTTGTTCGTATCTTCATCGTCGTCCATCGAGAGAATACCGTCGCCTTGTATGTAGTAGACGTCGGATGTCGGATGCTCAATCTCAGAGCGTATGGCTGCGTTGATTCCGTCCTCGAACGCTTTGTACTTGTCTTTGTCGAGCCTTCCTCTGTTCTTCTGAGGAACGTAAGCCGTAACGTAACAGCGAACCCATCCGAACGTCTGGAGGTCGAACTCAGACTCGTCTCTGATGCTGCCGACTTTGATAACGATAAAACCGTTTGTCGTGTCGTCAGTCGTGTTGTCAGTAGGGACTCGCATCGGGTAGATGTTCTCAGTCACGCCACTGAACAGCGGCTTCAGATATTCGTATATCGCGATTCTCGACTCTTCAACCATAACTCATCAATAATAGTTCCTTTCTGCATTACGCTTCAGTTTGAAGCTTGTGTACCTAATGTTAGCCACTGTAAGGTTAGGCTGAACACCAAGGTCTTTCTTGACATCGTCATAGAGCTCCGTCATGACAGCAAACTTGTGGTATGCTCGGGCAGTTCCAAAGCCGTATGGGTCTTTCTGAACAAATCCAGATTCCCAATACCCCCAATACGGAGCAAGTATTGCAAAGAACACCTGCCACCCTTTAGTGTACTTGCCTTTGTAGCTGCTTAGAAACTCTTCTGCAAATCTGTGACCGTATACATCTTCGCTTGCATCCATGTTCTCAAGCCACTCGCCCTTTCTTAGTCCCTCCTTTTCTTTAAACGAAACACGAGACCATGCGTGCATATAAGACTTTTCTGTTGCTTTCTGTGGTCTGTAGAATCCAGTCTGCTTTGCTTCGCCTTTGTAATACACGCCCCAACACAGAGAATCAAGCAGGTTGCCAGTGTCGTCCATGTTGTTTCTGCTGTTGTAAGAACCAATCCTTTCACCGAGCTTCTGAATCGTGTTTGTCGCATAGCCGATAAGGTATTCGGTAATGTTGTCAACACAAAGTTTCATCAAGTCTTTCTCGACTTGCTTCGTGTAAGCACTCAACCCTATGACCTTCGACTTCTTCATGCTCAGTTCCAGTCTTTGCGTGTACAGTATACACTTATCCCCATCAGCTGAGAAGGCTCTGCGTTGTCAACCGTAAAGTTCAGCTCTTCGCCATAACGAGTCAAAGAAACGCTGTCTCCCTTTCGAGGAACGATGTAGTCGTCGTTGTCGTCTTTTGTGAGAGGTATGGATATGATGTAAGACGCGGTCTGCAGTATTCTGCCCTCGTCGTCACTGACCATGTGCTCGTCCATGACGCCTTCGTAGACAGTCAGCTCTTCGTCATCATTGTCACCATGCCCCTCGACGATTCGCGTGATGACGCCCTCGTACGGGTATTCAACAATCTCTTCTCTCGTCATAAGCTTGTCACGTCTTCAATCGGTACGAAACGTATCTTCTTCTGCATATTCTCAAGAACGTCGGCTCTCTCGTCACCATAAATGCTGTATATGCCTATAGCGTACTTAATCTTGTCGTCTTGGTAAAAGTCCTGCTCACTTCCGATTGTCTTCTGATAACCGTTGTGAGACTGTTGCAAGGATGAGGTATTAGAGGGGCTGAGCAGAACGGCAGCAAATATGATGTCTGCAGTCATGAGTTCTTTCAGACGCTTAGTCACTTTTGTGTCGTCGTATGCGTCATCCTCTGGGTCTACGCCTCTGTCAAGCGCAATCTTTATGAGATTGTTGTCGTCGAAACGAGTATACGTCGTCGAAGCCTTTAACCATTCTAATACCGTCATCTTTACAACTACTTAAAAACTTAAACTTAAACTAACCTACTAAAGACATGGATTACTGGTCAGCAGTGGTCGTGTCTACGCAGACGTGGTACATCGACTCGTCAAGCACTGTGGCGTAACGTCCGATAACGTCCGTGTGGTATGCCTTGAGCATGCCGTTGGGAACGACCTTGTTGATGACATAGAGGAAGCCCTGCGTCTTTGCAACAGAAGCCTGAATGGTGTTGTTAATCTCACCGCTCTGGATGAGGTCGACATCAGCAGGCTTTGCGTGAACAATGACACCAGCCATACCGAGAGGACGCAGAACAGCGACACCAGCCTTCCAACCCTTGACGGTGTGGTAAGTGGTGATGCCCTGTACGGTCTGCTGCTCGCGGACGATGTGGATGGGCGCAATCTTCGAGATGGGCGAACGGCTGTACTCGACAAGCTGCTGATAGGTGATGCTGTCGACGGTAGTGCTCGACTGACCGCTTGTGACAACGATGACCTTGTCGGGAGCATAGAGCGAGATGTAGCGGTTCACTTCCTTGATGAATGCTGCGTTCTTCAGAAGAACGTTAATCAGCATATCCCAAGTGATGTCCCACTGGAAGCTTACGCTGTCGGGAATCTGGTTTGCAAGACGGAAGTCAATCTCAATCTTGCGCATCTGCTCGGGGATGTCGCAGTCAGAGGCAGTCCAAACCTTTGCGCCAGCAGTCTTGAAGTTGGCGGTAGGAATGTAAGCAGCCTGCGAGGTGACAACGCCACTGAAGCCCTGAGTCGTGGCAGTACCGCCAGCGATGTTGGTCAGAGCGATGGTGTTACCATACTGACCGCCGCGAGACAGAGTCATTGCAGCCATGTTGGACGCAGTGAGCATGTGTGACTTAATCAAGTCAGCAACGCCGCGCACGTAGCCCTCTACGAGAGACTGGTCTGAGCCAAGCTCTTCCAAGCGAGCCTGAAGCTCCATCTTGGACATCGAAGTCTCAAACAAGCCCTTACCATACTGGTAGATAGAGCCAGTCTTAACCTCGTAGCCCTCAGCGTCGAGCTGCATGGTCTCAGACAGAGGAGCCATTGCGTCGGCCATAGGAACGGTACGCTGAATCTTCTGACGTACAGACCAAGCGGGATTCTGCTTCAGCTGACCGCGCTCAATCTGGTACTCCATGCCTTCCACACGGAAGCACTCCTGCCAGAAGAACTGATTCTCGTCAAGTTCGATGGTGCGGTCTATGAGGGTCTGCAAGAAACCCTGATTGCTGCCGCCACCTAAGAAACCTCTCTGATAAAGCTTCTCGATAGCCTCATCTGAAGTCCACTGAAATTTTAGTGCATTTGCCATAATCTGTTCCTCCTTCTTTTAAATCCAGAAAATGCCGTCGATGTATGACTTGTTCTTTGCAAGAACGTAGTCGGGCAGTGGCTGCATGCGAGCAATCCAAGCCTGCTTGTTGTAAACGGCTGACATAGAATAGTTGGCCGTGCCAGTGATGCCGTATCCCTCAGTCGGAAGCAAATCGCGGTCTGCTTCAATGAATGTGTTGGGATTCGGAACGAGAACCTTACAAGAACCTGTAGGCTCTGCAAGTGCTGCGTCAGCAGCTGCGTCACCCTCAACCAGAATGGTGTCGGTTGTGATGGCAGTGCCAAGAGCGTTCTCAAGCGTCAGCTGGAACTTCTTGTTTGTCTCATCAAACACCACTGCTGTCACCTTTGCATAAGTGCCAGTGTAGTCAGAGATGTCGCCAGTAGTCACAGTGAACGTTGCGTCTGCAAGGTCGACTTTGCTGTCTGCGACATCGAGCTTACTGGTTGAAGCAACAGAAATAGCACCACCAGACTTCAGGGTCTTGGGAGCAATCATCAGATACATTCCGACCTCGGGAGCATCGCTGTAACCGTCGCCCTCAACATAGATTGTGGTGGCGTTGTTGGCAGCGTTTGCTTGAACCTTGAACGAGCGGAAGATGAGACAACCCTGTGCGGGAGTGTACTGCACCAACTGAGCTGCATACAAGCGGTCGAAACCTTTCTTGGGATTAAGGATAGTACCGCCAAGCAGTACGTTGCCGCGCTGCTCACCGTTGGAATCCTTTACCCACACCCATTTGCCGCCACGAACCTTGCGTGACGACTCATAGAAATAAGCTAAGTTTGTTACCATAATCGTTAAACTTTTAGTTATTAAACACTACTGTACCTTTACTTTAGGCAGTGCGTCGATAAACTCGTCTTCTTGCTTCTGAACCTGTTTCGGAGCAAGCGGCTTGATGTCGCCAATCTTGCTCTTGAAGATTTCTTGGAAGCGCGAATGCAATCTCTTTGCTTGGTCTTCGGCGCTGACATCGTCCTTGACCTCGTAGTCTCTGATGAAAACATCGAACTCTCCGTGCAAGTCTTGTCTGATGTCTTTTTTTGCCAATCCTACGATTTCATTGAACTTGTTCTTTTTGGCCTCTTCGTCCTTGAACTTCTTGAGCTCCGCAAGCTGCTCTTTGACTTCTTCAGGCATCTCAAACTGCTGCTGTTGCGGCTGATTCGGATGGGCAATTTTTTTGTTCAACTCTTCAATCTGATTCTTGTAGTCGTTCTCTTTCGACTCGAACATTTTCTGCTTGGCTGCAAGTCCCTTCGTTGCTGCGCTCCGTGCCGTGTCAAGATTGAACTTGATTTCGTCAAGGATGCCGTCGTCGTCGATTCCTGCTGCCTCGTGCTTCTTTGCGAAGAACTCAGCAAATTTGTCCTTAAAATCATCTGTCAAAGTCTCGCTGTCGTAGCTTCTCTCGCTACAATAAGTGTTTGCTCTCTGCAAAACTTCTTCTTTTGTCATAATAGTTCTCTCCTATTTTGGTTATGTGAACACGATTGTTCGGTTGCAAATTTATGAACAAATGCGTACGCACGAAATATAATATTGTAATAAGTTTGTGATAAAGCGCGTAAACGACACGAACTTTATTCTTAATGTATTTACGACACATTGACACAATGTGTATCTTTGCAACGAGAAATTAAAATTTCTGTTCCGTAAGATATGGCAAAGAAACGCAACGACATAGTGCTTGCTCCGTTGGAGGATGGAAATCAGAAGTACGCCATTCGCTCCAATGCTGACTTTGTTGTACTTGCTGGGCCGACTGGCTCTGGCAAAGCGCAGCCACTTGATGAACCTATATTGACCACAGACGGTTGGGTTAAGATGGGTGACATCAAGATTGGCGACAAACTTGTTGCTCCATTGAATAAAGAAGAGTCTGTTGTTATCGGCATCTATCCACAAGGCTTACGTCCAGTATATCGCGTCACAACATCAGACGGCAGGACTACAAAATGTGACGAAGACCATCTTTGGATGGTTAGGACAAAAACTATGATGCAAAAGCATAGAAAGAATGGTTCTCCATCGTTCTATGTAAAGACTACAAAAGATATTATAAAAGAATATATAGAAAAAGAGAAAAGCATCTTTATTCCTGTTGCAAATGCAATTTGTAGAGTGGAAAAAGACTTGCCAATAGACCCTTATGTGCTTGGCGTTTGGATTGGTGACGGTGTAAAAGGTTGTACTTTGCTTACGGTTTCTAACGACGAGCAAGACATTATTGAAAAGATAGCAGAAAAGCTTCATACAACATACCATCTCCATAACAGTACAAGCTATCACAATTGGTTTCACAAGAACGCCAATACAGTTGCAGTCCAAACTTCTATAGAAAATTACGGACTCAACACGTATTCTGGAAACAGATTCATCCCTCAAGACTATCTCAATTCTTCTATAGAACAACGTATGGAGTTATTGAAAGGCTTGATGGATAGCGATGGCAACGTTGACAGCAAGCACAGAGTACGTTTTTCGACAACAAGCGTCAGGTTGAAAGATGATTTTATCGAATTATGTAGAAGCTTGGGGTATGTAGTTACTGTTGTTGAATCTCGTGAAGGAGAGTGGTGCATACGAATACACACAAACGATGCAGTGTTTAGCAGTAAAAAACATATTGCAAAGCATCAAGCATATATAGAAACACTCAAAAACAGAAGGTGTGAGTATGTTAATGACCATATTAAGATAACAAATATAGAATATGTAGGCAAAATGGAGACGCAATGTATAATGGTCTCCAACAAAGACCACTTATATATTACTAACAATTATATAGTTACACATAACACTGTCGCATTGTATTATGCACCGATAGACTATTTATCAAGAAACGATAACTCAAAAATAGTTTGTTTTATGCGTAATGTAAGCGATTTTTGGGGTGCTGGCAAAGTCGGAGACACGCTCAAGAAGATGTATCCTCTCGTAGACCGCGCTGTCAAGAAACAGCCGCATGACCCGATAGGAGAGATTATACACAAGCAAGAAGACATGGGCATGAAGCTCTACAACGGCTCAGAGATTAAGTTTCAGCAGCTCGACAACGAGTCTCCAATAGTGCTTGACAAGATTGCAAAAGGTCTTCAGGCTAAGAAGCTGATATTTG
>Ga0265298_10008249_pt1 | contig 12538 bp, 16 predicted proteins | sample AusTroGonzalo_MG_3_FD_193486 | JGI IMG/M metagenome (GOLD analysis project Ga0265298, IMG submission 193486) | Bovine rumen microbial communities from tropical cattle in Woodstock, Queensland, Australia - Gonzalo_01 | ecosystem: Host-associated > Mammals > Digestive system > Stomach > Rumen ... | reverse complement strand
AGCGCATGTTCCGCGCCGCGGAGGAAAGCGGCAGGTACCTGATGGAGGCTTTTGCCTACCTGCACAGCCCGGCGGTGGCTGCCCTGAAAAAGGAAATCGACAGCGGCGCCGTGGGCGAGGTAAGGTTCATCGATTCCGCCTTCATCACCGGCCGCAGGCCTGACACAGACATCCGCCTGAAGAAGGAAAACTACGGCGGTGCCCAGTATGACCTGGGCTGCTACGCGGTCAGCATGATCCTGTGGATGATGGGCCGGGAGCCCGTTGACGTGAAGGCGACGGCCCAGTTCTCCGCGGGCGGCGTTGACCTGGAGACCTCCGCGCTGCTGCTGTATGAGAATGACGCCGCGGCCGGGGCTGACAGCGGCATGATTCCGGGCATCAGCCGGCTGGACCGCTTCCATGTGATGGGCACGGAAGGCGAGATTCACTCCGCGCTGGAGTTCAATCAATGCGGGGAGATCAGCTATACCCTGCGCAGGGGCGGGAAAACCGAAATCAAAACGCTGACCGCTCCGAACAACTACCAGCTGGAAGTGGAACAGCTGGGACGCTGCATCGCGGAGGGCGAAACACCCCACGTATCGAAGGAGTTTTCCCTTCGCGTAGCCCGGACCACAGACCGGATCCTGAAGGCTGCGGGATACTGAGAGAAAGAGGACAGGGAAGATGGACTATATTCATGAGCTCCGGAAACAGATCGGGCCCCGGAAGATTATCCTGAACTGCGCCGGTGCACTGATACTCAGGGACGGAAAAATCCTGTTCCAGCGGCGGACGGACAACGGAAAGTGGGGACTGATCGGCGGCCTGCTGGAAATGAATGAAACCTATGAACAGGCAGCCCTGCGGGAAATCCGGGAGGAAACAGGACTGGAAGTCCGGCTGGAAAGTTTCCTGGGGATCTTTCACAACCACGATATGGTCTGGAGCAACGGGGACGCCGCACACGTGATTTCCGCCATGTACACCGCCTCCATTGTATCCGGAGAACCCCGGATTGATGAGGAATCCTATGAGCTGCGTTTCTTTGGCAGGGATGAGCTTCCCGAGACGTTTGCGGAAGATCACAGGGCGGCGCTGGAAGCTTATTTCAAAGGCGTCAGGTATCCGCTGCTGCGGGAGAACGCCTGCCCGGATAATGACAGAGAAAGGTGAGAAATGTCATGAAAAAAACAATTGCTTTTATCCTGTGCCTGTTCCTGGCACTGGCGGTCTGTTCCGCCGGGGCTGAAGAAACCGGCAGCGTACTGGAACGCTTTTCCTTCGGCATGACCATGGATGACGCGTCGGCGCTGATCGGTGATCTGTCCGCCGAAGGACTGCTGACGCATGAGTTTACGGAAGAAAACAAGCTGACCGTTCAGCTGAAGGAAGCGGAATACGGGGTCAGCGGGCCGTATGTGCTTGTTTTTGATGAAAAAGGCCTGAAAATGATCACCTGTGTCCTGGTGTATGACGATGATCAGTCAGAATCCGTCATAACCTATGAAAAGCATTCGGAGAAACTCCGTGCCCTGCTGGGTGAGCCCGAACATACCCAACTGTCCGGCAGCGAAGCGGAGCACAGGAAATATGACGAATATACCGCGCCTGTGAAAGGTTTTGAGATGCGGGACGGCAGGCTGATGGAGGTTCCGCAGTATGAACAGTGGGTCATTGAACAGGAAGCAGGGAATAACCTGCTGATTCACCATTATGAAGCCAGAGCCCACCGCGGCAAAGGCGCCTGGATCTGCCAGGATGTGCTGGAGATCCTGCCGCAGTAAACAGGTTACAGAAACGACAAACGAAAAAGGAGGCATTATTGCTATGGCAAAAGTATTGCTGCTGAACGGAAGCCCCCGGGCGAAAGGCTGCACAGCGACAGCGCTGCAGGAAATGATTGATGTATTTACGGCCGAGGGGATCGAAACGGAAATCATCCATGTGGGCACAAAGGATATCCGCGGCTGCGTCGCCTGCAATTCCTGCGCACAGCTTCAAAAATGTGTTTTTGAGGATCTGGTCAACGAGGTCGCGCCGAAGTTTGAGGCAGCGGACGGCCTGGTGATCGGCAGTCCCGTGTACTACGCCAGCCCCAACGGAACGATTCTTTCCTTCCTGGACCGGCTGTTCTATTCAACCCGTTTTTCCAAGCATATGAAGGTCGGCGCTGCGGTTGTCAGTGCCCGGCGGGGCGGCACCACGGCCTCCTTTGACGTGCTGAACAAGTACTTTACCATCTCCGGAATGCCGGTGGCGTCCTCGACCTACTGGAACCAGGTGCACGGCTTTACTGCGGAGGATGTGCAGAAAGACACGGAAGGGCTGCAGACGATGCGGAACCTGGCCAGGAATATGAGCTTCATGATCAAAGCCATCGCTGATGCCAGGGAAAAGTATGGCCTGCCGGAAATGGAAAGAGGCGCTTTTACAAGCTTCCAGGATGGAAAATAATCCGCGGCGGTTTATTTTTCCGCGATCAGGGTACAGGTAGACCCCCAACTTTTCAGGATCCGGATGTTCAAAAATCCGGCCTGCCGCAGGACCTGCATCTCATGCTCAACGGTCAGCGGAGTATCATAGTGGAAGAAACCGTCGTCCGGCAGCCCCTGCTCCTTTTTCAGCTGCGCCAGGTTCCGGAAATACTCTTCCTCCAGGGCTTCTGATTCGGCAAAATAATCCGTTAAAACAAAAACCCCTTTTTCTTTCAGGGAAGCGTGGAGTTTCTGATACAAAGGTGCTTTCTGCCCGGCGGGGAAATGATGCAGTGATTCCACGGAGACAGCCGCGTCATACATATTCTCCCCAAAGGGCACATCGAAATAGGATCCCCGGATCAGATGCATTTTCCGATCCGGGAATTTCTTTTCCAGCGCCTGCAGCATTACTTCGGAAAGATCGATACCGGTGACGTCCGCTTCCGGGTTGAGACGGAAATATTCCTCCAGCTCCAGGCCCGTGCCGCAGCCCAGGTCCAGGACCCGGGCACCTTTGGCCGCGGGAAGCAAAGAGGCGGTACAGGCATAGAAATCGGACGCGCCTTCGATGGTGGTCCGCATATGCTCGTCATACCCGTCGATCCGCGCGGCAAAGAAATCATCCATTCGTTCCAGTTTCATAGCTTATCCTCATTTTCAATGGTGTGTTTTCCGAAGGGGCAGGCGGCCAGGCAAAGACCGCAGGCGTTCTTCCGGCCCAGTTTCGGTATGAAGGCGCTTCTCATTTTGTTGCATTTCTGGTAATCAATGATTTCGGATCGGTCCATTCCCTCAACCCACTGGCGGTTTTTGAGGGCATTACAGGGGCAGATATCGATACACTTTGTGCAGTTTTCCGGACACCGGCTGCGGGTGACCGGTTCACCATACTCAAAAACTTCATCGATCAGGATGGCGGAAAGCCGGACCCGGGGACCGTATTCCTCCGTAATAATCACGTCATTTTTGCCGAACCAGCCGATCCCGGCGCGGGCCGCGGCGGTTTTGAAAGAGAAAAGGGCCCGGAGCTCTGTTTCATTTTCCTGGGCGACCGGAGGAATCCAGTATTTTGTCCCGTTTTTCTTCAGGTGCTCCTCAATCCGCGCCACCACTGTTTCCAGGAGGCCCCTGGCGCTTTGGATGCCCTGTTCAAAACGCTCTTCCGTGTAGACCTCCGGAGAAAGCTGCTCTCCATAGGGCACGGCAATGATCAGCGCGGATGCGTATTCTCCGGCGTAGGAGCAGTAGGAAATATCCGTGAAACCGTACAGGATTTCCGGATGGGCTGACAGGATCTTCCGGATTTCTTTTTCAGGCATAATGATGCACCTCGACAGTCATCTGATGGATTCAGTTTCCATGATATCATAATTATGTTGAAATCGGACCGCATATCAGAGATAATACCGGTGAACAGATGACAACTGATGAATTCAGATATTGAACGGACGGGATGATCCTATGAATACAGATAAGAACCGGATCGGTGAACTGGCGGCGAAAATCCTGGAATACTGCGGCGGGAAAGAGAATGTTGTCTGTGCCGTAAACTGCATGACCCGGGTGCGCGTCACCACCAAAGAGGACCGGGAGATCCGGACGGATGCGCTGAAAGCCCTGGAGAGCGTGCTCGGCGTGGTGCATGACCGGGAAAACTATGTGGAAATCGTGGTGGGCCCCGGGAAAAGCAGGGAGTGTGTCGCCGCCCTGCGCAGCCTGGGCATACCGGAAGAGCCGGAAACGGAGGAAGAAACCGGATCCGCGGAACCGGAAACGGCGGAGGAAAGCAGAAAGGGCATCCGGAGAACCCTGAAGACTTTCGGGGAGATCTTTGCGCCGCTGATTCCGGGGATTATCGCGGCAGGCCTGTGCGCGGGATTTGCCGCCCTGATTGCCGGGATTCCCGGCAGCCTGGATAACAGGGTTTTGGCGGTGATCCACCAGCTGCTGACCGGCGTGAACGCGACGATGGTTACCTTCCTGACGGCCTGGGCAGGATACCGCGCCGCGGAAGTGTTCGGCGGCACCCCGATTCTTGGCGGCATGTTGGGCATGTTCACCACCTTAGGCAATGTGGATGAAATTGCCAAACTGATCGGACTGTATGACGAAGCGCAGCCGCTGAATGCGATTCTCCGGGCCGGCCGGGGCGGGATCCTGGCGGCGGTGATCGGCGTGTGGATCCTCTGCCGGATCGAAAAGGCGGTACGCGGGAAAATCAAAGGCGCGCTGGATGTCGTGTTTTCCCCGCTCCTGACGCTCCTGGCTTCGCTGGTGCTGTATGTGTTTGTCCTGATGCCGGCCCTCGGCTTTGTTTCCACCTGGATCTGCAAAGGAATCGAGGCGGTTTCGATGAGCGAAAGCCCGGTTGTCCGGATGATCGCCGGCTTTGTCAGCGCGATGGTCTTCCTGCCGATGGTGGCGGCCGGCATGCATCATGGGCTGATCGCGCTTTATACGGTACAGCTTGAAACCATCGGATATGTGACGCTGTATCCGGCGCTGGCGATGGCCGGGGCCGGGCAGGTAGGCGCCGCGCTGGCAATCGCACGGAATGCCCGGAAAAACGGGAACACGAAACTGCTGCGGGTGATCAACGGGGCGCTGCCGGCGGGAATCCTCGGCATCGGGGAACCGCTGATCTACGGTGTGACCATGCCCCTGGGGAAACCGTTTATTACCGCGGGCATCGGCGCCGGTTTCGGCGGGGCGTTCGTAATGCTGATGCGGGTGGCCTCCACCACCTGGGGGCCTTCCGGGATCCTGGGAGTGTTTGTCATGACGGAAGGGCCCAACGGGGTTTTTGCTTCCATCGCCTGTTACCTGGCAGGGCTCCTGATCAGCTGCGCTGCCGGATACGCGCTTACGGCGTTTTCAATGAAAAAGGCCTGACTGGTTCAGGCCTTTTTCCGTAGAATCACCGGGCTGCTTATTTTGCCGCGATGATCTCGATTTCCACCAGGCCGTCCTTCGGCAGCCGGGCTGCTTCCACGCAGGAACGGGCAGGCTTGTGGTCGCCGAAGTATTCCGCGTAGATGCCGTTGACGGTGCCGAAATCCCCCATGTTTTTGATATACACGGTGGTTTTGGTCACGTCGGTTTTCGCGAAACCGGCGGCAGCGAGGATCGCGTCTACATTGGCCAGGCTCTGCCGGGTCTGTGCCTCAATACCTTCCGGCAGGGCGCCGGTTTCGGGCACCAGGCCCAGCTGGCCGGAAGTGAAGAGCATATTGCCTGCCTGGATTGCCTGGGAATACGGGCCGACGGCGGCAGGCGCCTTGTCAGTGTGAATAATCATAGGATGATCCTCCTCTTTCTGTTTTTCTCTTTTCATCCATTTTAGCATACTTTGATCCGCGCGGCACTTCAGTAAGACCGCGTTTTTTTCCACACACCGCGGAAGATTTCCCGCCGCTCGCCCTGGTATTCGCCGGTTCCCTCATAGACCGGAACGAACCCGCACTTTTGCAGCACATGCTTCGATGCGATGTTTTCGCTCAGGCAGACGCCCAGGATTTCATCAATGCCGGCCCGCTCTGCCGCGAACGGCAGGAAGGCGCTGACCGCCTCCGTAGCATAGCCTTTGCCGGTGTGCTTTTTCGCGATGTGATAGCCGATTTCCCATTGCCCGTTATCCAGCGGGGCCAGCTGGACATAGCCGATGTTTTCCCCGCTGGCTTTGGTGATGACGGGAAAGGCCTGGGGGCCTTCGGTGCCGCTGTATTGCGAGATCAGGAAGGCCAGGGTGTCCGCGGCGTCTTCCACGGTTTCAAACACTTCATCCGGTACATATTTCCTGTTGTCCTCGTCCAGTGAATTCTCATGGACCGTCCGGGCCATGTCCATGGTGAATTCCGTAATAATCAGCCTGTCTGTTTCCAGTTTCATTTTCCTGTCCCCTTGCTTCCGGGGTCAAGCCCCGGTAAAATGGATTTTCCTGAGCCCGCCTTTTTTCATCATATCACATTTTCAGGCGTCTTTCATGTTGAAATCCGCCGGTATATCAGCGATAATAACAGGGAAAACCGGTCGGAACTGAAAAAGCGGGAGGACTTCAAATGGCATCAAGTAAGGAATACCTGGATTATATCCTGGAACAGCTTTCGGGGCTGGAAGGGATCACATACAAACAGATGATGGGAGAATATATCCTGTATATGAAAGGCAGGATCTTCGGAGGTATATATGATGACCGGTTCCTGGTGAAACCGACAAAAGCCGCGGCCGGGATGATGCCGGGGGCAGACAGGGAACTGCCCTATGAAGACGCGAAGGAAATGCTGCTGGTGGACAATGTGGATAACCGGGAGTTCCTGCAGGAACTGGTGACAGCCATGTATGAAGAGCTTCCGGCGCCGAAACAGAAGAAGAAATAACAGTATACCGGGAGAAAAGAATGGAAATCTGGGACTTGTATGATGAAAACGGAAACAAAACCGGGGAAACATGGGAACGCTCCAGGGCAATGGAGATTCCTGAAGGACGGTACCATATTGTCTGCGATATCCTGATCCGGCATGCGGACGGGGAGTTTCTCCTGACACTCCGGGATCCCAACAAGGATATCTATCCCGGCTGCTGGGAGGCCAGCGCCGGCGGATCCGCCCTGGCCGGGGAAACACCGGAAGAAGGCGCCCGAAGGGAAATGCTGGAAGAGACGGGGCTGAAAGCCGAAAAGCTGGAGCTGATCAGCGTCAACTACAAGCCCAGGTCCCGCTCCGTGATCTATGCCTACCTGGGAGTTGTGAACGGTCCGAAGGACGCGGTCCGGCTCCAGGAGAGAGAGACCGTGGATTACCGGTGGATGGATGCCGATTCATTTCTCAGGCTGATTCATGAGGAACCGGTCCTGAGAATACAGTATCCGCGATACAAGCCGTACCTTGATCAGCTGAAGGAGGATTGCCATGGATAAGCGCTGGTCCGAAATGAACAAAGAAGTACAGGCACTGCTGTCAAAGGAAGCGACATTCAGCGAAGCGATTGACAAACTGCTTGCCTTCCGGGCGGACATGTTTGAGCAGATCCGGTGGATTGTGATGAGTTACCCGGAGGAGGCGTTCAGCCGGATGCCTTTTGCCGGCGCAGACGGCTATCACAGCAAAACGCTGGGATATTCCATCTGGCATATTTTCCGGATTGAGGATATCGTTGCCCATGAGATGATCGCGGGGGACCGGCAGGTGCTGTTCGCGCAGGGTTTTGACAGATCCGTTCATTCCCCGATCATCACAACGGGGAATGAACTGGCCGGGGACGAGATCGCGGCATTCTCGGAGAAACTGGATATAAAGGAACTGTACCGTTACGCGCAGGAAGTCATGAAGTCCACGGACCGGATCCTGCAGAATCTCACCTGGGCGGATATGAAGCGGAAGTTCGGCAGGGATATGATCCAAAAGCTGCAGGAAACCCGCTGTGTCAGCGAGGATGAGGAAGCAGCCTGGCTGATTGAATACTGGTGCGGAAAGGATGTCCGGGGACTGATCAAAATGCCCTTCAGCCGGCACTGGCTGATGCATATTGAGGCGATGCGCCGCATCAAGAACAAGCTGTGCCAGACAGCGCGGAAGGGCGTAAATCCCATTGCTTATTGCGGTCTCTGCTGTAACCACTGCTTCCTGGGCGAGTGGTGCGGCGGCTGCCGGACGAACTATAACGTCTGCTCCAACGCGATCGAGTCGCCGGACGGCGAGTGCCCGAACGCGAAGTGCTGCAGGGAAAAGGGGATCGATGGCTGCTATGAATGTGACGGCCTGGAATCCTGTGAAAAGGGCTTCTATATCCCGGCCAATGACGGGGCGAACTCGGCGAAAGCGCAGTCACTGTATATCAGGAAATACGGAAGGAAAGCGTTTCTGGCAATCCAGGACCGGCTCCATACAAAGTATCAGTTTGAAAAAGTCCAGGAAATCCTGGGACAGGATTACCGGGAAGGATTCCGGATCCTGGAGGAGAACTGAAGCACCGGGAGGATGAAGATGGACAAATATCGCGTGATCGACCGGGAAACCTATTACCGCAGGGGTGTTTTCCGCCATTTTTCAGAAGACTGCAAGTGTTCCGTATCCATGACCGCCAGGGTGGATGTGACGGATCTTGCTGCCTGGTCCAAAGAGACAGGAACGAAATTTTACCTTAACTTCCTGTATGCCCTGACAAAGGTTCTCAATTCCCGGGATGACTACCGGATGGGTTATCTCTGGCAGACCGATGAACTGATCTGCTGGGAGCGGATCCATCCGACCCAGTACGTCTTCCACGAGGATACAGAAACCTGTTCACCGGTTTATTCCACCTGGTATGAGGATTATGATACGTTTTACGCCGCGGCGCTGGCGGACCTGGAGAAAGCCAAACAGACACGGGAATACGGGCTGGATGCCGCAAACCATCCGAACTGGTTTGACGCGTCCTTCATTTCCTGGCTGTCGTATGACGCGATGAACATTGAGCTGCCTGACGGATACCTGTATTTTGCCCCGATTGTCAACTGGGGAAAATACCGGGAGGAAAACGGCCGGCTGGTGATGCCGGTCAGCGTCCGCCTGAATCACGCGGTCGCGGACGGATACCTGGTCGCGAAAGTGTTCGCGCTGCTGGAAAAAGAGATGCAGGCACTGGCCGGCTGCTGATGATCGGGAGGAACAGGATGCACGGGATTCTGCGGGATAAGAAGGTCATTTTCTTTGATGTGGGGTATACGCTGGACGCGCCTGCGTCCGGGGACTGGATGTTTACCAACAGATTCCTGGAGCTGGCAGGTGAAAAACTGAAAATGCGCAGCGACGGCGTGATCCGGGCGGCCCGGGAGGCGGGCCTGCGCTTTTTTACCCATGACCATCTGATTACGACGATTGACGATGAGATCCGGAATTTTTACGACTATTACACGATCCTCTCCGAACAACTGTCGCTGGGACTGACGGAAGCGGAGAGGAAAGAGATCGCGCGGGACCGCGCCTGCAATATGAAGAACTATATTCCCTATCCGGGAATGACAGAGGTTCTGGCGGCGCTGAGCAAAACCCACAGGCTTGGCGTTATCTCCGATACCTGGCCCAGCATTGAGCCCCAGCTGGAATACATCGGCGCGGCACCTTACCTGTCTTTTACGACCTTCAGCTGTTTTGTCGGGGTGTTCAAGCCCGACAGGAGGATTTACCTGGACGCGCTGAACAAATGCGGCGTTCCGGCGGAGGAAACCGTGTTCATTGATGATGTGCCGCACAACCTGGACGGCGCGGCGGCGTTGGGAATCAAACCTGTCCTGATTGCCGCGAACCCGGAATCGGATGTGGAAACGCCGTACCTGAAGATCCATGACCTGAGGGAACTGATCCTGTAGATTCTTTTATTCTCCTGCCGGGATCTGACTGTCCAGGCTCTTGTTGCGGTAATTCAGGTTTGTCCGAAGGGTATAGCCCTGTTTTTCCCAGAAAGCATTTCCGCCTTCATTGCCCTTGAAGACCAGGCAGAAGATTTTCCCGATGCCTTCTTTTTTCAGGGCTTCTTCCGCGCGGGAAAGAAGGTCTGCCGCGATTCCCGACCGCCGGAAGCCGGGATGGACGCACATATGATGGATCAGCCCCCGGCGGCCGTCATGGCCTGTCAGGATAACACCGACGATCCGGCTGCCGCTGACCGCGGCAAAGCAGGTGGACGGGTTCCGCCTGAGGTAACGGGCGATTCCTTCGCGGGAATCATCCACCGGGTTCAGGGCCTGGCGGCTTTGCTCCGTGCTGTTCCATAAGGCGAAGATCGCGTCATAATCTTCGATTGTGAGGGGCCTGATTGTGTATTCCATATAAACCTCTGTACTGAATGGCTGAGTATGAAAAACCCGGACATGTGTCCGGGTTTTTCATTGCAAAGGCCTGATTTCAGTCGACCTTTTTGGTGTAGAAGAAATAATAGGGATTGTCTCCGCCGGCGCCCTGGATGAAGCAAATCGTTCCGTCCTCACAGAGATAAACGGAGATGGAGGTGCCGGAGGCTTCCGTCATGATGAGGGAGCCGTCTTCAGCGTTCAGCTTGTTCGTGACAGACAGGTCAACAATGCCGTCTTCCTTGGAGTTGACAACGGATTTGTCCTTCTCAATATCAAAGGTCATTTCCATATAGACGTTCAGCGCAACCAGTTCTTCCTTAGTATAGTACTTGTTGGCTTTGACGTCACCAAAGCCGCTCAGGTCCCAGTGTCCGACAAAAGCTTCAGTGCTTTCGGCGGGAACGAATTTCGGGAACACGCTGGAATCCGCCAGAGCGGCGGACAGACCGATCAGCAGGAGGGCCAGAATAAGGGCAGTTATCTTTTTCATGACAGTGATTGCTCCTTTTCATTTTTTTCCATTTTAATTTGATTTTGGAAGGACGTCAAGTGGATTTCAGCTCCGGCGGCAGCTTTAACTGTCAAGCTTCGCGGAGGCTTCTTTCAGCAGGTCGATAATCGGCAGGTGCTGCGGGCACACGCTCTCACACTGGCCGCAGGCGACGCATTCCGACGCCCGGCCGTGGCCGAGGCTGAGCACGCCGCCGTAAAACGCTTTGGGACGGAATACATCCCCGTAGAGATTCATGGTATTGACGGCCCGGAACACATCGGGGATTGAAATATTCATCGGGCAGCCGGGCGTACAGTAGCGGCAGGAGGTGCAGCCGATCTGCGGCACGTTCAGCATGATGGACCGCACTTTGTCCACCAGCGCCCGCTCCTCCTCGCTCAGGGGCTCAAAGTCCGTAAATGTGGCGATGTTGTCCGCCATCTGTTCCTCAGTGCTCATGCCGGAGAGGATTGTCATGACACCAGGCAGGGAACCGACAAAGCGCAGTGCCCAGGAAGCGACGGACGCGTCCGGACGGGCGGCTTTGTACATACCTTCCAGCTCGGGGGTCAGGGAGGCGAGCGTGCCGCCCTTGACCGGCTCCATGATGATCATGGGGATATTCCGGCTGTGCAGGATCTCATAGAGCTCACCGGAGCGGACGACAGGGTTTTTCCAGTCAGCGTAGTTCAGCTGGATCTGGACGAACTCAACCTCCGGATGCGCGTCCAGCACCTTGATCAGGTAAGCCGGGCTGCCGTGGAAGGAAAAGCCGAAATGCCGGATTTTTCCTTCCGCCTTTTTCTGCAGGCCCCAGTTGAAACAGTCCAGCCGTTCGTAGGTTTCCCCGTTTCCGCCGTCCTCGATGGAATGCAGCAGGTAAAAGTCAAAATAATCCACGCCGCAGCGTTCCCGCTGCTCGTCAAAAATCCGGTCCCGGTCCTCCGGCGTTTTCATGCACCAGGCGGGCAGCTTTGTCGCCAGCATAAAGCTCTCCCGCGGATAACGCTTCACCAGCGCCTCTTTGATTGTTTTTTCGGAGTTCCCTCCGTGGTACACGTAGGCTGTGTCGAAATAGTTCATGCCTGCTTTCATATAGGCATCCACCATATCGCAGACGCGCGGGATATCTACCTGGCCGTCCTTCTCGGGAAGCCTCATCAGGCCGAAACCCAGTTTCGGCATCAGGGACAGATTGATGCTCATGCAGACCGCTCCTTTTCATTCAACTTTTTTCTGGCTTGAATTGTAAAGGTTAGAGCGCCCTCGAAGTCAAGGCTTTTTTGTATTGACTTAGAGCAGGCTTGAGGGTATATCATACAGATACAGGAAAACAAAAAGCGATACAGGGAGGATATACGGATGATGAACAGGGATCTGTCGGCTGTCCTGCCGGACGGCAGCCTCTATCCCTTCTGGGAAAAAGAGCCGATTTGGGAAAAGGAACTGCATGTGAACGCCGGTGACCCCGCTGCTTCCGATGAGAACGACGGCAGCGAAAAAGCGCCTTTCCGGACCATTTCCCGCGCCGCGGAGGAAGCAATGCCGGGAACACGGATCCTGATCCACGCGGGCATTTATCGCGAATGCGTCAAACCTGCCCGCGGCGGCACGGATCCGGAGCATATGATCTCCTATGAAGCATTCGGTGACGGAGAAGTGATTATCCGCGCCTCGGAGGAAGTGACGGCGTTCATCCCCAGCGAGGGATGGATGCTCCGCGGCGCGGAAAGCGAAGAGATCCGCATCTGG
>Ga0265298_10008248_pt1 | contig 12539 bp, 11 predicted proteins | sample AusTroGonzalo_MG_3_FD_193486 | JGI IMG/M metagenome (GOLD analysis project Ga0265298, IMG submission 193486) | Bovine rumen microbial communities from tropical cattle in Woodstock, Queensland, Australia - Gonzalo_01 | ecosystem: Host-associated > Mammals > Digestive system > Stomach > Rumen ... | reverse complement strand
CCCGAAGGGAGCGACCGTCGTGATCGAGTCCACGGTCAGCCCGGGTACCATCGACAAGTACGTGCGCCCCGTCATCGAGGCCAACGGCTTCAAGATCGGCGTGGACATCAACCTGGTGCACGCCCCAGAGCGTATCATCCCCGGCAACATGGTGTATGAGCTCCTGCATAACAATCGTACCATCGGTGCCGACAGCAAGGAGATCGGCGAGAAGGTGAAGAGCTACTACGCCAGCTTCTGCCAGGGAGAAATCGTCGTGACCGACATCCGTACCGCCGAGATGACCAAGGTCGTGGAGAATACCTACCGCGCTGTCAACATCGCCTTCGCGAACGAGCTCAGCCGCATCTGCCGCCATGACAACATGGACGTGTACGAGATTATTAAGATCTGCAACATGCATCCCCGCGTGAACATCCTGCAGCCCGGTCCGGGCGTCGGCGGCCACTGCATCTCCGTCGACCCCTGGTTCCTGGTGGGCGACTACCCGCAGCTCGCCAAGGTGATCGACGAGTCCATGAAGACCAACGACTACCAGCCGGTGTTTGTGCTCGAAAGAATCCATGAAATCATGAAGGAGCACAACATCACGGATAACCGCCGCGTCGGCCTCTACGGACTGACATATAAGGAGAATGTGGACGACATCCGAGAGAGCCCTACGTTGCAGATGCTGGACATCCAGGAGCGTCACCTCGCACGCCCGCTGAAGACCTTCGATCCGTTCTTCACCAGCAAAGAGATTGTCAAGAACCAGATACTGGACTTTGACCAGTTCCTCGATGAGGTGGACATGGTGGTCATCATGGTCAAGCACGACCATATCAAGCAAAACTGGGATAAGCTGAAAGGTAAGGTCATCCTGGACTGCCATAACATTTGCCCGCTGGAGGGCGTCTATCACATCTAGCGGAGACAAGACGAATGAGGATAGCCATACAGAGTTATAATAATTTTGGGCAGAACACCGCTGGCGGTGTTCGGACCAAAATATTCAACTATGTAGATTCCTTGGCGGCATTCCCTGACGTGGAGTGCAAAATGTTCGATAAGTGGCACGATAAATTGGCGGACTTCGATATCCTTCATTGCTTTGCTTTGAAAGAGGAGATTTACGATCAGGTTCGGTTGGCCCGCAGCCTCGGGAAGAAGGTGGTCATATCGTCCATTGTCCCCCTCTCGAAGCCGAACTGGATCAAGTTCAACCTCTTCCTGGGGAGAAAGTTCAACATACGGAATGTATATTACCTGAATGCCCTCACCTTGGATATGACCGATGCGGTGATCACGGAGACGGGGAAAGAGAAGGAGTTCGTCCGTGACGTATACGGCGTTGAACCCGAACGGATCTTCACGATTCCCAACGGTGTCTCGACGGACGTTCAAGGTGGCGATCCGGCCCTTGCACGGGAGCGATTTGGATTTGAGAAGGAATGCATCGTACACGTGAGTCGAATCGATCGGAACAAGAACCAGTTGAACGTTATCAGAGCCCTCCGGGACACGGATATCCCGGTGGTATTTATCGGGGGACCGGACACGACCGATATGGCATATTATGAACAGTGCCGGGCCGAGGCGACGTCCAACATGTTTTTTGCCGGGTGGGTTCAGCACGACGACCCGCTGTTCGCCTCGACGCTGGCGGCTGCCAAGGTGTCGGTACTCCCTTCCTACAAAGAGACATTTGGATATTCCGTTTTTGAGGGTCTGCTTGCTGGATGCAACGTGGTCGCTTCGGACGCTATTTCAGTCGCAGATTGGGGACTTGAAGAAGAAGTTATTTCCATAAATCCGTCCAGCGTTGAGGCTTTACGGAGAGGAATTCTTGAGGCATATGAGAAGCCGAGGAATCCTTTGGCGGCGGAAAAGGTGTCATCTTTATTCTCTTTTCGCGCGATTGCTCAACAGCACGTGGATATATATCGGAAGATTCTTGCATGAGCGAACTGATTCTCGTTGCCAAGAGATTATATCACCTCCGCTTCAGAAGTAAGTGGCACAGGCAATACAGACAAGCCAAATGGCGGGGACTGTTTTATCGGGGGATCAAACCGTTGCCCCAAAGCGATTTGGAAAGGGTCTTGATTCTTGCTCCCCATGCGGATGACGAATGGATAGGGGCGAGCACCATCATCAGGAAATCCCGGCAGGCGGACGTGCTTTATCTGGAGTTTTATGGGGATGATTATAGCCCCGCCAACGTTAAAACGCGACAGGGAGAGATCGTGACCAGTAGCGTTATCAACTGTTTTACGCTCTATTCCACGCTCGATGAGGATCGCGGGGGGAAAATGGCCCAACTGCTGTTAAACGGTTATACCGCTGTGTTCGTCCCTTCGTTTAACGATTGGCATCCGGAGCACCGTGAGACTTTTGGGCTTTTCGCCAAGGCCTATTTTTCCGTGAAGGACAAAATAGATTCGAAAGTGTATCTGTACAATGTTTCCGTACCCCATTTGAACCATCCGAAGTCCCTTCGAATGATGCCGATGTGCTCCCGGGAGCAAAATTACAAATGGCGCATCTTTGATGAAGTATATGCCTCACAGTATATGCCTGACCATCGGTACGAGCTTCAGGAACGGCTGGATGCATATAAGACGAGATTCTTTTCCGCCGAGTTGTTTGAAGCGATGACGGAAGAAAGCATATCGAACGGGGTAAAGTTGCTCGCGGACAGAGCGTTCGTAGACAAATTGAACGGATATAAGGCGGAGATTAACGATATCCTTCGCGTTCGGGAGCATGTGTTTGAAATGAAAGATTAAATGAGCCTGAGTGATAAAACCATACATGGCGTTGCCTGGACCATCGCGGCGGAAGCTATCGTAAAATGCATCAGCCCGATCTCTTTCCTCGTCCTTTCCAGGATCCTTGCACCGGCTGATTTCGGCGTGGTAGCCATTGCTACCACCGTTCTTTCTTTCGTGAACATCATCGTCGACCTGGGCACCGGAAAAGTCCTGGTCCAGCTGCAGTGCAATGACGAAGAACTCAAGAAATACTGTGACTCTTCATTCTGGTTCAACGTCTGCATCGGCGTCTTTCTGTATGCGATCATTTTTATCTTCAGTGGCGCCATAGCAAGATACAACAACCAGCCATTGGCGACCCCGGTCATCAAGGTAATGGCCATCCAGGTAGTCTTCTTCTCGTTGTCCACGGTACAATCCGCGTTGATGAATCGGGCGATGAATTACAAATCCCTGTTTTTCATCAGGCTGGTAACTGTCGCCGTTCCGGCGATTCTTTCGATCCCCATCGCTTTCCTCGGTGGCGGACTTTGGGCTATCGTGATTGGAAATGTCGGTGGAACCTTTTTCAGCATGATTGCCATGTGGTACTATTCAAGCTGGAAGCCCAGACTCCGTTTTGGTTGGGATTACCTTAAGCGCATCTTTTCAAAATCCATTTGGAGCAGTTTTCAGCAGATCGCGATATGGTTGCCTACGGCATTCGACACATATTTGTTGTCCAACCTGCTCTCCTCCCATGCGCTGGGACTCTACACCTCGAGCCGGATGCTTTTCGGTGCCGTCGCGGCGATGTTGATGGCTCCGATATTACCGGTTTTTTTCTCGGCGCTGTCAAGAGTCGAAGATGATGCCAAGTTCAAGACCATGACGTTCATGGCACAAAGAACGCTCTTCTCCTTCTCCGCCTTCGTTTCACTCTTCGTCCTGATATACTCGGACATTATTTGCGGTATATTGTTCAATTCACAATGGGATGGCATTGCGGAGCTCGTGCGGGTTTTCTTCGTCGTGCAGGGCTTTGAGCTTTTCTACTCCATCATCATCGAGGCCTTGCGCTCCCGGGGCTTTTTCCGGGAGCTGGCGTTAAACAATATGATCTGCACGCTGATCTCCTTGGTGATTCTGTATTATTCCGCCAAGAACGGTCTGTGGACATACACGGTGGCCAGGTGCGCCTGCCTGCTCCTTTGCTATTTCGGCGTATTCTACTTCAGCCGCAAATATCTTGGAATCTCATTTATGGACTGTGTCAGAAACAGTAAGCTGACGTTGATAGCGTCCGGCATCATGTTCGTAGCTTATTTCGCATTGCGCCACGCCTCTGCGTATCTATACTATCCGATCCTTACGGTCATCCTCCTGGTTTCGGTGGCCGTGTATTTCTATTATGAGAGAGATGCCATTTCGCTGGTGATGAGTAAGTTCTCCTTCCGGAGGAAGAAAGAAGCAGTATGAACATAGTCATTATATCCAGTTTCTTTTACCCTGTAATACAGCCCCGCTCTTTCCGGGCCACGGAGTTGGCGAAGGAGTTCGCCCGGGAGGGGCATCACGTTGACGTGATCACCATGAATACGGTTGAAGGCTTTGACTATGAGGGTTGCGAAAAGGAGATGGGGATCAGCATCCGCCATCTGAACATTTTCAAAGGCGACGGGACCGCCATGGCGGCAGAGAAGGGGGGAGCACCTAATCCCATTCGGGCATATTGCATAAGTGCAGTCCGATACCTCTTCTGCGGGCGCATGATCAAGTATGCCCGGCAGATCTACGCTGCTTTGCTGCAGGAGTCTTGCATGAAGGGCGCAGATATGGTCATCGCCCTTTCCACCCCGTTCTGTATTCATTGGGCGCTTTCCAAGTACATCAAGAAAAAGGGCAAACACTTCCTGGCCATCGCGGACAGCGGAGATCCCTTCTACTACAGCAAACAGTGGAATCTCGCCTTTTGGTTCAAATACATCGAAAAAGACGTGTATCGGCAGATGGATTATCTGACCATCCCGACCGAGAATGCCATCCCGTCCTACAGCCCCATTATTCCGGAGCGTAAGATCAAGATCATTCCCCAGGGATTTGACATGAGCCACCTCCACCTTTATGAGGGTGACTTCGGCGAATGCGTAAAGATGGCGTATGCCGGCGTCTTTTATTGGGATATACGGAACCCGGAGTTTTTGTTCCGGTATTTGGATGCGAGCAGCATTCCGTATGAACTTCACCTGTTTTTGCGCTATGCAGACGCAACGCTTGAGCAGGTGCTTCAGAAATACCCCAACCTGGCCAAGTGCTTGCACATTCAATACAGCGTGCCGCACGATGCGTTGATTTATGAGCTGAGTAAGATGCATTTCCTGATCAACGTAGAAAATCTGTCCAACACGCAGATGCCGTCGAAGTTGATAGACTACGGAATGACGGGACGACCGATACTCTCCTGCAATGAAAACAACTTCTCCGTTGACGTGATGGATGAATTCATGCGCGGAGACTACCGCGGCCGGTATCAGGTGGACGTGGATCGGTATAATATCATCAACATTGCCGCAGAGTTCCTCCAGCTGCGCTAGTTGAAGGCGAAGAAAGTCATGGGAATCAAGAAGATACGGCTGGTGATACGATATCCTAAGGGATGGCTGAGAAAAGCCCTTCCCTCGATCGTCGTGGCATTTTACATCATGATTCCCACCATCTCGCTGATGTTGACCCGGATCAACCCCGCCTTCGGAAGTGTGATGACGCCCCTATACACGCTCGGCGCATTGTTGGCGGCCGTCGTTATCCTGCTTGGAAGAAAACCGAAACCGACGAATTCATTCGTCGTGGTGTTCCTTTCCATCATCATTGCCTATGTGCTGAGCCCGGATTACGGAGAACTGATTCAGTTGACGACTCCGTATTTCGTGATGTTCACGCTGGTGCCCTTCATGATTCCGCAATTCCTGAAGGTCAATACACGCCTCGTCACCATCTTTGCCATGGCGTTTTCCTCTTTCGGCGTTCTATTCCCCAGGTCATTGTTCCTGCTGACGTCGGAAAACGTCATCTCCATCGACCTGACCTACTCTCTGCTATTTCCGGTTGTGGCCATGGTTATTTATCTGGGCCTATACTGGAAAACAGACGATTGGAGGCATCGTCTGATGGTGATGCCCTTCATCCTCGCGAACTCCGTTTATTTATTCTACGTCGCGTTCTTCGGGTCCCGGGCACCATTGATGAGTATCATATTGTGCATCCTGTTCTTGTATGTCTGCCACGCAAGTAAACGCCGGCGCGGAGTCAGGGTTAATCGCAGGCGCCTTGTCCGGGTGCTCCTCGCACTGGTGGCTGTCGTCGTTTTCTTCATGGTAATTGTGAGCGCATTGGATGCATTCTTGGCCAAGTATGGCCTGGATTCCGGTATGCTGGCCAAACTCTCCCGACTTCAAGGCGAGGGCGACCTAACCAATGGCCGGAGTTATATCGTCGCACAGACGCTGAGTGCTTTCATGGATTCGCCCATATTTGGATATGGATTCTCGGCGTCTCCTTACATAATAGACGATGATTATCCCCATAATTTCATTCTTCAGTTCCTGCTTGACGGCGGAACGGTCCTGTTCCTCATCGCGATAGTTCCGATGGTATACCATATGAAGATGTGGTGGGAGAGATGTACGTTCAATGAGTTTGCGCTCATTACCCTTTTCTTCTTTGCCGCTGTGATCGGAGCGCTGTTCTCCTTGGATTTATGGATGAATGCTCGCCTTTGGTTCTTCTTCGGTTACCTTTTCTCGAAAGTGATGTCCTATAACCGGGGACATAAGAGGAAGAGGGTCGTGAAATACGTTACTACTTAAATGGAAAAAGTTCTGGTCTTGTTGTCCACCTATAATGGTGAACGATATTTGGAAACACAACTTAACAGCATCCTTCAGCAAGAGGGTGTCGAGGTCAATATCCTAATCCGGGATGACGGATCTACGGACAGGACACTCGATCTCCTGCATGCATATCAGAAACGGGCCTCCAACGTGTTTGTCCTGGAAGAGGAGAACCGGGGCTCCATTCAGAGCTTCTACAAGCTCATGGACTATGCCCGGACGCAGTACGACTCGTACGACTACTACGCTTTCAGCGATCAGGACGACTATTGGCTTCCGGACAAGCTGTTCCGGGCCGTCAGCATGAATAAAAACCATTCGGACAACTATCTGTATCATTCGTGCTATGAGGTCGTCGATGCTGACTTGAATCTGATCTTCAGACTGTCCACGGGCCATACCAGGGGCACGCTGGGCGAAGCGTTGATATCAAATTATGCCATCGGCTGCTCGGAGGTCTTCACATACAAGGTGCTCGAACAGTCGGCCAGTATATGCGATTATAGTTTGGAGGATAAGAAGTACTACCCGTATCACGATCTTTGGGTGTATCTCGTGGCGCTGGCAACGAAAGCCGACGTGGTCTTCGATGACTACTGCGGATTGAAATACCGTCAGCATGGGCACAACGTCATTGGAACGGGTCGGTCGAAGACGGAAACGCGCAAGGCCCAGTTCAAGAACTTGATGACCTCTCGGAATTTGAAGAGCGGATTTGCACGCATTCTGCTGGACCTGCTCCACGTTGACGAGGACGTCCGGGAGGAACTGTTGAAGGTCTCCACTTATCGGAGTAGCCTTCGCGGCAGGATTTCCCTTGCGTCTGACAAGAATTTCCGGACCGAAAGCCGAGAAAAGAATATCGCATTCATCCTAAGCGTTTTGGGAGGAAGCTTTTAGTTTGGCCGAGATGGAGAAAAAAGTTAAACTGATCCGGGCCACGACGGTCCCCACGTCACTCACGGGATTCTGCTCTGGGATGCTCCGGGAGTTGTCGGCGAAGTACGAAGTGATCGCCCTGTCATCTCCGGAGGAAGAATTGGCGATAGTCGCAGCGAACGAAGGGGTCCGGACCATCGCCGTTCCGATGGAGAGGCATATCGCCGTGTTCAAGGACCTCAAGGCACTATCGACCCTGGTCCGTGTCTTCCGTCAGGAGAAACCGACGATTGTCCACTCCATGACGCCCAAAGCCGGTATGCTCTGTATGCTGGCCGCCTGGGTGACCCGCGTCCCGGTTCGCATCCATACTTTTACCGGTTTGGTATTTCCTACCTCGACGGGCTTGAAAAGAAGAATCCTGATGTTCACGGACCGGTTAACTTGCGCCTGTGCGACGCACATCATACCGGAAGGAGAAGGCGTGAAAAACGATCTGCTCAATCATGGGATAACCCGAAAACCCCTCACGGTCCTAGGCTATGGAAATGTCCGGGGTGTGGATATGGAATTCTACTCCCGCCGGCCCGAGGTGCTTCTGAAGGCGCAGGAAATCAGGAAACCGGTTTTTACCTTCGTGTTCGTGGGTCGTATTGTCCGGGATAAGGGGATCAACGAATTATGCGAGGCCTTTGGCAGACTGTCCGAGACGGAAGCCGTCCGCCTCATCCTGGTGGGACCTTACGAAGATAACTTGGATCCAATTTCCGATCGCTCCCGGCAGATGATTCAAAACAACGCAGCCATCGAGTCCGTCGGCGCCAAGGGCGGAGACGAACTGTTGGCTTACTATGCCGCAGCGGATTGCTACGTCTTCCCGAGCTACCGGGAAGGCTTCCCCAATACGGTCCTCGAGGCCGGAGCGATGGGCCTGCCCAGCATCGTGACTGATATTAACGGCTCTCGCGAGATCATCATACAAGGGAAAAACGGAGTAATCATCCCTTCGCACGATTCGGAGGCTTTATACGACGCGATGCTTAATATGATGAAGGATGGCGAATCGCGGAAGAAGATGGCTGGGAATGCCCGTGAGATGATCGCATCCCGGTATGAGCAGGGGTTTGTTAGAAAGTGCCTGTATGATTTTTATGACCAAGTGCTGAGGTCAAGGTAATTGAACTGATGTATAAGCGTTTTTTCAAACGGCTGTTCGACTTTGTGATCTCGCTGGTGGCGTTATTGCTTATCGGCTGGTTCCTGATCATCGTCGCCATCTGGCTCCACTTCGCGAACAAGGGTGCCGGTGCCTTCTTCACGCAGGCCAGGCCAGGCAAGGATGCGAAGATCTTCAAGGTCATCAAGTTCAAGACGATGACCGATGAACGGGATGCGGACGGAAATCTGCTCCCGGACGAGCAGCGCCTGACCAAGGTCGGGAAGTTCGTGCGCAGTACGAGCATCGACGAGTTACCGCAGCTCATCAACGTGCTCAAAGGGGACATGGCCCTGATCGGGCCGCGCCCGCTGTTGCCGAAATACCTGCCGCTGTACTCGCCCGAGCAGGCGCGCCGGCACGAAGTGCGGCCGGGCATCTCCGGCTGGGCGCAGTGCCACGGGCGGAATGCAATCAGCTGGACGGAGAAATTCAAACTGGACGTCTGGTACGTGGATCACGTGTCCCTGCTGACCGATCTCAAGGTCATCGGGATCACGGTCAAGAACGTCCTGATGCGTAAGGATATCAGCTCAGCCACCTCCGCGACGATGGAGGCATTTAATGGAAGCAACTAGATGAATACACCGCTGATCAGTATTGTCGTCCCGGTTTATCAGATAGACCGTTATATCGGCATCTGCACGGAGAGTCTGTTGAATCAGACTTATGAGAATCTTGAAATCATCCTGGTCGATGACGGGTCGACCGACCGGTGCCCGGAGATCTGTGACCTCTATGCCAGCAAGGATGCCCGGATCAAGGTGATCCATAAGGAGAACGGCGGTCTGGTGTCTGCCAGGAAGGCAGGCTTGCTCGCCGCAACGGGCCAGTACGTCGGCTACGTAGATGGTGATGACTGGGTCGGGGCGGGATTCGTGGAGTCCCTTTATACCGCCATCTCAACGGCGAATGCTGACATTGCTGCAGGAGGCTTCAGTCGTGATCTGTTCAACAGGACGGCCCATTTCGCGGACCTTATGCCCTGCGGGGTATATGAAGGGGAGAGGCTGGACGAGCTTCGTCGCCAAATGATCTCATACGGAGATTTCTTCAAGTTGGGCGTTTCTACTTATGTTTGGAATAAACTCTTTAAAAAAGAGATCCTTCTGGCGGTCCAGATGCCAGTTGACGATAATATCTCCATTGGTGAAGATGCCGCTGTCACCTACCCGGCCATCATGCAGGCCCGGAGAATGGTGATTACGGACACGTGCTCGTATCATTACCGTCAGCGCGAGGATTCCATGCTCAAGAAGGTGGCCTCTTTCTCGGAAGATGCCCTGAAACTGAGATGTCTGTATGAGTATATGAGCAAGTTCGCATCCACGCAGGATGCCAAGTACAAACTGCAAGCACAGGTAGACGACTTCGTGCTGGGAATATGCATGATGCGCTCCGGCAGCCTTTCCTGTTTCGGCAGCGAGATACGCGGGAAGAAACTGGCTATCTACAGTGCGGGAACGTTCGGACAGCAGCTATACAACAAACTTCACCCGTCTTCTGACTGTACCCTCGTGAACTGGGTGGATGATGACTATTGGGAGTATCGCCGGTGCTGCTTGGACGTGAATCCCGTCGAATCCCTGTCCCAAGGGGGTTATGACTATGTGCTGATAGCCACGCTGAACGACGTGCTGAAAGAAAAGATCGCATCGCGATTGATGGACTGTGGCGTCAACAAGAGCAAGATCCTGACCGTTACGAGCCCCGACAACAGGCACGAACGCATTCAACAATACCTTTATAACGTGGACGAATGATTGGATTTGCAAAAACAGTGATGAACGCCCCGTTGGGAGCAACCCATCTGTTCTGGGCAGGACAGGCAGGCTTCATCATCAAGAGCGCGGAAGGAAAACTCCTGGGGATCGACCTCTATCTGTCGGAGTGCGTGGAGCCCGTTGAGGGCCACGTGGGCTATCATCGTTTGATGCCGCAATTGCTGGGCTATGACGAGCTGACTTTCGACGTGCTGATTGCCACCCATTTCCACCGGGACCATTTTGACATCGATGCGATGCCGGGCCTGATGGCCAATGGCAAGACGCAACTCTACTGCGCCTACGACTGTCAGGAGGATGTGGACCGTTTACGGATTGACCGCAACCGGGTGCTGTTCGTCAAGCCGGGGGAGACCTATGACTTCGCCGGTTTCCATATGGACTTCATTCAAGCGGATCACGGCCAGGGTGCGCCTCTGGAGGTCGCTTCCATCATTACGGTTGACGGCAGGCATATCCTGGAGACAGGAGATACTTCGCTGCATCTTGATTGGAAGGAGGCCTATCTCAAGGCAGGAGATCTTGACGTGCTGATCGCTCCCATCAATGGCGCATACGGAAACCTGACGGAGCAGGAGAACGTCGACCTGACGGCAGCCTTGAAGCCCAAGTTGACGGTGCCCTGCCACTTCGGCATGTTTGCAAGCCACGGCGGACATCCCGGACTTTGGAAAGAACTGCTGGAACAGCAACACCCCGAGCAGTCATACAAGCTATTTACGATGGGGGAGGGAATAGAACTGTAAGCATTTGAAGATGACCGCTGACCGTAATTGCAAGATTGACTTTTTACGTGCCCTGTCCATGCTGCTGATCGTCGTGCAGCATTATGTCGTCTGGGGAGTAAAAAAGTCGCCGCACGAAGTCTTCCAGGTAGATGGCATCTATTCGCTGCTGGACTACACTACCATGGAGGCGCTGTACCTGCTTTCCTGTGTCGGCGTGAACTGTTTCATCATGATTACGGGCTATTTCCTGATCGACAGGACGACTTATCGATGGAAGCCGCTGATCAAACTTTGGGTGACAACGTTCTTTTATTCCGTCGGCTTATACCTATTGGTCTCCTTGTGCGGAGGGGAAGCCTTTTCATCCGGTACGCTTTTAAAGTGCTGTTTCCCCATCTGGTCCGAACAATATTGGTTCATTACCAAATATTTTGGCTTGATGCTCCTGGCCCCGTTCATATCATCCCTGGCATCCCGACTTGATGGAAAGAGCTATCTCGTCCTGCTGGCCATCCTGTTCTGCATGGGTTTCATGCTGCCATACGGCAGGATCTATGCTGGCGGTCAGTCCCTTTTCTGGATGATTTTCGTTTTCCTGGTCGGCGGCTATATCCGTCTGTTCGAGCTGCCGAAAGTGATTGTGAACCATACGAAAATCATGTTTTGGGCCCTGCTAATCGTTTACACGCTGGTTGTTCTGGGATTGGAAATCATGAAGAGTCCGCAATTCAAACTGCATAGCTTCGCCAGCGACAGCCCGATATTCTTCCTGTCCCTGGCTTTGTTCATCTGGGCATCGAAGAAACCGTCGACGGGAGACGTGGGATTATATAAGATATGTTCACGTATTGCGCCTTATGTTCTGGCCGTATATCTGGTTCACATGAATACGCACCTTTATCCTTACGTCTGGGAGCTCTTCATCCCTCAGCGTTACGGTATTCCCGTCGCCTTGCACGCGTTGCTCTCATGTTCCATCATATTCGTTGTATGTATTGGAATAGACTATATTCGAGGCGTTTTGTTTAAAATCCTCAGAGTCGATCATTTATTCGAGATGATTGCGTCCAAGATTAAGTATTCAATAGTTACACTAAAATAATAATACTATGGCAAAAGAATTTGAAGGTAAGAAATTGCTGATCCTGGGTGGAAATCCTGAAACTACCGCTCTGGTGAAAGTTGCCAATGAGATGGGAGTGAAGACGATCGTGGCAAGTGGACGCCACACGGATGATGCCAAAAAGTACTGCTGGAAGGCATCCGACATTGATGGCATGGACGTCCCCGGCCTGATTGCCTTGGTG
>Ga0265298_10008247_pt1 | contig 12539 bp, 9 predicted proteins | sample AusTroGonzalo_MG_3_FD_193486 | JGI IMG/M metagenome (GOLD analysis project Ga0265298, IMG submission 193486) | Bovine rumen microbial communities from tropical cattle in Woodstock, Queensland, Australia - Gonzalo_01 | ecosystem: Host-associated > Mammals > Digestive system > Stomach > Rumen ... | reverse complement strand
CGGGGCTAAAGGAAAGAAAATCAGCAAAATACTTGCAGCATCCACAGATTATTCGTACCTTTGCACCCGTTCAGAGGAATGAGGGGCTTTACGAAGCCTCTCATTCTTGTTTTAATTAACAACTAGAATATGATAGACAAAAACGTCATTAAGACCGCAGTGAATGAGTGGCTCGCGAAGGGCGACTATTATTTGGTAGATGTAGAAATGACTGACGATGACCGTATCGTCATTGAGATTGACCATGCCGATGGTGTATGGATTGAAGACTGTGCCGACCTGAGCCGCTTCTTGCAGGAGAAGTTGGGCGAGGAGCTTGGCGATTATGAATTGGAGGTAGGTAGTGCTGGTATTGGTCAGCCTTTTAAGGTAATTGAGCAGTATCGCAACCATATTGGAAAGGAAGTAGAAGTACTCGCTGCTGACGGCAAGAAGGTGCAGGGCATCCTCAAGGAAGTCAGCGAGGATGGCAGCCAGTTTGCTGTGACTGTCAAGGAGAAGCAGCAGGTAGAGGGCAAGAAGCGCCCCGTACTGGTAGAGGTTGACAAGACCTTTGCTGTTGGCGAAGTAAAGTACTGCAAGTACTTGCTGAACTTTAAGTAAGAAATAAAATTAAAAAAGATAATAATATGGCAACAAAAAGTGAGAAGGGTCCATCAATGATTGAGACCTTCCAGGAATTTAAAGAGACAAAGAACATTGACCGTACTACCTTGGTAAGTGTGCTGGAGGAGAGCTTCCGCAACGTAATTGCCAAGATGTTCGGTTCTGACGAGAACTACGACGTTATCGTCAACCCTGACAAGGGTGACTTCGAGATTCACCGCAACCGTATCGTAGTTGCTGATGGTGAGGTACAGGACGAGAACAAGGAGATTTCACTCACTGAGGCTCAGAAGATTGAGCCCGACTACGAGGTAGGTGAGGAGGTTTCTGAGGAGGTAGACTTCCAGAAGTTTGGTCGTCGCGCTATCCTGAACCTGCGTCAGACACTGGCTTCAAAGATTCTGGAGCTGGAGCACGACTCACTGTACAATAAGTACAAGGATAAGGTTGGTCAGGTTGTAAGTGCTGAGGTTTATCAGATTTGGAAGCGTGAGGTATTGCTCATCGACGATGAGGGTAACGAACTCCACCTGCCGAAGCCTGAGCAGATTCCTGCTGACAACTACCATAAGGGTGAGACCGTTCGTGCCATCGTTAAGGAGGTGCAGAACGAGAATAACAATCCTCGCATCATCCTCTCTCGTACCAGTCCTCAGTTCTTGGAGCGTCTGCTGGAAGCCGAGGTTCCTGAGATTCAGGATGGTCTGATTACTATCCGTCGCATTGCCCGCATGCCAGGTGAGCGTGCTAAGGTGGCTGTAGAGAGCTACGACGATCGTATCGATCCAGTAGGAGCTTGCGTAGGTGTGAAGGGTAGCCGTGTTCATGGCATCGTTCGTGAATTGTGCAACGAGAACATCGACGTTATCAACTACTCAAGCAATATGCAGCTGTTCATCCAGCGCGCCCTGTCGCCCGCTAAGGTTACCAGCATTACGCTGAACCCCGAAGAGCACAAGGCAGAGGTTTACCTGCAGCCTGAGGAAGTTTCTCTGGCTATCGGTAAGGGTGGTATGAACATTAAGCTCGCCTCTATGCTGACAGAGTTTACTATCGACGTATTCCGTGTGGTTAACGAGGGTGAGGCCGACGAAGATATCTACCTCGACGAGTTCTCTGACGAGATTGACCAGTGGATTATCGACGCCATCAAGGCTATCGGCTTGGATACCGCTAAAGCTGTGCTCAACGCTCCTCGTGAGATGCTCATCGAGAAGGCAGACCTTGAGGAAGAGAGTGTCGACCACTTGTTGGAAGTACTCCGTGCAGAGTTCGAGTAATTTGACAATTTGACCATTTACTATTGGACAGTTGTTGATTCTTAAAATTGTGAAATTGTAAAATTGTAAAATTAGAGCATGGGAGTACGTTTAAATAAAGTATTATCAGAACTGAATATAGGACTTCAAACGGCAGTTGATTTCCTAAAGAAGAAGAGCAGTTTGGGCGAGATTCGTGACGACGCAACGACGAATACCAAGATCACTGATGAGCAGTATCAGGCGTTGGTCGACGAATTTAGCAGCGACAAGGCTGTAAAGACCCAGGCTGAGATGTTGTTTACCAAAAAGGTAAAGGAGAAGAAAGTCGAAAAGGCTGAGAAACTGGAGAAAGCTGTCACCAAGACAGAAGAGATGCTGGAACAGCGCACTGGTTTCAAGACGCTGGGTAAGATTGACCTCTCTCAGGTTGGTAAGCCAAAGTCTGCGCCAGCTGCAGAGCCTGTCAAGGAACAGAAACCCACACCCGTGGCTGCTGCCGAAAGCCCCGTGGAAGTAGAAAAGAAGGAAGAGCCCAAGGCACCTGAGGCACCTGTTGCAAAGCCTGTTGAGCAGCCCAAGCCCGCTGTCGTTGAAGAAGACGATAATGAGCCCGCTGAGGAGCCCGTTGCAGCAACCAACGAGCCTTCACTGGCTAAGACTCCTGGTGACTTCAGAAAGCCTGCTACCCAACTGAATGTGGTAGGTAAGATTGACCTCGACTCACTGAACCAGAGCACGCGTCCTAAGAAGAAGTCTAAGGAAGAGCGTCGCAAGGAGCGTGAGGAGAAGGCTGCTGGCGAGCGCCGCAAGCGCGAGCGTATCCGTACCGACAAGGTGGATATTGAGGCAGCTGCTAAGCAGGCCAATCAGCAGGGAAAGAACAAGAATAAGGACAACCGTCAGCAGCAGAACAACAACCAGCAGCAGGGTCAGGGCAAGAAGAATAAGAAGAACCGACCCATCCAGAAGCCACTGGAGGTTGACGATGAGGCTGTAGCACGTCAGGTAAAAGAGACGCTGGCTCGTCTCACCTCTAAGAACCAGAACAAGAAGGGTGCCAAATATCGTCGTGAGAAGCGTGACGCTGTGGCTGAGCGCATGAACGAAGAGATGGCAGCAGAGGCAGCACAGAGCAAGGTGCTGAAGCTGACCGAGTTTGTAACGGTTTCTGAGTTGGCTACCATGATGAATGTGGGTGTCAACCAGGTTATCGGTACCTGTATGTCTATTGGTATTATGGTGTCTATCAACCAGCGTCTGGATGCTGAGACCATCAATATCGTGGCTGACGAATTTGGCTTTACTACAGAATATGTTTCTGCTGAAGTACAGAACGCCATTACTGAGGAGGAGGACGATGAGAACGATCTGATTTCTCGCGCTCCTATCGTAACAGTGATGGGTCACGTAGACCATGGTAAGACCTCGCTGCTCGACCATATCCGCAACACCAACGTGATTGCTGGTGAGGCTGGTGGTATTACCCAGCACATCGGTGCCTACAACGTAACGTTGAAGAATGGTCAGAGCATCACCTTCCTCGACACTCCTGGTCACGAGGCCTTCACGGCCATGCGTGCCCGTGGTGCTCAGGTAACGGATATTGCTATCATTATCGTGGCTGCCGACGACTCTGTGATGCCTACCACCAAGGAGGCTATCGCTCACGCTCAGGCTGCCAACGTTCCTATGGTATTCGCCATCAATAAGATTGATAAGCCAGGTGCTAATCCCGATAAGATTCGTGAGGACTTGGCCAATATGAACCTCCTCGTAGAGGACTGGGGTGGTAAGTACCAGTGTCAGGAGATCAGCGCCAAAAAGGGACAGGGTGTCTATGAGCTGTTGGAGAAGGTGCTCCTCGAGGCTGAGATGCTCGACCTGAAGGCTAACCCCAACCGCAAGGCTACCGGTTCTATCATCGAGTCGTCACTCGACAAGGGTCGTGGCTATGTCTCTACCGTGCTTGTATCTAACGGTACGCTGAAGGTGGGCGACGTGGTTATCGCAGGTACTGCCTGGGGTAAGGTAAAGGCTATGTTCAACGAGCGTAACCAGCGCATCGAAAAGGCAGGTCCTGCAGAGCCCGCTATCATCTTGGGTCTGAACGGTGCTCCTACTGCTGGTGACTCATTCCACGTAATGGAGTCTGAGCAGGAGGCTCGCGAAATCGCTAACAAGCGTATCCAGTTGCAGCGTGAGCAGAGCTTGCGTACTACTACCAAGCTCGGTCTTGACGAGTTGTCACACCGTATTGCTTTGGGCGAGTTCCATGAGTTGAACATCATCGTGAAGGGTGATACCGACGGTTCTATCGAGGCTCTCTCTGACTCATTCATCAAGCTTTCTACAGAGAAGGTACAGGTTAACGTCATCTCAAAGGCTGTTGGTCAGATTTCAGAGAACGACGTTATGCTGGCCAGCGCTTCTGAGGCTATCATCATCGGCTTCCAGGTACGTCCTTCTGCCGATGCTCGTCGTGCTGCCGATCGTGAGGGCGTTGAGATCAATACCTATTCTATCATCTACGATGCTATCGACGATGTGAAGAGCACCATGCAGGGTATGCTTGACAAGGTGAAGAAGGAGATTGTATCTGGTGAGATTGAGGTGAAGCAGGTGTTCAAGATTTCCAAGGTGGGTACTGTTGCCGGTGGTCTTGTTACCGAGGGTAAGGTACACGCTAAGGACAAGGCTCGCGTTATCCGCGATGGTATTGTTATCCACACCGCTCCTATCGGTGCCCTGAAGCGTTATAAGGATGACGCTAAGGAGGTTGCTACTGGTTTGGAGTGTGGTATCTCACTGGTTAACTTCAACGACATCCAGGTGGGCGATATCATCGAGACCTTCACTGAGATTGAGGTTGAACAGAAACTCTAAGAATGTCAGAACAGAAAAATGAATTTGTACGTCAGGTGGCCGAACAGAAATACGAGTTCGGTTTCACCACAGACGTACATACAGAAATTATCGAGAAGGGGCTGAACGAGGATGTCGTTCGGCTCATCTCAGCTAAGAAAGGGGAGCCCGAGTGGATGCTCGAGTTCCGCTTAAAGGCGTTCCGCTACTGGAAAGAGCAGACGGAACCCACATGGGGTCATGTGCATGTACCTGAGATTGACTATCAAGCCATCTCTTATTATGCTGACCCCACAGCGAAGCCTGCGTCTTCGGCTGCTGATGGCGGTTCACCCGCTATCGACCCAGAATTGGAAAAGACCTTCGACAAGTTGGGCATTCCCCTTGAGGAGCGACTGGCACTGAGTGGCAACACTGCTGTGGATGCCATTATGGACTCAGTCAGCGTGAAGACTACCTTTAAGGAGAAACTGCGCGAGAAGGGGGTTATCTTCTGTTCCATTGGTGAAGCTATCAAGGAGCATGGCGACTTGGTGCGACAGTACCTTGGTTCTGTGGTGCCTTATCGTGACAACTTCTTTGCTGCCCTCAATAGTGCCGTATTCAGCGATGGCTCCTTTGTCTATATTCCTAAGGGCGTGCGCTGTCCGATGGAGCTGAGCTCTTATTTCCGCATCAATGCCCGCAATACGGGTCAGTTTGAGCGTACCTTGATTATTGCCGACGATGATTCCTATGTGAGCTATCTCGAAGGTTGTACGGCTCCTATGCGTGACGAGAACCAGCTGCATGCTGCTATCGTTGAGATTATCGTGATGGATAGGGCAGAGGTGAAGTACTCTACCGTACAGAACTGGTATCCAGGTGATGAGAATGGTAAGGGTGGTGTGCTGAACCTCGTTACCAAGCGTGGCGACTTGCGTGGTGTTGACTCTAAGCTGTCGTGGACACAGGTAGAAACGGGTTCCGCTATTACGTGGAAATATCCTTCGTGTATTCTGCGTGGCGACAACTCACAGGCAGAGTTCTACAGCGTTGCCGTCACCAACAACTACCAGGAGGCCGATACGGGTACCAAGATGATACATATCGGTAAGAATACCAAGAGTACCATCATCTCTAAGGGTATCTCCGCAGGCCATTCTCAGAACAGCTATCGTGGACTGGTGCGTGCTGCCAGCACGGCTGATAATGCCCGCAACTACTCGTCGTGCGACTCGCTGCTGCTGGGCTCCGACTGTGGTGCCCATACCTTCCCCTATATGGATGTGCACAACGACACAGCTATCTTCGAGCACGAGGCTACCACCTCTAAGATTTCTGAAGACCAGCTATTCTATTGCAACCAGCGTGGTATCCCCACTGAGCAGGCCGTAGGTCTTATCGTCAATGGCTATGCCAAGGAAGTGTTGCAGAAGCTGCCTATGGAGTTTGCTGTGGAGGCTCAGAAACTATTATCAGTATCATTAGAAGGAACTGTAGGATAAAGATATGTTAGAAGTAAAGAACTTACACGCCAAGATTGGCGATAAAGAAATATTGAAGGGTATCGACCTCGTCATCAATGATGGTGAGACACATGCCATTATGGGACCTAACGGTTCTGGTAAGTCTACGCTGAGTGCTGTACTCGTAGGCAATCCACTCTATGAGGTCACTGAAGGCGAGGCATACTTCAACGGTAAGAATCTGTTGGAGATGAAGCCTGAGGATAGAGCGCACGAGGGCTTGTTCCTCTCGTTCCAGTATCCAGTGGAGATTCCTGGTGTGTCGATGACCAACTTCATGAAGGCTGCTATCAACGAGAAGCGTAAGTATCAGGGCTTGGAGCCGATGAATGCTGCTGAGTTCCTGAAGTTGCAGCGCGAGAAGCGTAAGATTGTGGAGCTGGACTCTAAACTGGCCAACCGCTCGGTAAATGAGGGCTTCAGTGGCGGTGAGAAGAAGCGTAACGAGATATTCCAGATGGCTATGCTGGAGCCGAAACTGAGCATCCTGGATGAGACAGACTCTGGTCTGGACGTTGATGCTATGCGCATCGTTGCAGAGGGAGTAAACAAACTGCAAACTCCTGAAACATCATGCATCGTTATCACTCACTACGACCGCCTGTTGGAGATGATTAAGCCACAGTTTGTACATGTGCTCTACAAAGGTCGTATCGTGAAGACGGGTGGCCCTGAACTGGCAGTACAGATTCAGGAACATGGCTACGATTGGATTAAGGAAGAAATCGGAGAAGAATAATGGCTAGCGAACAGCAATATATTGACCTCTACAAACAGTGTCGCACGATGATTCACGAACACAGCAGTGACGTGATGAACGCGGTGCGCGACGAGGCCTTTGAGCGCTTTGTAGCTGCTGGCTTCCCCAGTAAGAAAGTTGAGCGCTACAAATACACTGATATGCAGAAGCTCTTTGAGCCTGACTATGGCTTGAACCTGAACCGTCTGCAGATTCCCGTTGATCCCTACAATGCGTTCCGTTGCGACGTGCCCAACCTCTCCACGAGTCTTTACTTCGTAGTGAACGATATGTTCTATCACGATGAGAAACCTAAAGGACATTTGTCAGAGGGAGTCATCATCGGTTCACTCAAGGATTTTGGCACCAGCGAGTATTACAATCGCTTGGCAGGTAAGGCTGGTGATGCTGTTACCGACCTGAACACGATGCTGGCACAAGATGGTCTCTATGTCTATGTGCCTAAAAACGTGAAGGTAGATCGTGCCATTCAGGTTATCAACATTCTGCGCTCTGACGTAGATCTGATGGTAAACCGTCGCGTACTCATCGTCTTGGAAGAGGGTGCTGAGCTGAAGATGCTGTTCTGCGATCATGCCGCTGACGACAAGAACTTCCTCGCCACACAGGTCATTGAGGCCTTTGTGGGTGAGAATGCCTCGCTGGATCTGTATTGTCTGGAAGAGACACATCATAAGAATGTTCGTGTAAGCAATGTCTATATCGACCAACAGGCCAACAGTCGTGTGAATCATAACGTTATCACACTGCATAATGGTGTCACACGTAACAAACTCGACCTCACCTTCTCCGGCGAGGGTGCTGAATGTCACTGCTATGGTTGTGTGATTGCCGACAAGCAGCAGCATGTAGACAATAATACGTTGATTTCACACAAGGTGCCTCACTGCACCAGCAACGAACTCTATAAGTATGTGCTCGACGACAAGGCTGTAGGTGCCTTCGCTGGTCGTGTGCTCGTAGAGCATGGCGCCCAGAAGACTACCTCTCAGATGACCAACCAGAATCTGACAGCCACCAAGGAGGCTCGCATGTTCACCCAACCGATGTTGGAAATCTATGCTGACGATGTGAAGTGTGCCCACGGTTCTACTGTTGGACAATTGAACGATGCCGCCTTGTTCTATATGCGTCAGCGCGGTATCTCGCTCAGTGAGGCTAAGCTGTTGTTGCAGAATGCCTTTATCAATGAGGTTATCGACAAGATGCAGCTGGAGCCACTGCGTGACCGTCTGCACTATCTGGTGGAGAAGCGATTCCGTGGCGAACTGAACAAGTGTGATGGCTGCAAACTTTGCAAGTAATAATGTACGATATCAATAAGATAAGAGAGGATTTTCCTATATTGAGCCGTGAGGTGTACGGTAAGCCACTGGTTTATCTTGACAATGCGGCAACCACACAGAAACCACTGTGTGTACTCGATGCTATGCGCGACGAATACCTCAACGTCAATGCCAACGTGCATCGTGGTGTCCACTACCTCAGTCAACAGGCTACTGACCTGCATGAGGCTGCTCGCGAGACAGTTCGCAACTTTATCAATGCCAAGAAGATAGAAGAGATTGTCTTTACGCGTGGCACCACAGAGGCCATCAACTTGGTAGCTAGCTCGTTTTGCGAGAGTCAGATGCAGCCAGGCGATGAGGTGCTGGTAACAGAGATGGAGCATCACTCCAACATCGTTTCATGGCAGCTACAAGCCCAGAAGCATGGCATCGTAGTGAAGCACCTGCCCATTACTGATGATGGTCGCCTTGACCTCTCAACTCTCAACTCTCAACTTTCAACTAAGACGAAGTTGGTCAGCATCGCTCACGTTAGCAATGTGCTGGGTACGGTGAATCCTGTTGAGCAGATTATCAAGATAGCCCACGAGCACGGCATTCCCGTTTTGGTGGATGGTGCACAGAGTGCGCCTCACATGAAGATTGACGTGCAGGCCATGGATTGTGATTTCTTTGCCTTCAGTGGTCATAAGATGTATGGTCCTACAGGCATCGGCGTGCTCTATGGCAAGGAGGAATGGCTGGAGAAGTTGCCACCGTATCAGGGTGGTGGCGAGATGATTGACAAGGTGACATGGGAGAAGACCACCTTCGAGCGCCTGCCCTTTAAGTTTGAGGCTGGCACGCCTGATTACGTAGCTACCCACGGACTGGCTAAAGCCATCGAATATATGGAAGGCATTGGCCTCGATGCTATCCAGCAGCATGAGCAGGAACTTACCCGCTACTGCATGGAACAGTTACAGGCTATCGAGGGAATGACCATCTATGGCCCTAGTATGGTCAGCGATTCTGTCGCTGACAAGGATGCCGTTGTATCATTCAACGTAGGTTCTATCCATCATCTTGATATGGGCACCTTGCTCGACCGCCTCGGTATTGCCGTACGTACTGGACATCACTGCGCTCAGCCCTTGATGGACCGACTGGGTATTAGTGGTACTGTTCGTGCTTCGTTTGCGCTATATAATACTAAGGAAGAAATCGACACATTGGTAGCAGGCATTCGTCGTGTCAGTCAGATGTTCTAACCATGAAGATAGGTAATATAGAGTTTGGAGAGCGCCCCATCTTCCTCGCTCCTATGGAGGATGTGACAGATATTGGTTTCCGCATGCTATGCAAGCGGTTTGGTGCCTCTATGGTCTATACGGAGTTTGTCTCTGCTGAGGCGTTGGTGCGCGATGTGAAGTCGACCGTAAATAAGCTGACTATCAGTGATGAAGAGCGTCCTGTAGGCATCCAGATTTATGGTCGCGACGTCGATGCGATGGTAGAGGCTGCTAAGATTGTAGAGCAGGCTGGCCCTGACGTCATCGACATCAACTTTGGTTGTCCCGTGAAGAAGGTGGCAGGCAAGGGTGCTGGTGCAGGCATGCTGCAGAATATTCCCAAACTGTTGGAGATAACAGAGAAGGTGGTGCAGGCAGTCAAGTTGCCTGTTACGGTGAAGACTCGTCTGGGATGGAACCACGAACAACTCATCATAACCACGCTGGCTGAGCAGTTGCAAGACTGTGGCATACAGGCGCTGACTATCCACGGACGTACGCGCAGTCAGATGTATACGGGTGATGCCGACTGGACACTGATTGGTGAGGTCAAGAAGAATCCTCGTATTCATATTCCTATTATTGGCAATGGCGATATCAAAACGCTGGCTGATGCTGACAAGGCCTTCGATACCTATGGTGTCGATGCCGTAATGATTGGTCGTGCCACCTTTGGTCAGCCCTGGCTCTTCAGCAAGAAGGAACTGACGCTCGACGAGAAAATCGATGTCTTAGAAGAACAGCTGCGCATCAATATAGAACGCATCGATGAGTATCGTGGCATTCTGCACACTCGTCGCCATCTGGCAGCCAGTCCTGTATTCAAAGGCATTCCCAACTTTCGTGAGACACGTATCAAGATGTTGCGGGCAGAAAAAAAGGATGACCTGTTGGCCATCCTTGAAGAGTGTCGCGAATTGCTTAGATAACAAATCCGCTTATTTGTTCAGTTTCCAAGTGACACCATCCTTGGTGTCCTTCACCTCAAAGCCTGCGGCAGCCAGCTCGTCACGAATCTGGTCACTGGTAGCCCAGTCTTTATTGGCCTTAGCCTTGGCACGCAGCTCCAGAACCATATCCATCACCTTGCCAAAGGCAGCCTCGCGCTCATCGTTGGTGCCGCTCTTCTCGGCCTTGAGTCCGAGGATGTCTTCTGCGAAGAGGTGCATGGTCTCAGAAAGCTCCTTCAGGCAGTCTGCACAAATGGTGCCCTTGTGGTCGACGAGTTTGTTAATGGTAGTGCAAGCCTCAAAGAGGTTACTGATAACCTGAGGTGTAGCCAAGTCATCGTTCATGGCATCGTAGCACTTCTGGCGCAGACTCTTAACAACCTTCTCTGTCTCGGCGTCGCACTTGTCAGCTACTTGTATGCGCTCCAGATCGCTGATGGCATTCATCAGCTTCTCCAAGCCCTTCTCAGCAGCCTGCAGCGCCTCGTTAGAGAAGTCAACAGTGCCACGATAGTGAGCGCTCAACACGAAGAAGCGAATGGTCATCGGCGTGTAGGCCTTCTCCAGCAACGGGTGGTTACCAGTGAAGAACTGCTCCAGGGTGATGAAGTTGTTATACGACTTACCCATCTTCTGACCGTTGATGGTCAGCATGTTGTTGTGCATCCAGTACTTGACGGCAGGATGGCCCATTGAGGCCTGTGCCTGTGCTATCTCACACTCATGGTGGGGGAACACAAGGTCCATGCCACCTCCGTGGATGTCGAACTCCTCGCCAAGGTACTTACGTCCCATAGCGGTGCATTCGCAGTGCCAGCCAGGGAAACCGTCACTCCAGGGAGATGGCCAACGCATGATGTGCTCAGGCTGTGCCTTCTTCCACAAGGCAAAGTCGGCCTGGTTCTTCTTCTCGCCGATACCAGCCAGTTCACGGCTCTCGTCCTTGATATTCTCCAGCGAACGGCCAGAGAGGATGCCGTACTTGAACTTCTTGTTGTATGCCTCGATGTCGAAATAGATACTTCCGTTCGACTCGTAAGCGAAGCCGTTATCCAATATCTGCTGTACCAGCTGCTGCTGCTCGATGATATGACCAGTAGCATGAGGCTCGATAGAGGGGCGCAGCACACCCAGCATATCCATATACTGATGGTAGCGGTTGGTGTAGTACTGTGCTATCTCCATAGGCTCCAGCTGTTCCAAGCGTGCCTTCTTGGCAATCTTGTCCTCGCCCTCGTCAGCGTCGTGCTCCAAGTGGCCAACATCCGTGATGTTACGCACATAGCGAACCTTATAACCCAGATGCTTCAGATAGCGAAACAATAGGTCGAAGGTAATAGCCGGACGTGCATGTCCTAGATGGGGATCTCCATAGACGGTAGGACCACAGACATACATACCCACATTGGGTGCGTGCAACGGTTCAAAGCGCTCCTTCTGGCGCGTCAGCGTATTGTATATAACCAGTTTTGATTCCATATGCTTTGCAATTTGTCTGCAAAGGTACGAATAAGCGAGAACAATACAAAACAAAAAGCATTTTTTTTGTTTTGTATTGTCGAGCGATAGTACCTTCGACGTAGTCAAAGGTAGTGCAAATCAAGAGAAATACCAAAGGAAAATTTGTTTTTCTTTGTATTTCTGAGATGCAGCCTATCTTAACCAAAGGTTAAAGGTACGAAATAAGAATGAAGAGTGTAAAAATTCACTTTCATCCTCGTGCCATTTTGTAGATGGTCTCCATATCTTCAGCCTTCAGCACTTTCAGACCACCACAGGTAGCAGTATAGTCGCGACTGCACTTGCGTGTCATCTCCTTAATCTCCTCGTCGGTGATATCCTTGCCAATGAGTTCCTTAATGTTGATAGGCATGCCGATGGCGTGATAGAAGCGCTCTACGGCCTCGATACCCTTCAGTGCGGTGCCCTCAGGATCGGTGAAGTCGTTGGGAACATCCATCACGTTGACGGCAAAGCGCACGAAGCGACGCAGGTTCTCGTGCATGGTATAGCGTGCCCAGCTGGGCCAGA
>Ga0265298_10008246_pt1 | contig 12540 bp, 7 predicted proteins | sample AusTroGonzalo_MG_3_FD_193486 | JGI IMG/M metagenome (GOLD analysis project Ga0265298, IMG submission 193486) | Bovine rumen microbial communities from tropical cattle in Woodstock, Queensland, Australia - Gonzalo_01 | ecosystem: Host-associated > Mammals > Digestive system > Stomach > Rumen ... | reverse complement strand
CTGGGCAGCGAAGACATCCATTTCTTCGAGCAGTTCCTGCCGGGTGAAGATTACCGGGAATTCCGGGAATATCTGGCCCACATGAAATTCACAGGCAAGGTCTATGCGATGAAGGAGGGTGAGATCGCTTTCCCGAAAGAGCCCATTATCACTGTGGTCGGCCCCATTATCGAGGCACAGGTCCTAGAGACGCCCCTGCTCTGCATCATGAACCACCAGATGGCCATCGCCACCAAGGCTTCGCGCGTCACCCGCGCCGCATCGCATCCGGTGAGCGAGTTCGGTTCCCGCCGGGCCCACGGCCCCTGGGCGGCGCAGTACGGTGCCAAGGCCGCCTTTATCGGCGGTTGTGCCAGCACGTCCAACATCCTGACGGGCGTGGAGTTCGGTTTTGAGGCCAGCGGCACCATGGCCCACAGCTACACCACTTCGTTCGGCTGCTCCATCGACGGTGAATACAAGGCTTTCGACACCTATATCAAGACGCATCGCGGTGAGGGCCTGATCCTCCTGATCGACACCTTCGACACGCTCAAATGTGGTATCCGGAATGCCATCAAGGCCTTCAAGGCCAACGGCATCGACGACAGTTACCCGCAGGGCTACGGCATCCGCCTCGACAGCGGTGACCTCGCCTATCTTTCGGTCAAGTGCCGCGAGGCACTGGACGCAGCAGGCCTGAAGAACTGCAAGGTCTTCGCCACCAACTCGCTCGACGAATACATCATCTCCGACTTGGAGAAGCAGGGCGCGGCCATCGACAGCTACGGTGTGGGCGACGCCATCGCCACGAGCAAGCACAACCCGTGCTTCGGCAACGTGTACAAGCTCGTGCAGGTGGACGACGAGCCCATCCTCAAGCGCAGCGAAGACAAGGCCAAGCTCATCAACCCGGGCTTCCAGGTGACGTACCGCATCATCCAGGACGGCAAGTTCAAGGCCGACGTGACCTGTCTGCGCGGCGACTCGTTCGCGCAGATCATCGAGAACTGCGAGGAGCTGCACATCATGGATGAGAACGACGAGACGAAATACACGACCTTCCCGGCGGGTTCCTACAGCTGGAAGCAGTTGCAGGAGCTTTCGTTCGAGAACGGTGCCATCATCGAGGACAAGCGCACGATCTTCGAGAAGCGTGACTACTACAAGGCCAACCTGGCCTCGTTCAACGAGACGCAGACGCGTATCATCAATCCTCACTATTACAAGGTGGACATTTCCGACGACCTGTACGACCTGAAGATGCGGCTCATCAACCGGCTCATCCGCCAGATCAACAAGATGCAGGAAGATGAGTCAGGCGCGCCCAAGAACTACACGCACGTGGTGGTCGACATGCTCTACGATTTCATCGACGGTTCGCTGGCCTGTGCGAATGCGGAGAATGCGGTGGCCGAGAGCGTGCGCGTGATCAACCGCTACCCTACCGACCAGGTGCTCTACGTGGTGGACCATCATCCGGTGAACCACTGTTCGTTCAAGTCGCAGGGCGGACCCTGGCCCGCGCACTGCGTGATGCAGACGCATGGCGGCGAGATCCACGAGGCCTTCTACAAAGACGTGACGCTTCCCGAGCATCGTCCTTCGAAGAAGAACATGTTCTTCAAGGGTCTCAATCCCAAGAAAGAGCAGTATTCCGGCTATGAAAGCCACAACGTCGAAGGCATCGAACTCAGCACGGTGCTGACGCCCAATGTCCTGGTCAGCGGCATCGCCACGGAATACTGCATCCGCGAAACCTGCTACGACCTCGTCAAATCGGGCCACAATGTCTTCGTCCAGGAAGCCGCCCTCGGCTACATCGACAAAGAAGGCCATGAACGCACGCTCAACGAGCTCGCCCGCATTGGCGTGAAGATTGTATAGAATGGGCGTGCTTCGGAAATACTTGATACCGATTTTGCTGTTCGCAGCAGTGCTGCTGCCCGACCTTGCGTCGGGCCGCAGCCGGTATTTCCGAAATCTACAAGATTCTGTCGTCAATCGGATCGATTCGCTGGCAGTGAACGACTCCGTGCCGGCACTCGATTCCGCCAAGATGGCCCGCATCGCCGATTCGATCCGGCTCAAGGCCGTCTATGACTCGCTCGACTATATCTTCTGGCACGAGATCGACACCACCACCCTGCCCGAATTCGACACCCTTACCCGCGCCTACTTCGACTCCCTCGCCCGCTTCCTGCCCGATACCAACGATATCAAACGCGCTATCCGCCGTATCCGCAAAGAAGAACGCGACAGCCTCCGGGCCTCAAAACCGCGCGTCATCGAAACCTTCGTCGTCCCCGACTCCCTCTACTACCGGCGCCTCCTCGTCTGGACCTCCGACAAATACTACAACGAATACCACGAAAGCCACCTCGATACCACCGCCAACAGTAACTTCTATGAATTGCCGATGATGAAGAAAGACATCGACGGCAGTTACCTCGGCACGGCCGGCTCCGCCGCCCTCTACCACAACTGGTTTAAACGAGAAGAAGCCCCCGACGCGCCCATGTTCACCCCGTACATCGGCGACGCCCTCACCGACGAGACCGTCCAGCAGTTCAATACCAAGATGCCCTATACCGAACTCGGCTTCTGGGGCACGCCGCTCGCCGCCAAAAACCTCGAAGAGTCGAACCTGTGGCTCCGCTCCACGCAGAACATCACCCCCGAATTCAATTTCACCCTCGCATACCGGCGCCTCGGCTCCCGCGGCATGCTCGCCCATGAGAATACCAACCACCGCAACACCTTCATCCTGGCCAACTACATGGGCAAGCGCTACTTCGCCAACTTCGGCCATATCCGCCAACGTATCGAACGACAGGAGAACGGCGGTATCCAGGATTCCTTCTGGATCCGCGACACGACCGTGGAAGCCAAGTCCATCGACGTCAACCTCACCAGCGCAGACAACCTCTACAAACGCCGCAGCACCTTCATCCACCAGACACTCAACGTCCCGCTCAATTTCTTCCGCAAGGACCGCGACTCCCTCGCCCTGGGCGAAGGCACCATGGCCCAGATCGGCCACAGCGGCGAATTCACCACCTACAGCAAGCTCTACACCGACGAGATCGCCACGAACGACAAGAGCGGCCGCGCCTTCTATTTCAACCAGTTCAACATCAACGAGACCAACAGCTCCGACGAGCTTGCCGTCCGCAATTTCGAGAACCGCTTCTTCATCAAGCTGCAGCCTTTCGCCCCCGACGCCATCCTGGCCAAGATCAACGCCGGCGTAGGCTACCAGATCCTGTCGACCTACGGCTTCAAGCCCAGCGACTATCTGACAGGCCGGAAATGGGACACCCAGCACAACCTCTATATCTATGGCGGCGTGTCGGGGCAGCTCAAGAAATATATCGCTTGGAATGCCGACGCCGACTACTATCTCGCCGGCTACCGCATGTTCGACTTCGACATCGACGCGAAGCTCCGCCTCTCGGTCTATCCCATCGCCCAGGGCATCCATCTCACCGGCAAGTTCCATACGGGCCTCCGGACCCCGCATCCCTTCGAGCAGCATATCTACCTGAACCACCACAAGTGGGACAACGATTTCTCGAAAGTGTCGAAGACCACGATCGAAGGACGGCTGGAGATTCCCAAGTGGCGGCTCGATGCGCAGTTCGGTTATGCGCTGGTGGCGAACATGCTCTACTACGACACGCTGGCCGTGATCCGGCAGTACGACAAGCCCGTGAGCATCATGAGTGCCTATCTGCGCAAGGATTTCACGGTCTGGCGCCTGCATTTCGACAACCAGGTGCTGTTCCAGCTGACGTCGGCGCCGGAAGACGTGCTGCCGCTGCCGAAGCTGACGCTCAACCTGCGCTGGTACTTCGACATCGATGTCGTGCGCGATGTCATGAACCTGCAGCTTGGCGTGAACGCCATCGCCAACACGCTCTGGTATGCGCCGACCTACAGCCCGGACCTGGGCCAGTTCTATGCGCAGAACAAGGAGCTGATCGGCAATTTCCCGTACATGGACATTTTTGCGAACATCCAGTGGCACCGGGCGTGCATCTTCGTGAAATTTACGAACGCCTTCTTTGAGTGGCCGGAGCCGGGCTATTTCTCGACCTATCATTATATCCAGCCCAAGCGGGGCTTCAAGTTCGGCATTCTCTGGCCGTTCCCCTTCCCCATTCATTAGTCTGCATGATACATACGCGTTGGTTCAGGGTTCTTGTGTGCCTGCTTGTGCTTTTTTCACTGCAGGGCCTGTGTACTTGCCGGACGGACGGTCCGTCCGCTTCGGAGGGCGCCTATCCGGCGGCTTCGCTCCGCTGGCGGGCGACGCAGAATGCAGGCGAGCGGCGGCTGTCACGCTATGATTTCCTGTTGAAGAAATATGCGGCGCGTGCCGGCATGGACTGGCGGCTGCTGGCAGCGATCGTCTATCAGGAGTCGAAGTTCGACGCGCAGGCGCTCTCGCCCATGGGGGCGAAAGGGCTGATGCAGCTGCGCGATGTGGCGGCGTTGCATTTCGACCGGCCTGAGGCGCAGTTGTTCGATCCGGAGGAAAATCTCGATCTGGGGACGATGTTGCTCGATGAGCTTTTCGAGAAGTTCCGGCGCGAAGGGGTGGCGGAAGAAGATATTGTGCGTTTCGCGCTGGCCTCGTACAATGTCGGCGGCGGTGCCCTGGCCCGCCGTCGTGCCGAGGCCGATTCGCTCGGTCTCGATCCCAACTCCTGGTCGGCCGTCGCCACGATCTTCGACCGCGACGACCAATCCACCACCCCCGCCTACATCGCCGCCGTCGAACAAACCTACGCCCGCTACTGCCAACGCTACTGACCCTTCGCGTGGCAGATATCTATCTGTCTATCAGTATTTTATGCAAAATCGGTTGCGCATTTTGACGCAACCGAAATCATGTTATCCGCTGATAATCAACACCTTATCCGCCACGCTATTCGACACGCATCGTGCGATCCGGAGAGATACGGGCGATGAAGCGGGTGGCGATCGAGATGAGAAGCATCAGGAGTGCGGCGGCGCAGATGTTCAGAAGCAGAAGTTGTCCGATGTTCAGGTCGATCGGGACCGCGTTGACGAAGTAACTGCCCGGATCAAGCTTGATCGCCTGCGTGTATTTCTGTAGCAGACAAAGCGCAATCCCGACGATATTACCCCATAGCATCCCTTTCGCCACCAACTTCCCGGCCCGCAATAAGAACACCTTCCCCACCTCGCGCGAAGTCATGCCCAACGCCTTCAACAGACCGATGGCCGAAATCTTCTCAAAGAGAATGATCAGCAGCGCCGAGATCATGTTGAATCCCGCCACGACCACCATCAGCGCCAGGATCATCAACACATTGAAATCCAGCAGCGCCAGCCAGTCGAACAGATGCCCGTAGAGCTTCTTGACATGCGTCACGAAGAGCCCCGGATCGTCATCGTCCATCGACCGGATGATGATATCCTCCAGCCGGTCGCTGCAACGCTCGATCGGCGCGTCCGGCACGAGCCGGATCTCGATCGACGAGACCTCGTCAGATGCCCAGCCGTTGAGCCGCTGCACCTGCCGCCGGTCCGCCAGCGCCATCCGCGCGTCAATCTCCTCCAGACCCGCCTCATACAGGCCGCAAAGCCGGAATTTCCGCACCTTCACCTCGTCCCCGATGAAGTAGGTCACCACATCGTCGCCCACGCTGAAACCCAGTTTCTGCGCCGTAGGCCGCGACAGCAGGATATCGTTGGAAATGCGCCCGTGGTAGTCCGGCAGTTCGCCGTCCACCAGGCACTCCCGGAAGAAACCCATGTCGTATAGCGAGTCTATCCCTTTGAAATACAGCCCGTCAATGTTCTCCTCCGTCTTGATCAGGCCCGAGCGCCAGGCCACGCCGTCGAAGCCCGTCACCCAGCCTTCCTCCAGCACGCGTTCGCGATACGAGAGCCGCTCCGTGAAAGGATACAATTCATTGATCGGCGTCTGCCCGGGCTGTACCAGCATGACCGAGCCCATGAAACCCGTGACGCGGCTGCGGATTTCATGCTTGAAACCCGCAACCACGGCGATGGCTATGATCATGATGGCAACGCTCAAGGCCACCGAGATCCACGCGATGGTGTTGCTCGTCCGGCTCCAGCGTTCCCCGCCTTGTGCCAACTTCGATGCTATAAATCTTTCGGCACTCATATCGCTCCGCTATTCACCATCCGTCATTCCGGGCTTGACCCGGAATCTCATTCAAACGCGAACACAATCGTGTTCTCGAATTCCTCACCCGGCTTCAGTGTCACCGACGGGAAATCCGGCCGGTTGGGCGAATCTGGGAAATACTGGCACTCCAGAGCCACACCGTCATAGTCCTGGTACGCTTTTCCGCTCTTGGACTGTGGGCAGCCGGCCAGCCAGTTGCCGGTATAGACCTGGATGCCGGGCGCATCCGTCAGCACTTTCAGCTTGCGGCCCGACGCCGGATCGCTCAGCACAGCCACCTGCTGCACATGCCCTTTCTGCCAGTCGTCCACAACGAAGCAGTTGTCATAGCCCTTCCCATAGTTCAGGGCCGGGAAATCGGCTTTCAGGTCGCGGCCGATGGGCTTGGCCTTCGTGAAATCCATCGGCGTGCCAGCCACAGGAGCCAGTTCGCCCGTCGGAATCAGCGTCTCGTCGGTAGGCAGCCAGCGCTTGGCGTTGAGCTTGAGCAAATGGTCGGTCACATCGCCCGCGTCCTCCCCTTTCAGGTTGAAATAGGCGTGATTCGTCAGGTTGACGATGGTCTCGCTCTCGCAGGTGGCCAGCAGCCGCAGCGTCAGGCGGTGGTCGTCAGTCCAGCTGTAGTGGGCCTCGACGTGCAGGGCGCCGGGATAACCGGCGTCGCCGTCGGGGCTGTCGAGGCTGAAGACTACGCCGTCGCGGGTTTCGCGGGCGTCCCAGAGACGGTTGGCAAAACATTGCTCGCCGGGGCCGCCGTGCAGGTGGTTCGGGCCGTTGTTGATGGCCAGCGTGTATTCCTTGTCGCCCAGCGTGAAGTGGCCTTTCGCGATGCGGTTGGCGTAGCGGCCGGGCACCTTGCCCATGCAGGGGCCGTCAGTCTCATAATCTTCCGGATTGCGATAGCCCAGCGCCACGTCGGCCATGCGGCCTTCCTTGTCGGGGACCACCACCGACACGATGCCGGCGCCCAGGTTCGAAAGGATCACCTCAGAGCCGTCGGCATTGACGATGCTGAACAGTTTGATGTCTTCGGCGTTGATCATGGCTTGCCTAGATTTCCCGGGCGCCGTCGGAGATCTCCACTTCGATGACGCGCGGATCCTTGTCGAATTTCACCATATATTTCTGCTTCACGTCGGCGATGTAGTCGGCCACGCCTTCTTTCTTCACCAGGGCGATCACGCAGCCGCCGAAGCCGCCGCCCATCATGCGGGCACCGAGTACGGCTTTATGCGTACGGGCGATGTCGACGATGAAGTCGAGTTCGGCGCAGCTCACGCCATATTCCTGGCTCAGGCCGTCGTGGGTGGCGTAGATCTGCTTGCCGACTTCCACGAAGTCGCCTTTCTCCATGGCGGCGCAGGCGGCCATCAGGCGTTTGTTCTCGTTGATGACGAAGGCGCAGCGGCGGAACGATTCGGGATCGATTTCGCCCCTGTGGGCCTCCAGCTCTTCAATCGTGACGTCGCGAAGCAGCTCTACCTCAGGACGATACTTCTTGATCACGGCGACGCCTTCCTCGCACTGGGCACGGCGCACGTTGTATTCCGACGAGGCGAGCAGGTGCTTGACCATGGTGTCGATCAGGACGATTTCGATGCCTTTGGGCTTGAAGGGCACCAGGTCGTACAGCAGGCTGCGGCAGTCCAGACGCACGACGTGGCCTTTCTGGCCGAAGATCGAGGCGAACTGGTCCATGATGCCGCAGCGGACGCCGATGTAGTTGTGTTCGGTCATCTGGCCGATCTTCGCCAGTTCCGTCTTGGGGAATTTCAGGTCGAAGAGGGTATTCAGGGCGGTGCCGATGCACGATTCGAGAGCCGCTGAGGAGGACATGCCGGCGCCCAGGGGCACGTCGCCGCCGAAGACGGCGTCGAAGCCGCCCACGGTCGCGCCGCGCTTGCGCATCTCTTCGATCACGCCGTAGAAATACGAGGCCCATTGTTCAACGGGCTGCGGGCCGCCGATCTCGAAGAAGATAGGCTGGTTGTCGTGGTCGATGGAGATCAGATGGACATACTGTGTGTTATTGGGGCGGATGGCCATCGAGATCGCTTTGTCGACCGCGCCCGGCAGCACGAATCCGCCGTTATAGTCGGTATGTTCGCCAATGATGTTGATACGGCCCGGAGCCGTGAAAAACCGCGGTTTGGCTTCGCCGAAAAACTTCTTGAAGCAATCTTTTAGAATTTGTTTCTCAATCATAACTATGATAATGTATTAATTGTTTTTCTTCGTCATGCCCGACTTTCTATCGTCATGCCGGACTTGTTCATATCGTCATGCCCGACCTGATCGGGCATCTCATCATCGTCATGCCGGACTTGATCCGGCATCTCATCTTACTCTTATCTTTATCGTATTTGATTCCAATCCTTCGGAATTCGCTGTCAGTGTGACAGTTCCTTTATCTTTTGCTGCCTGGACGATGGCGGTCAGCTGGCCGGAGAAGGCGGGCATGGTGCGCGACTGAAACGGGACGAGGCAGGCTGCGTCACCATTGGCGGCCGCGCGGAAGCTGCCGGCGCCGGACACGTCAAACGTAACGTTGTTCGATGCCAGCGGGCAAAGATTGCCGTCGGCATCGACGATGCGGACGGTAATATAGGCCAAGTCGAGGCCGTAGGCTGCGAGCTCATCGTGGTCGGCCGTCAATTCGATCCGAGCGGGAGCGCCGGCCGTCCGCACGCATTCGCGTGCCTGCTCGCGGCCGCCTTCATCATACGCCACCACTTCGATTTCGCCCGGTTCATACACCACATCGGGCCACATCAGCCGGTAACGCGGCATCGTGGCGGCGCTGTTTTCCGGATCGTTGATGCCGGAATTTCCCGTTTTATCCGTGTTAAACGTTTCTACACGTTTCACAACGCCTTGTGAAATTCCGTTTACGAAGAGTTCCGCCATCGGATAGCTCGTGTAGCAGAACACCGGCACCTTCTCCCCTGCCGTCCAGTTCCAGTGCGGCAGCAGATGCAGCGTCGGCTCATCTTTCCGCCACTGCGAGCGGTAGAGCCAGTAGCGGTCCTTCGGCAGCGAGGCCAGGTCGAAGATGCCGAAATACGAACTGTGGCTCGGCCAGGCGTCCACGTCGTACGGCGTGGGCTCGCCCAGATAGTCGAAACCCGTCCAGACGAACTGCCCGATGGTCCATTCGTAATCGTCCATCATCGCGAAGTCGATATCCGGCACGTTCGACCACCAGCAGTATTCCACATCATACGCGGAGCTCTGGTTGTCGGGGTATTTAGCCCCCGATTTCAGTACGGCCGGCAGCTTGTACACGCCGCGCGAACTCACGGTCGAGGCGGTTTCCGAACCCAGAAGCAGTTTTTGAGGTAACAACTCGTAGGCTTCTGTATATCTGTATGTTCTGTAATTAAATCCAACGATGTCAAGCAGCTGGGCGAAGCCGTTTCGCACCACGCAGTCGGCCCGGTCCATGCCGGCCGTCACCAGGCGCGTCGGGTCTTCCCGGTGGCAGATGTCCTGCAGGAAAGCCGCCACCTTGAAGCCTTCGTCGGCGCACTGTGTGGGCACTTCGTTGCCGATGCCCCACATGATAACGGAGGGGTTGTTGCGGAAATGCCGGAGCATGTTGACCATGTCTTTTTCGGCCCATTCGTCGAAATACAGATGGTAGCCGTTCTCGCATTTGGCGATATCCCATTCGTCGAAGGCTTCGACCATCATCATGAAGCCCATCTCGTCGCAGAGCTCTACGAGTTCGGGGGCAGGCATATTGTGCGAGGTGCGGATGGCGTCGCAGCCCATTTCTTTCAGCAATTCGAGCTGGTGGCGCAGGGCGGCTTTGTTGACAGCTGCGCCGAGCGGCCCGAGGTCATGGTGGTTACACACACCCTGAAATTTGCGGCGTTCCCCGTTGAGATAAAAGCCTTTGTCGGGAATGAGTTCGAAGCTGCGGATGCCGAAACGGGTGGTGTATTCATCGAGGGTTTTGCCGCCTTCTTTTTCATAGATTTGCGTAACGGCCTGATACAATGCGGGATGCTCGGGTGACCAGAGCTCGGGGGCCTTCACGCGCAGCATCTGTTCCACTTCTGCGCCGGCAGGTCCGTCGACGTCCGCTTTGACGCGGCCGTCGGGCCCCAGGATCTTCGTACGGACACGCAGTCCTTCGCGCAGGCCTTCCAGTTGGATGGTGATATCGACGAGTGCTTCTTCCTTGCTGACTTCCGGTGTCCGCACGCAGGTGCCCCAGACGGGGACATGTGTCTTGTCGGTGCAGATAAGGTGGACATTGCGGTACAGGCCGGCGCCGGGGTACCAGCGCGAGGAGTTAGGCAGGTTTTCAAGGCTGACTTCCAGCAGGTTGTCTTTTCCGTCGGGATTCAGAAACTTCGTAACGTCGGCATGGAAGGCGTTATAGCCATAAGGCCATTCCATGACGAACTGGCCGTTGACGCGGACCTTGGCCTGGCTCATGGCGCCGTCAAAGAGGAGTGTTACGGCTTTCTCCGCTGGATTAAAATCTGCCACGTCGAAGGTCGTCTTATACCAGCCTTTACCCATATACGGCAGGCCGCCTGTCCGGCCGGTATGTGCGGTAACGGCTGTTTCGAAGTTTTGGGTCACCTGTACTTCCTGCAGGTCGTTGGCGCGGTCGAACGGTCCGTAGATGGCCCAGTCATGCGGTACCGTGACGTTCTCCCACGTCACGCTGTCGCGGCTGAATGCCCACTCCGTCAGCAGCGTTTCCTCCCTGGGCGACTTCTGTCCCGTGCATCCCGCCGCCACCGACAGGACGATTAAAATCAATATCGTATAATGTCTCATATATTCTACTTTCGTCATTCCGGGCTTGACCCTATTTATCGTCATTCCGGGCTTGACCCTATTTATCGTCATTCCGGGCTTGACCCTATTTATCGTCATTCCGGGCTTGACCCGGAATCTTAATTCATAAAACCCTCCATAGCGACTGTGGGTTTGCCGCTGTTGTCAAACGCACACTTTGAGTAGCCGCTCCAGGCGTGATAGCCTTCCGGCTCCCAATACATGACGCCGCGGCAATGGCTTTGCTCCATGTTCATCGTCTGCTGGATCAGGTCTTTAATGAAACTCTTGCAAGTCGCCGCTTCTGTCCACTCCATTCCCACTTCGCAGACGATCGTCTCCTTCCCGTACATATCATACAACTTCTTGATATTCTCGCAAATCTGCTGGTTGTACTGCTGCCAGTTCGTTTTGTCCGGATAGAGCGACAGCCCGATCAGGTCGCACTTGCCGCCCTTGATCTTGAAGTTCTTGAAAAACCATTCCTGCAATCCCCAGTCCCAGCCATTGTCCACATGCACCATCACATTTGCCGTCGGAAACACGGCCTTCGCCGCATCGTAACCTGCATTGTGAAGCTGCACATAGCTCGCGAAGCCGGCATCCGTATAGTTCTGTCCCTCAGGCCAGAGCATGCCGCCGGTCGTCTCGTTTCCGACCTGGATCCACTCTGGCGTGACGCCGGACGATTTCAGCGCATTGAGCACGTCCGTAGTATGGTCCGCCACCGCCTTTTTCAATCCTTCGAAATCAAGGTTCTTCCATGCCTCCGGCTTGTTCTGCTTGCCGGGATCCGCCCACCAGTCGCTGTAATGGAAGTCGATCATCACCCGCAGGCCCAGGTCTCGTGCCCGTTTGGCCTTGGCCACCACATCGTCCTTTCCGCACCAGCCGTCCTTCGGGTTCACCCACACGCGCAGGCGTATCGCATTGATTCCGTAGCCTTTGAGCAACGCCATGCATTCGCTCTGCGTGCCGTCCGCCTTGTAAAACTTGCAGCCTTCTTTCTCCATCTGTGTCACCCAGCTGACATCGGCGCCTCTCACGTAATAGCGGTCAGGATTGACGACGGGGTCGATGACAGGGTCGTCGGGGCCGTGCTTTTCGCAACTCGAGGCGGAGAGGGCCAGCACGGCGATCATAAGGGCGAAGATGCGTTTCATAGGCGTGTAAAAACGGATATAAACGTGTAGAAACGTTTAAAAACGTTTAAAGTTAGTAAAAAAATAAAAAAAAGCCACGTCGACATAGACCGGAAGATGGTCTGATGCGACGGTCACGTCGCCGCTCCGGAAGTCCCGGGCTACGGCGCCACCTTGGACAGCGATACGCACGCCGTTGTGCAGCGCGAAAATATAGTCGATGCAGACATGCGGATCTTTCGCGGAATAGCTGTCGGCCAGGGGCGACAGCAGCGTCCAGTCGCGGCTCAGCTGTCGGATGACGGGGCTGTCGGGCGTATCGTTGAAATCGCCGGCGAGGAAGACGGGTTTATCGGCGGCGCCGTAGCGGCGCTGGAGCTCCTCCGTCAGCACGCGGGCCTGCACCAGGCGTGCGGTATCACCGATATGGTG
>Ga0265298_10008244_pt1 | contig 12544 bp, 23 predicted proteins | sample AusTroGonzalo_MG_3_FD_193486 | JGI IMG/M metagenome (GOLD analysis project Ga0265298, IMG submission 193486) | Bovine rumen microbial communities from tropical cattle in Woodstock, Queensland, Australia - Gonzalo_01 | ecosystem: Host-associated > Mammals > Digestive system > Stomach > Rumen ... | reverse complement strand
TTTTGATTTTTATTTTTTACCTGATGAATATTATTTGAAACATAAATTACCTTTAGCTATTAATAATGTTTTTGATGATATGAAAATTAAAATTCAGGTAAAAACAAAATCAGTTTTAAATTCTAAACATTAAAAATGAATTTATTATCTATTATGCATATTTGTATTAATATTATTTGTTTTTTAGTTGCTATATTTTATTATAATGAATATTGTGAAATTAAAAAATCTTATAACGAAGAATTTAAAAAAAATTTATTATTAGATTCAAAATATTCTGATTCTGTTTGGTTTTTATATAAATTTAGAAAAATTATAAAAAAATTGTGTGATTTTATTGATGATTCTAAATTTGATATTGATTATTATGAAAAAGAATTAAATAAAAATGATGATTTAAAAGATGAAGTTGATCGTTTAGAAAAAGAATATGATTAATTAAAATATATTGCAAATGATAGATAATTTTTTATAATTCAATTGCTCTCTTCCGATAATAAGTTAATAATCGTGGTTGAATATTACTTATATACAAGTCCGGAATGACTATAAACTATGGAAGAGATGCTATTCCTTAATACCGGAATAATTAAAAAAAGCGGAGTCCAAATTATTGCACAACCCCTTTTTTTAGAGAGTACTAACCTACTCTCTTTTTTTTCTCTTGATTTTTTATAAAAAATATTTATTTTTACTTTGCACAATATTTTATTATCAAAAAATATTGTGATAAAAAACATCTTTTATCTACTTATATGCTTAACAATGTTTAAAAAATTAGCTCACATTGTTCCTGCATTATGAGTAGCACTACTTCCATTTTTAACTCAAATTACAATGTCTGGTTGATCAGTTAGTTTGGAAACTACTGAACTTACAACAATCTGATCTGCTTTGACAGAATGAGGTTCTTCTTTGTTGAATGTATGAATTCAAGTAATGCCATATGCTATCGCAATGACAGTTATAATGATCATATTTGGATTAGTAAAGAATTGGTCAAGATTAAGGAATAGATTTGGAAGAGGAAGAAGAGGTTAATCTGTTCTCTTAGTTTGTTATATATTGTATAAGAGTTAGTCAATATGAAAAAGAGAGAGGGTACATACCATAAAAGCATGTATGACTTTATCCTCTCTTCTTTTTTTATAATTGAAATTCTAGATTATATAATCCTCTAATTATTGTTTCTTTTAAAAATTTATTTTCTGTTGTTAATCCTTTACTAATTAATTTAATATACCATTTCATTTGATCTTCGTTTTTTTCTTTTTTTTCAATTTTTTCAATTAATTTAATTAAATTATTATAATTCATATTTTTACTTTATTTTCTAAAATGTACAACAAGCGTAGCGCAGTTGCCAAATTTTTTTAAATAAAAAAGGAGAGGTGTCCTCTCCTCTTTTATTCTTCATTATATGTTGTTAATTCATTTCTTCTTTTTATTTTTGAAACTATTTGATAAATTATTTTATTTAAGTCTATACATTGTCATATTATTGAGTTTATTAATCCATAATCAGTCATTTTATTTTTTTCTGCTATATCTGTATTTATAATTCATAAATCTTTTGCTAATGTTAGCATATTTATTGTTCTTGTATTATATCATAATGCTTCAAGATATTTTTTTATTTTTTGTTCATCGTATCGTATCTCGTATCATTCAGCTATACAGTCCATTGTTTTAAGTGCTGATTCATTTATTTTATCAATAAAATCATTTTTTTCTGTTTTAATTTTTTTTTGAATGTCTAAATAAATTTCTTTGGCCTTTTGCCATATTAAAAGTTTTTCATACTTTAAGTCCATTTTAATAAGAATAAGTTAATAAAATTAGTCGTGGTTGAATTGACTATATATAGTATAGTTTTTTTAGGTATAAAGTCAAGGGAAAATTTAAAAAAGTCAGGTTTAAACTGCTCTTGGGCATTAAAAATAAAAACTATCATAAGTAGATATGTAAAACTTTTCGTGTCAGGAACAGTACTCTTTTTGTTCATTTGTATGTGTTCGTAATTTGCTATTATATAGTGCGGATGCACATCGACTCGAAGAGTCGAAAATTATACGTTTTGGGGTTGAAAATATTTGTGAAAAAAATATTCTTACTTTGCACAATCTTTATTTGTCAAAATATTTCTTTAATGAATAATTTAATATATATAGATAATAATTGAGATGTTCAATCATTTTCTTGTGAATGACAAACAATAAACATTAGTTGAAATGCTGTTTTTGATTGAGAAGAAACATATAATATTATAACTCCAATTCTTAATTATATAGATCAAGATAATCAAGTAATATCTGAAGAATATAATAATAATCAATTATATCTTTCTTGAAAATATATAAAAACATATACATGATGAAGTAATAATTATTATTTATTAACTCCATATATTGAAGAAACTGAAGAAATAACACATATTGTATATACTCCAACATTTGATGTTACTTGAACTACTCAAGAAATAGGTGAAACATGAAATATATTTAATAATTTTAGTGATAATGCTTTAAAAGTATTATTATCTAATATTCCAAGCTATATACAATATGTAACTATATTTTTAATTCTTATATTCTTATTCTCATTTTTAAGGAGATTTAAGAGAAAATAAATAATTTATTTATTAATTAAATTAGTATGTTGGCATTATTATTAGCTTTATTATCTCAAGTTACAGTAACAAGTACATGAATAAATGTATCTGATACAGATGTTAGTGGTATTATGACATCTTTGACATCTCGAACATGATCATTTTTTAATGTAATAATTGCTTTTGCTTGAGTAATAATTGTTGTTTGGTTTATAAAACTTATTTTAAGATTTGTAAGGAAAGATTAATATGAATGTTTTACAATATGCTAGTTGATCTACATTAGTTTTTAGTAGTGAGGCTTTAGCTGAATGAATATGAACTCCTTTATTTACATGGTGATCTAATCTTATTAATTTAATGATTAAATTTTTCCCTGTAATGTTATTAATTGCATTTTTTTGAATATCAATATCTGCTCTATATAATTTATGAAAGATAAAGAAAGATAAAAATAATAAATCTTTAGAAAATAAATAAAATTAAATGACAGGTTATATAAATACATTAAATAATAGTTTTGGTTTATTTCAGTATTATTTTTGGCAATTAATACAAATTTTACCATTTATATTATTAATTATTTGATTTATATTACTTTTTTACATGATTATTAAGAAATAGTATGGGAAATTGAGATATTATAATAACTGATTGAATGTTGACATATGATCAATATTGTTTGGATTTTGATACATGATCTAATGAATGTATTCATCGAATGTATGTATACCCTGAACAAACAATAGATCAATATACAATTAAAAGTACAGAATCTTATTCTAATACTGCTGTATTTGTTATTGTTATATTATTACTTATATGGTTAGTTAAGTGAATTTTTAGATTAATACTTCCTTCAAGATGAAAATAAAGAAATTATTAATATTATGACTTTTAGCAATACTTTGAATTTCAAGTTATTCTTTTTGAAATTTTACAGAAAGTTGAGTTTATTATCCTGATTGATATTATCGAAGTTCTTGAAGTCAATTAATTACATATATAACTTGAAATAAAGTTTGGACATTAATGGACAAAAATATTGGTGCTACTGAAGTTTATGATTGAACTCCTACATCTTATTGATCTATTTCTAATTATAATTCTCCTTGTAGTCAATTATGATATTTTTATCAATTTTGAAATTATCATCCATTTGATTGTTCTACAGTTTTGAGTAATTTTTCATCTATTCCTATTACTGATTGGGATTGAACTTCTGTTTATTCTCGAAATGATAATATATTAAATTCTTCATCTTTAATTCGTGCTTCTTATCCAAGTGATTATCTTACATTTATGTCTGATGCTTGGGGTTGAGTAACTAATACTGCTACATCAAGACAAAATATGTGTCCTGATTGATTTAGTCTTCCTTCTTATAATGATTATCGTGTTTTTGTTGAGAATGTTGTTGGTTGTACTTTTAATTATAATGATGATTGTATTATTGCATATGATATTAATAATGGAAATGATTGACAACATTATATGCAAGAATTATCATATTTTTTAAAAGCACCTGTATTATGATGGTATAATTGATATGGTTGAAGTTTTTGATTTTATTTTCAATCTTCTAATCTTTATCTTTTTAATGGTGCTTATGCATTTCCACCAATTATTTGATTAGATCAAAAGTCTAGTACTCAATTTCGATTTGGTTTTTTCTCTGATTTAATTTGGCATTCTCCACGTTTTGCAATGAGTTCATGGGGTAATTTTCCTTTACAACCTGTTCGTTGCTTTAGAAATACTGCTGTATTACCTGATAATACTTGGGTAGCTCTTACATGATGAGATACTTCATTATTTCCAGATCCTGAACCAGATCCTAATTTTCCTGGTGGTTGATGATGAGGTGGTTGATGATGATGATGGGGTGATGAAATTTGATTAGCTCAACAACCTTTTGATCCTACATCATATATTATACGAATGTATGCTTCATGTTATTGATATTCTTGAAATTTACCAGAATGATTTTGATATTCTTGATATTATACAGATTGTAATATAGATTATATTTGATTTGCAAATACATTTTGATGACATATTCAATCATTATCATGATCTTCATTGGTTATTTATGATTCTTGATATGATATATTAAATTTTATGTGTAATCATACATCTTATTTTAATTATGCATTTTGTGAAGAATTAGACAAATACCAATGATCACAAGTTTGATATAATATTTGAATTTTCCCTCCTAAAATGGTTGTTATTGGTTCTTGATTTGCTTGGGTTTCTGAGGTATGATCTTGATGATATTTATACGAACCTAATTGTTATGGTGCATGGTGTGAAGATGTTGATTTAGGTGCTTCATCTTTAATTTGAAATACTTGAGATTCTTCTTGATCTGTTGACACTCCAATTGGATCTCGTTATAATCTTCCTGAATTATCTATTTGAGAAATTTTTTCTCTTGAATATTTTAAAAATTTTATGTCTTCAAATTTATTGTTTGCTTGTCCTTTTATTATAACTACTTGAAATATAAATATTAATTTACCTGCAAAGTTTGAATCTTATTTGTGAGATTATAATCCTTTAAACCCTATTAAATGTTTTACTAAAGCTTTTAAAGTTTGAAAGGATTTTTCATTATATAAATCTTGAGTTCTTTCTTTTGATTTTTGATCTTGAGAATATCTTTTTAATTCTGATTCTGATTTAGCAAAAAATATATATTCATTTTTTGATATTTTAATTTCTTTATGAATTGTAATATTCTTTTTAAAGATTTTTAAATTTTTAAAATAAATTAATGGTTGTTACTATTTTGTGAATAATATTGCTTATTTATTTAATAATGATGTTTGTTGGTCCATTATCATTTATTTTTTATTTTTTTGGCTTTTTATTTAATTTATTTCAATTACCTTTAGATTTGTTATCTTCTGTTTATCCTATGTCTGTTATTCCTTTTATTTTCTATAATTGAGTTTTGTTTTTTATAGTTTTTTATTTTGTTATTCGTATGATCTTTTTAAGTAAACATTAAAATCTCTTGTTTTTATTTAATTTTTTATTATATCTCTAATACTTTGTATCGCTCTTTATCTTTTACTTTGTGTAAAAGGTACATTGTGCAAGGTATTTTTTATATTTTATTCTATTATTATGGAAAACATTATTCTTTCAACATCTACAAAGCCTATTGTAGATTGTCGTGTTTTTAATTGAAAAGACAAAGATTGAAACCCTACTAAAAGGGTGAGTGTAGATTATGTTGTTAAAAGGAAAACTGATAAAACTTATGAAAAGGATTGAAAAACTTATGATGTTTGGGAGTCTGTCGTAGAATTTAAGATTTTTGATCGCTCTGCTCTACCTGTTTATTTTGATAAAAAATCAGATACTGAAATTTGTCAAGAGTTGAAATGAAAGAGCCTTATTACTGAGGTTAAAATTTGATGATAAAATTTAAAACTGACCGGGTATAATAATACCCGGTCGGTTTTTTCTACCATATTGACAAAAAATTTTTTATTATATAATATATTAAACTATGAGAAATAATGTATTATCACAGTTGAAAATTGATAAAAATAGAGAAAACTTTGATTTTTTTGATTATTGATGTGATTATTTATGTTTATCATATTCTCAACCTGTTGAATATTTCGAGAATTTGTTATTTTGAGTTGATTTTGATAATAGTAATTTTTGAAATGTTGAATTTAATTGATATGAATTTACATATTTTAAAACTTCTATTAGTTTGTGATATGCTATAAATTTTATGTATGTGTATAATTGAACTTCTGTTCCTATTATGCAGTATGTAAAATTTAATTCTAATACAAGGCGTATTACTTGAAAAAATGCAAAAATTGCTATTTATTGATCTTATTATAGATTAGAGCAAATTTGAGAATTTTGGGCTGGTTTTCTTCATTGACAAATAAAATCTTTTTCTTCTGAAGATCCAAGAATTTTAAGGTATGATATGAGATTTGATTATTTTTCATTGAAAAATTCTATAGCTATTCCTGAAATTCCTGAAATTTGTTGATATTTACATACACAATCAACTACTATTGAATGGAGAGAATGAAATAAATTGATTGATTGGAGTGTGTGAAATTGAGAAACATGAAGGTATAAAATAAGGTATTATGATAAAAAAATTGATACAGATAAAAAACAAAAACGAGTTTTATATTCTGATTTCATGAAATATAAATCAGTTCATAGATTGGAAATTGAATTTTTAAGACAATTTACAAGGGTTTATTCTCTTTCTACTATTGTTGATCTTGAGGCTAAAATTATGTGAGTATTAAATCTTACTGAAAATGCTCGAAATTCTCGATCTTCAATGTTCTATCGTTATGATTCAAGTAAAGAGATAAATTCAGAAAATTATTGAAAATTTTTCGATCGTTATATTTCTGCAACTAAAAAATTGATTCGTGCTTGATACAATCCATATAAACTTATTGAAGAGTCAATTGTTTGAGAATGTTGAAAAGATGTAGCTTTATGAATGGTTGAAGATTTTATTAATTCATCTATGACTTATGCAAGAAATTAAAGATATTTTAAAAACTCGTTTTGTTAGTTTTTTGAATGAACATAAAGGTTATTTTATTATATGAAAAACATCAAAATTTTGAAAGATGTTAGTAAAATATAATATATATAATAAGGATTTTAGAATGGTTTATCAATGAAATTTTAGATCAGTTGTTGAGTGAAAATATTTCATCGATAAAAATGAAAAAATATTAAATTCTGTATCAAATATTTAGCACTCTTCCATTATTTATTATTTAATAATAAATATGGAAAATTGATTTATTAATATTGATACATCTTCTTTGGTTAATGTTTGATCATCTAATCAAGGTTGAATTAGTTCTGCTTTTAGTTCGTTTTTTGCTCAAGTAAAGTCCTGGGATTTCTCATTGTTAAAATGGGTATTAATTTGAATAATAATTTTAATTCCAATTGTTTTAATCTTTTTATTAGTTTCTTGAAAAATCTGTTTATTTAATACATGATTTTGAGAGTGATATTGATTGAGATTGATTACATGAGAGTTTTGATCCTGAAAGACAAAAAATGTGTTTCAATCTGCTTTTCTATGGAAAAAGCAAAATCCACATTGAATATTAATATCTAATATGAATTACGATTTTGTTGACTTTTATTTTAATTCTAAAAAGGATTTTGATTTTATTCTTCGTGATCTTGTTCAGTATATACATGAAACGAATTCAGATGAAGAATTAAAAAAATCAATAGTCTTTCCTCCTATTAAAATAATTGTTGATGAGGCTCATTTATACTTATTTGCTCGTGATTTTAAGTGATTCACAAAAGATATTTTACTTGTTCTTACTCAATGTAGAAAGAGAGATATTTCAATTGATTTTATTACTCAAGAATTATGACAGATTGATGTATTTATTAGGAGGCTTTGTCCTTATATTGAATACTTTGAAAAGATGCCATTGTGATTAACAAAACAATCAATCCTCTATTCTCTTGATGTTGAGTGAACTTCTATGAAAAATGAGGAAATGTTTGAAGAGATTGAATCCTCTGTTTTACTTCCATTTAGTCGATGACCTATCTTTGATAAAAGAGTTAAACATTATTATGATCAAAAATTCCTAACAAAAAAAGTTATTTGATATGAAAATGTATGGTCTTCTGATGAAGATAAAGATGCTATTTGTTCTTATAGGTATTCTGAATTTAAAGAAAAATTATTTAAGTGTATTGATTTTATGAGAAGACCTATTCCAAAACAAGAATCCTTTATATCTAAATTAGTTAAAAAATTCTGATCTAATTCGCATGTAAATGATGATATATTATTAAAACAATCTCAAATTATTAATGATTTACTTAAGTATGTTCCAGATGATGAACTTTCAAAATATTCTGGTTTTGTTGAAAAACAAGAAGACGACGTTCAAGATACTCAAATTGTTTAGGGCTAGTTTTAGAGATCCATTATTTTATTTATTATTTGCTGATTATATATTAACTTTATTGGTTATTAAATCTTGATCATGAATTGAAGCTAATCCTTTGGTATTATGGTTATGAAATGATCGAGCATTTATAGTAGAATTATTAATATATTTTATTGTTGTACCTAAAAAAAATTGGTGATTCTTTAGATTTATATTAATAGCTCGATATTGTTTCATTATAGTAAGACATTTAATTATTTTATTCTTATAATATGTGTCATAAATATTCTTGGCGAGTCTTTGTTATTTGTTTAATTCTATGTTGGTGTTTGGATAAATTACTTTATTTATTATTTAAGTATTTTAATGAAAAGAAAAATAAATAGTTGGTCTGATTATGAAAAATATAGAATATCTGAAGATATAAGAGGTTATTTTAATGATTTTTCAAGTAAATGTTTAAAATCTGTTAAAACTCCTGAAGAATTATTTTTGGTTGTTTGAATTGTTGCTTTTATTTGATTATTTACAATAAGATGTTTAAATTGATTGCAGATAAAAAAAGACAATTAGATAATTTAATTAGTATTGCTAATTGAATAAAAGATTTAAAATCTGAATTTGATGATTGAGTTGTACATATCATTATTAATTCTGATTTTCATATTACTTTTTTTGATTTTTATTTTTTACCTGATGAATATTATTTGAAACATAAATTACCTTTAGCTATTAATAATGTTTTTGATGATATGAAAATTAAAATTCAGGTAAAAACAAAATCAGTTTTAAATTCTAAATATTAAAAATGATTATTTCGGTATTATTGATTATTTTTTTATTTATTTGATTTGTTTTATGAGTGTTTTTTTGAATTCATTTAAGTTCTAAAAGAATAAAAAAATTAACTAATATTATTAAAAATCAAACTGATTCTTTATCATGACAATATAAAAAATATTTTGAATGAAGATCTATTGATTATTATAATGAAAATGAGGCTTTAAAATTTGAAATTACTAATTTAAAAAAAGCTATTACTAAATATCGTTTTAGACTTTCTGAATCTTATAAGTCTTCTGAATTTGTTAAATTTAATAAAAGAATAAAATATTATAAGAAAAAATTAAAAATTTTGTATCATGAAATGCCTTATTATAAGGAATTTGTGGATTTTTTATCTCATTATATTATATAAAGATGATTTTTGATTGGATTTCTAATCAAGAATTTGTTCATTTACATCTTGATACATTCATTATTATATTATTATTGTTTCGTATTGTTTATAATACTGAATTAGATATTTCTGAAATGACCATTAAAGAAAAAGTATTACATTATTTAATTTTAATTAATTGAGTACTTTTTGCTTTTCTATTATCGTTTCAACCTTTTTTAAATTTTACCCATAATTAAAATGACCGATTGACAATTTGTATTTTTAGTTATTACATTTATAATAACTATATTTAATTTAATATTTACTATTGTATCATTTAAAGTTGATTGAGAAACTGATGAAGAATATAAAGAAAAATTTTCTATAATATCTAATACTTTAAAAGATTATAGAATACATAAAGAGAAAGTTGAAAAAGTATTAAATCTTGACAAAGTTAGATAAAAAAATATACTCCAATTGCACCTCTTCCAAAATAAGTGATTAGATCGTGGTTGAAATAATTACAAGTCCGAAATGACTATAAACTAGGGAGATGATGCTATTCCTTAATACCGGAATAAAAGACAAAAAAAGCTGGAGTCCAAATTATTGCACAACCCCTTTTTTAGAGTAGGTCGCACCCTACTCTTTTTTTTATAAAAAGTCTTGCAAAATATATAAAAAAATTTATTCTTACTTTGCACAATATTTATTTATCAAAAAATATTGTGATAAAATCATCTTTTATTTATTCATAATGTAATAACAATGTTTAAGAAATTAAAAAATGTTATTCCTGCATTATGAGTAGCTGTTCTTCCATTTTTAACTCAAGTAACTATTAGTTGAGGAACTGTTGGTCTTGAAACAACAGAATTGACATCAATCTGAACTGCATTGACAGATTGAGGAACAAGTCTTTTGAATGTTTGAATACAAGTTATGCCATATGCAATCGCTATGACAGTAATAATGATCGTATTCTGATTGGTAAAGAATTGGTCAAGATTAAGGAATAGATTTGGAAGAGGTAGAAGAGGTTAATCTGTTCTCTTAGTTTGTTATATATTGTATAAGAGTTTTGTCAATTGGAAAAGAGGGTTTTGAACTAGTACCCTCTTTTTCTTATAATTCAAATTCTAAGTTATATAATCAATTAATTATACATTTTTTTTGAAATTCATTATTAGTTAAAATTCAGTTTACAATTAATTTAATGTATCTATTTAATTGCTCATTATTTTTTGATTTTTTTTCAATAATTTCAATCAAGTTTTTGAGTTTCGTTTTATCCATTCTGTATATTAATAAAATAAAGTGTCACAAGCGTAGCGCAGTGACCAGTTTTTTTAACTAAAAAAAGGAGAGGTGTCCTCTCCTCTTTTTAAAAATCTTTATATGATGTTTCATAGTGGTTTTTTAAACATCTCAATTCTTGTTTTTCTATTATTTCCCATGTCAAATCTCATTTGTAATTTTTTGCTTTTTTTAGTTCATCTTCTCAAAATCATCAGTAATAATAAAAAATTCTTCAATTTTTTATATTAACATAATATAAAAATTCTATATCTCAATGCTCTATTGATAAGTCTTCAATTTCTCGTCCTGGTTGAATTATTTCTAATTCATATAATTTTTTTATTAAATCTTCTCTTTTTGTTTCTTTTGTTTCTTCTAAAGGGTGTCAAAAGACTTTTTTTATTGTTCTTCATACTCCTGATTCATATCAGTCTCGATGATGGTAAAGTTTTAAAATTTCTTCATCTCAATCTAAAATAATAATTGTTGCTCTTGTTGCCATTTTTAAAAAATAAGTGATTAAAAGTAGTCGTGGTTTAATTGACTATATATAGTATAGTTTTTTTAGGTATAAAGTCAAGAGAAAATTAAAAAAAGTTAGTTCTAACCTCGCCTTTCTGTATTAAAAATAAAATCTATCATACGTAAATATGTAAATCTTACATGATCAGGAACGCAACAACATAATGACCATAACTAGTTGTCCGTAGTTAGGTATTATACAGTGCAGATGCACATCGACCCGAAGGGTCGAATATTCATGTGTTGGGATTGTATGTGTTGGGGAATTTTCAATCCTCTCTTGAAAATTTATTGAAAAAAAATATTCTTACTTTGCACAATATTTAATTATCAAAAATAATTATGAAAAAAATATTATTTTGAATAATAGCTTTTCTTTGAATCTGACTTTCTTTTTGTAGTGCTGAAGATATTAATATTCGTTTTGATTCTTTAATTCAATCAAGTATTTATGATTCAGATTTAAATTTATTATCTTCTACATACTCACTTAATTTAACCTGACGTGTTTGAACTTTTTCTGATCCAAGTAATCAACCATGTCAGTATAAATATTTTTTAATTTCAAAAGGTTATGAGATTGTTTATTTTACTTGATTAAATTGAGATATTTATTTAAATGAAATTTGTTTTACTACATTTGATTCTAATTTATATACTCATTATTTAGTTATTAATGGTGTAAATTATTCTTTAATATCTTCTTGAGATTTAAGATGTTCTAATTTTTCTTCTCCATTATTAGTTTCTGATAATTCTTTTACTTATAAAATTCACTCTAATATTTATTGAGATAAATTATCTGTTCTTTGTGAATCTCCAGAATTATATTTTTATCAATCTACTTGAGTTTATTTTTTTCCTTTTTATGATAATTCTTATATTTGATTTCAAAATATTGATTCAGTGTGGCAACCTTATTCTTATATTCCATTACCTGTTTTTATTGATTTTTCTTATTCTTATCAATCTAATCCAAAACTAAAAGTCAATTATTGAAAT
>Ga0265298_10008243_pt1 | contig 12544 bp, 8 predicted proteins | sample AusTroGonzalo_MG_3_FD_193486 | JGI IMG/M metagenome (GOLD analysis project Ga0265298, IMG submission 193486) | Bovine rumen microbial communities from tropical cattle in Woodstock, Queensland, Australia - Gonzalo_01 | ecosystem: Host-associated > Mammals > Digestive system > Stomach > Rumen ... | reverse complement strand
TCGGGCAGGAAAGCCACACCAGCAGGGTTACTGTAAACACCATCAAGACCAATGGCTGCATCACGCGCAGGATTGCGCAAGAAGTCAATACTCTGGTTTGTGTTGGTTAAGATACCACCAGCTGTGGCTGTGGTTGCTGCCAGCAGGAAGCCGGCGAGAATTGCTTTTGTTTTCATATCCTTTTAAACAAATCTTTAAAAATCGGCTGCAAAGGTACGCTTGTTGTCGCACACAAAAGAAAAAAATGTGCATATTTTAATTTACGTTAACGAAATAAATATTAAATCCTGCACAAACCATACCAGTTTGTGCAGGATTTAATTGCACATTTACACCTTTTTATGTGCAAAATCATTATTTCTTCATCTCGGGATAACTAATACGAGTATGATAAATCGTCTTCAATTTCTCAATGAGCACCGTCTTCGCATACTGGATATCACGGAAAGTAATGGGACAGTCACGGAAGAAGCCATCATCAACCATACCGTCTATCAATTTGTTGACCAGTTGACGAATCGTCTGTTCCGTATAATCTGGAAGCGAACGGGAAGCGGCTTCCACTGCATCGGCCATCATCAGGATAGCCTGTTCCTTAGTAAACGGATTAGGTCCTGGATAGGTAAACAGCAGGTCATCAACAGGTTCTTCCGGATGCTCATTCTTGTATTTAATATAAAAATACTTGGCCTTACCCTGTCCGTGATGCGTAGCTATGAGGTCACGGATCTGTACAGGCAGGTTATTCTCATCAGCAAGCTTCAAGCCTTCTGTTACATGGCTGATAATCATCTGCGCACTCTCAACATACGACAACTGACTATGAGGACTAATACCACCCGACTGATTCTCTGTGAAATAGATGGGGTTCTGCATCTTTCCGATATCATGATAGAGAGCGCCTGTACGCACCAGCTGCGGGTTGCCTCCTATCTTACGGGCAATCTCGGCAGCCAGATTTCCCACCTGAATACTATGCTGGAACGTACCAGGAGCGACCTCACTCATACGGCGCAACAGCACTTTGTTCATATCACTCAACTCAATCAACGTAATATCCGAGATAAAGCCAAAGAACTTCTCAATGAGATAAAGGAACGGGTAAGAACAGAACAGAACGATACCGCTGACAGCCAAATAGACATATTCACTACCATCAATACCAGAGAAGTCATTATGACGAATCAGGAAGATACTCAGATTGGTCAACATAGCTATCATCGTTGTAACAATGGCTGTCCAGAACAACTGAGAGCGACTGGAGAGTTCACGCAACGTAAAGACGGCTGTCATACCTGCTGCTGTCTGCACAGCGATAAACTCCAAAGGCCGTTGTAAGATAGATGCACATATCAAGACTACCGTCATATGAGCCATCATAGCCGTACGCGAATCCATAAACACACGGATATAGATTGGCACGATGGCAAAAGGCAAGATATAGACGTGCAACAAGCTATGGCCTACCAACAGCGAGTTCAGCACCGTAGCCACGATGACCAGTACAAACATCATCGCTATATGGCGGATATGCTCAAAGAAATCCTTACGATAGAGCGTCAGAAAGATTGTAAACATCGATATAGCGATGAGCACAAAAAGAATCTCACCAATAATCATCGACGTAAACGCAGACTTAGACTGATCCCTACGGTCCAGTTCTTTCTGATAAGAATCTATCACCTGATAGATCTCAGGAGTGACCACCTCACCCTGTTTTACAATTTTCTGACCACTCTGCACTACCCCGCTGGCTAAAGGTACGCTATTCAGCAATTCCAAACGCGTAGCTTCACTACGGTCTTCATCGTACGTAAGGTTAGGCAACAGGAATTCATTCAGATTTAGTTGAACCAACAGCGAGTGATAGGGTTGAAGGGTTGGTGTATTCAACAGTTCCTCATAAGCCTCACGAGGAGTATAGAGCTGCGAGGCACTGATGACCGTTACTTCCCTATCGTCGATCCTCCGCAGGAATTTCGCCGTATCCGTCTCAGCAGCTAGAGGCTCTTTTGTATCAACAATACCTTTCGAATAGAGCATTTCAAACGGCACCAACACAAGTCGAAGGAACTCTGAGCCTAATTCCGGATGCTTCTGCCATATAAAATGTGAGAGTTCCGTTTTCTGCTGTTCTTCTACTGATGCGCTATAGATATAATAAGGCTCGAAGTCCTTCATCACCTGTGCACGTTCCTGCTGAACAGTGCTATCGCTCTTATAGACGGGAAAATCGAATGTTGCCGTCAGATCGCTATACAGCCACACCTTATCGACTTCCATCTTGAAATTCGGCTTATAATCACGTGGCATACACCAAACAATGATGGCAACAGTACACAATACCAATGCCACGCGAAGGGCTATATCACGCCAGGTTATATCTGTTTTTAAGTCAAATTTTCTCATAACACATCCATTTTGGTGGCAAAGATACAAATAATTCTTAATTCTTAATTCCTAATTCTCATTTTTTTAGTACCTTTGCACCCAAATTTATATAATAATAAGGTATAATGACTGAAAGAAAAGTAAGGGTGCGCTTTGCACCAAGTCCTACCGGACCCCTCCATATCGGCGGTGTACGTACCGCTTTGTACAACTACTTATTCGCCCGTCAGCACGGTGGCGACTTGGTGTTCCGTATTGAGGACACCGACTCTACACGTTTCGTACCCGGTGCAGAAGACTATATCATCGAGGCCTTCAAATGGCTGGGCATCAAGTTTGATGAAGGCGTATCATTTGGTGGCAACTACGGTCCTTATCGCCAGAGCGAGCGCCGTGATATCTACAAGAAATACGTCAAGCAATTGCTCGACAACGGTAAAGCCTATATCGCTTTTGACACGCCAGAGGAACTGGATGCCAAGCGCAAGGAAATAGAGAATTTCCAGTACGATAACAAGACGCGCAGCATGATGCGCAACTCGTTGACCATGCCTGCCGACGAGGTAGAGCAGCTGATAGCTTCTGGCCATCAGTACGTCGTACGCTTCAAGATTGATGCCGGTGAAGAGGTGCTGGTTGACGACCTGATACGCGGCGAGGTGCGTGTAAAGAGCGACATCCTCGACGACAAGGTATTGTTTAAGAGTGCAGACCAACTGCCCACCTACCACTTGGCCAACATCGTGGACGATCATCTGATGGAGATTACACACGTTATTCGCGGTGAAGAGTGGTTGCCATCTGCCCCACTCCACGTGTTGCTTTACAAAGCTTTCGGTTGGGAAGACACCATGCCCCGCTTCGCCCACCTGCCCTTGCTGCTGAAACCCATTGGCAACGGCAAGCTCTCAAAGCGCGATGGTGACAAGTTGGGATTCCCTGTATTCCCACTGGAATGGCACGACCCCAAGACAGGCGACATCAGCAGTGGCTATCGTGAGAAAGGCTATCTGCCCGAAGCCGTGGTTAACTTCCTTGCTCTGCTCGGCTGGAGCCCCGGCAACGATCAGGAGCTGATGACCCTTGACGAGATGGTTAACCTGTTCGACCTTTCAAAATGTTCAAAGAGCGGCGCTAAGTTCGACCATATCAAGGCTGAGTGGTTCAACCACCAGTATCTCCTTCGTCAGGCTGATGCCGACTGGTGTCCTGCTTTCGACAAAGTTCTGAAGGAGAACGGCATTGAAGCTACTGCAGAGCAAGAGGCCGAGGTGGTGAGAATGATGAAGACAAAGGTGGTAGAGGTTGTCAACAACGACGGCACCAAGCGCAAGCGTAACATCTCGTTCGCCAGCGATCTATGGCCTCTGACGAAGTTCTTCTTCGTGGCTCCCACTGAGTTTGACCGTGAGGGCGACAAGTTCATCCGCAAGAACTGGAACGAGAACACTGCCGACCAGATGCGTCAGATGATTGATGTGCTGGAGACTATCACCGACTGGAGCGTAGAAGGCCAGAAAGCCGTTATCGATCCTTGGGTGGAACAGGCTGGCATCAAGCCTTGGAATGCATGGCGCATTGCCCTTGTCGGCACAGGACAGGGTCCCGATATGTACGAACTCTCAGCTTTCTTAGGCAAGGAAGAAACAATTCGCAGAACACGTAAGGCTATTGAAGTATTGGGATAATGTATAATCTTACAATATATCTCTATCTGCTCGGCGTAGCGATTTATAGTCGCTTTAACGAAAAAGTCAGGAAGATGTGGCGCGGTGAACGCGACACCTTCCGCATCCTTCGTGAGAAGGTTGATCCCAACGCCCGCTATGTATGGTTCCACGCAGCCTCGCTTGGGGAATTCGAGCAAGGCCGTCCCTTGATGGAACAAATCAAGCGCGAACACCCCGACATCAAGATTCTGCTTACTTTCTTCTCGCCCTCTGGCTATGAGGTTCGCAAGAATTATGAGGGAGCTGATATCATCTGCTACCTACCACTCGACACTATTACAAATGCGCGTCGTTTCCTGCGCACGATTCGTCCTGAGATGGCATTCTTCATCAAGTATGAGTTCTGGTACAACTACTTGCATATCCTGAAACACCGTGGCGTGCCTGTATATAGTGTATCCAGCATTTTCCGTGACGGACAGGTTTTCTTCCGTTGGTATGGCCGTCAGTACAGTCGCGTATTAAAATGCTTCACCCATTTCTATGTACAGAATGAGAAGAGCAAGGAACTATTGGCAAGTATCGGTCTGAATAATGTAACCATTACTGGCGACACCCGTTTCGACCGTGTGCTACAGATTAAAGAGCAGGCTAAACAACTGCCCATCGTTGAAGAGTTTGCCAAAGGACATAAGGTGTTCATTGCTGGCAGTAGTTGGCAACCTGATGAGGATATCTTCATCAAATATTTCAACGAGCACCGTGATTGGAAACTCATCATTGCACCGCATGTCATCGGTGAAGACCATTTACAGCAGATAGAAAAGCTCCTTGAAGGACGTAAAGTAATTAGATACACGGAAACAGCAGAAGGCTCTGAAGCATTGGCTGATGCAGAGGTGCTGATTATTAACTGCTTTGGCCTCCTATCAAGCATTTATCACTATGCTGACGTAACTTACGTAGGTGGCGGCTTCGGTGTAGGTATTCACAATACTTTAGAAGCAGCCGTATGGGATGTACCCGTTATTTTTGGTCCTAACAACCAGAAATTCCAGGAAGCCCAAGGGCTTAAAGCCTGCGAGGGTGGTTTCGAGATAACAAATTATGAGGATTTTGCCCGTCTGATGGATCGTTTCGACAGCGATGCTGACTATCTCAAGAAGACTGGCCTGCAGGCTGGCGGCTACGTCAAACAACTGTCAGGAGCTACAAAGAGAATCCTCGCTGATGTAAAACTATAAAATGAGACTTAATTATGAAAAAGATTGCTATGATTTGTGCTGCTGTTGCAGCCGTGGTTCTGCTGAGCAGTGCCAATAAGAAAGATGATAAGGTCATGGTTAAGGAGAACGGTGCCTATGTCATCAACACCACCGAACTGGGAAAAGGTGTTGACGGCTACGTTGGTCCTACTCCTCTGAAGGTATATATCCGCAAGAACAAAATTGAGAAGATAGAGTTTCTCCCTAATCAGGAGACGCCCAAATACTGGAATGCTTGCAAGAAGCACCTGCTGAACAAATGGGACGGCATGAAGGTTTCCGAGGCTAAGACTGCCGAGGTGGACGGTCGCACAGGTGCCACCTTCTCAAGCGATGCCGTGAAGAAAAACGTAAAATTGGCTCTCGAATATTACGAGAAGAATAAGTAAGGGTTTCCCCTTACTCTAAATCTTTCAAGTATTCTTTAGCGTATTCCACATAATGGGCAGCGTTATCAGTCTGTCCAGGACGCGTAGGCTTTAGATACTTTGCTGGCACACCTCCCCAGATTTCATGGGGAGGTATTTTTGTATTCTGAAGCACCAATGCCCCAGCCGCAACGATAGCGCCCTCACCTATCTCGCAGCCATCAAGAAGGGTAGAACCCATACCTATCAGCGCACCATCATGAATGGTACAGGCATGAACGGTGACATTATGACCGATAGTCACATCGCTGCCAATATGCGTGGGGCCTGTGTCATGGGTCACGTGTACACAACTACCGTCCTGCACATTGGTGCGATCACCAATAGTGATTGGAGCCACATCACCCCTCACCACAGCATTGAACCACACCGAGCACTGATCGCCCATCGTCACATCACCTACTATTGTAGCGTTCTCGCTAAAATAGCAGTCCTTTCCCCACTTGGGCGAAAGTCCTTTATAAGATTTGATTAATGCCATAATTATCAACGTTTCTTTTTGCAAAGATAATCATTTCCTTCCTATTACACCGTCTTTTGCAAAAAAAATGTGCTTCCTTTCTTGTATTATAGCATTTTTCTTCGTATCTTTGCCATCAGATTATAACATTAACAATTTAAAACCGACAAGAACATGAAACTACTAAAATCATTTAGTTTTGCCATGATGGCACTAGCCATGAGTTCTTCTTTTGTTGCCTGCGGTGACGATGATGAGAAGGAAGAAAAAGGAGGACAAAGTATTATTGTCCCTGATTCCGATGATGATCCAGACTCAACCACTACTGTTCTGACACCAAAAGAGCAGAAAGAGAAATTGGAAGTAACTGCCCGCAGCCTGATTAGCAAGGTGAATGCCAGCGACTTCGAGGAGATTACCGACCTGGTCAAATCCACAAAAGAAATTATGGATATCAACGACAAAGATGAAGATTACAGTGAGGCCATTCAAAAATGGATTCAGAGTGCGGTAGAGCTATGTGAAGGTAATATGACCAATAACGTACAGAAGAACCTGTACCTAGCCGCCAACTTCACCGGTAAGTTCGAGTTGCAAGGCAATAAATGGGTGAATAAAGGGGAGAATCCCAATGCCCTTGAGTTTATCTACAATGATAACAAAGGCATCAACACTGTAGTTAAGATAACGGCCAGCGACAAATATACGCCCGTTCACCATGAAACCTTTGACGAAGAAGACTATGACTATTACAGGGAAACTTCCTACCGCTATGAGAACACCATTGGTATTCCCGAGAAACTGACCGTTAGCGTGACACATGGCGGAAAGTCACTAGCTGACGCTACTATCACAACAGCTATCAGTTTAGATAAAGCCGATATCGACTTGCAGAACGAAGACTACGAGATAACGGCTACAATCAACATCAGCGGCTATCAGGTGGCTATAGACAAACTCCAGTATTTAGGCACACAGAATAAGGCTTATGTATCCATTACCATCAACAAAGGCAACGAAAAACTGATTAGTATGCAGGCGGAAGCCGGTGGTAAGGTGAAACTGGTAACTGAAAAACAGGACTACTACTGGGGTTACAAAGAATGGACTAAGTTCGATGTTACACAGAAAGACCGTGCCGCCTTAATGGTTGATGTTCTAGGTGATGTTCAGTTCGTTGGTGAAATCAAGGACATGGACAAACTGGAGAATTTCATAACAGCAGCTAACCAGAATGACGAAAATGAGGCAACCTTCAAAGAAAATATAGAAAATGCCAACAACCAATTGAATATTGGTCTGTATTATGATGGTAAGAAAACACGCATGGCTGCTGTTAAGCTTATAACCACTAGTTATAAGGAATATGACAACAACTACTATGCAAGCGAGCCTGCAATCTTCTTCAATGATAACACGAGCTATACGTTCGAGAGTTTCTTCGACAAGACCTATTTCAAGAAGGTAACAGACAACTTCATGAACCTGATTGATGATTTCAACCGTCTATTCAGATAAACAGTAGATGACCATCAACCTTTTACGATGGCTTAGCATGGTGTCCGTTTGCATGGCAACCTCCGCGTTGCGAGCGCAGACGGACACGTTGCGTCAGCACACCATCAAGGAAGTGCTGGTGCAGGGACATCGTATGCGGTCATTTCTGGATGAGCCTGTTGCTGGAGCCACGGTGGTTGACCTCCGGATGATGGACGATATGCCTCGCATCCTAGGCAATGCCGATCCGATGCATTACACGCAGTTGTTGCCAGGCATCCAGAGCAACTCGGAGTTTGATGCCGGTCTGCATATCCAAGGATGCGACAACCAGCACAACCTTGTAAGCATCGAGGGTATTCCCCTCTATAATGTGCAACACGCGCTGGGTTTCTTCTCCATCTTCAATGCCACACATTACCGAAGTATGCAGGTAACGAAAAACGCGATGTCAGGATCCATGCCCAACCGGCTGGGAGGAATGGTTGATATGCGAGACGGAGAAGAGACAGACACATGTATCTCGGGGACGCTTTCCGTTGGTCCTATGTCATCGCAAGGCACCTTACGACTGCCCTTAGGCAAAAACCAACAGCTTACACTATCAGCCCGTGCTGCCTACCTAAACTTGCTTTACAGCCAATGGCTCAAATTCGAGGACGATGCTCTGCGCTACGGATTTGACGATTACAACCTGACTTGGCAGTGGTGGCCCGATAGTGCGAACCAAATACAGATAGACCTTTATCACGGTGGCGACCGCATCACAAACAGCAACGACGCCTATGCCTACGATGTCAGTATGCAATGGCATAACACGATGGCAGCACTGCACTGGAGCCACAATATCAGAAAGGCATCCATCCGCCAGGCTCTTTACTACACCAACTATACCAACCGTTTCAGACTGACAGAAGAGAACCTGAGTATAAAACTACCATCAAGTATCCATGACATTGGATGGAAAGGCGACTTAGCCTATGGCCAACTAAAAACAGGAGCTTCCTTTACATGGCACCAGATTCAACCACAAGCTCCCGAAGTGAACGGTTTCTTCGAAGCAGACAATCCTCAGCCAGAACGCCAATACGCTACAGAGAGTTCCCTCTATGCCGACTGGCATCAGCCGTTAGCCTCATCACTCGCTGCAGATGCTGGTCTCCGGCTGTCGCTCTATCATCACCAGGGACATACCTATTATGGCCCCGACCCCTCACTATCATTAAGTTATGATGGCGGCCATGCGGGACTGTTTCTACTCTCCAGTTCCATCAGGCATCAGTACCTTTTCCGTTCGGGCTTTTCCAATGTAGGATTGCCAACGGAGTTCTGGTTTGCTGCCGATGCCAACTATAGTCCTCAGTATGCGTTTTCGCTTTCACTATCTCATGAAATATTCCTGTTCGACCGTATGTTGCGCCTTGCGACCGAGGTTTATTGGAAACATCTGTGGCATCAGGTTGAGTACTGCGGAAACATCTTTGATTTCCTTTATGGTGACTACGACCTAAAGAATGCCTTTCTAGAAGGCAACGGACGCAATTATGGTCTGAACGTGATGCTTGAGAAACGCAAGGGACGCATCACAGGATGGATAGCCTATTCATTGGGACGTGCCCGTCGGCGTTTCACAGAATCGCAACTGTCGAGCTGGTATCCTGCTAACCACGAACGCATCCACGAATTAAATGCCGTGGGCACCTATCGTCTCAACCAGCACTGGAGCTTCGGCGCCACTGCGGTCTTTGCCTCGGGCACCCCCTACACCTCGCCCCGACAGTTCTATATGATTAATAATAATGTGATAAGCGAATTTGGCGAACATAACACCAACCGTCTCTCTCCCTATTTCCGTCTGGACCTCTCGGCTAATTACGACTTTAAACCTCATGGGCGCTATCGCAGCGGTCTGAACTTCTCACTTTACAACGCCACGCTAAAGAACAACGACCTGTTCTACCGTCTGAAGATCTACAAAAACAAGTTTGCCAACAAGCCCTTCCGGTTCCCAATGCCCATACTCCCATCCATCAACTATTACTGTCATTTCTGATTGCCATGCATAAGTTTTTCATTTTCCTGTTAGTAAGTATAATGGTTGCCTGCACCACCGACGAAGGTACCAACCTCGACGAGTGTTTCGTTGTGGAAGGATGGATTGAGGACAATGGCTATCCCATGGTGAAACTAACATATAGCATACCCATCAAGGAAGACTATCAAACACTCGACTCCCTGGAGCGCTACATCGCCCGATGGGAACGCATTACCATCAGCGATGGCTCACAGACCGTCACGCTGACGGGACGCATGAATGATGCCTATTTTCCACCCTATGTCTATACAACTACCGATATGAAGGGGGTAGCCGGACGAACCTACACCCTCACCATCCATGCCTCAGACTACGGCAAGAGCGACATCACTGCCGTGACCACCATTCCACCCGTGGCACCCGCCATTGACTCATTCAGTGTTGCGTCTGTAAGTTCTGAAGACAAGCGCTACCAACTATTTGCCCATACCAACATTCCTGCCCAACCTATCACTTACTATAAGATATTCACACAGGTAGGCAATAAGAGTCAGGATTTTCTCTCGTCTTACCTAGGCGTATTACGCAGCGACATGATTCCTGCCGACGGACAGATTGCTATTCACCAAGGACGCACCAACCTAGATAAAGAATTCACGCCCTATTTCACAGAAGGCGATACCGTTTCCATACGCTTTGCCCGCATCGATAGCATCAGCTATGAATACTGGCGGACATACGAAGACATGCTCTCGCTCTCACGTACACCGCTCTTTCCTGCAACTATAAGTATGCCACACACCATTCTAGGGGCTTACGGTTTCTGGCAGGGGTATGGCTCTCGCTACTATTCAGTCCGCATCACGAAGCCCGAAAGCTGAATAATATAAAAATTTCGATTTACAATTCATGTTTTTCAATTATGTTTTGTAATTTTGCCATCAAGATGGCGAAGTTACTACACTCGGCATAAAAAATAAATGAATTTATTTTGTTCTGCTCTCGTTTTTTTTGTAACTTTGCACCACAAACCTTTTAGACTTATGAAAAGATATCTGACTACTTTATTGGCGCTAGTAGCCTTAATAGCTACGGCACAAGCTGCAGAGGTGCCCTTGCTGGGCAATGTGTATGCACGACAGACAACGCTGCTGAACGGAGACTGGAATTACATCGTTGACGTACAGGAGGAAGGTTACTATGACTACAGAATGAACCTCAACAGATGGGGATTCTTCCAGAACGCAAAACCTCAACGTCCCGAAGACTTGATTGAATACGATTTCGACAAGGCGCCAAAGATGCAGATTCCCAGCGACTGGAATACAAAGGACGAACATCTGTTCCTCTACGAGGGAACCGTATGGTTTAAGAAGTCGTTTACCTATCACAAACAAGAAGGACAGCACACATTACTATACTTTGGTGCTGTAAACTATGACTGCCATGTTTATGTAAACACCAAGCACGTAACCCATCATATCGGTGGTTTCACACCTTTCAACATCGACGTAACCGACCAGCTGAAAGAGGGTGAGAACGTTCTCATCGTGAAAGTAGACAATAAGCGCCATCGCGACAATGTGCCTACGCAGATCTTTGACTGGTGGAACTACGGTGGCATCACCCGTGACGTGATGCTGGTCAACGTGGCCAACACCTATATCGAGAACTATAAATGGAATCTGGAGAAGGCTGGTGCAAAGGATAAGAAACGTACCATCACCCTGACCGCCAACCTGAACAAGGCCGAGGCAGGACAGCAGATTACGATAAACATCCCCGAACTGAAACTGAAGCAGACACTGACCACCGATGCTGAAGGAAAAATCAGTTCAAAGTTCATAGTTCAAAGTTCAAAGTTACAACTTTGGTGTCCGGAGAATCCGAAGCTCTACAACGTGGAGATGACGCTGAACGGCGAGACACTGAAAGACGAAGTGGGCTTCCGCACCATCGAGACAAAGGGTAAGCAGATTCTGCTGAACGGCAAGCCCATCTTCCTGCATGGCATCAGCATTCACGAGGAGAAGCCCAACGGTGGCGGACGCTGTAACTCGTTGGCAGATGCAAAGACCTTACTTGACTGGGCACAGGAGCTGGGTTGTAACTACGTACGTCTGGCTCACTATCCTCATAATGAATTTATGGTTCGTGAGGCTGAGCGCCGCGGCATTCTGGTGTGGAGTGAGATCCCCGTATATTGGACTATTTCATGGACCAATGAAAACACCTTCAACAATGCCAAGCGCCAGCTGACCGATATGATTATGCGCGACCAGAACCGCGCCAACGTCATCATCTGGTCTATCGCCAATGAGACCCCCCACTCTGCCGATCGCGACACATTCCTAGGCAATCTGGCAAAATACGCACGCACGCTAGATAACACCCGCCTCATCTCTATGGCTATGGAGGTGACAGGTCAGTCGAACTACGTAAACCGCCTGCACGATAATATGCACGAGCACGTAGATGTAGTGAGTTTCAACCAGTACATAGGCTGGTATCGCGATGTAAACGACGCACCTAAGATGAAGTGGGAGATTCCTTACGAAAAGCCTGTTATCATCAGCGAGTTTGGTGGTGGTGCCAAGTACGGCTATCACGGTGCGAAGAACCAGCGCTGGACAGAGGAATTTCAGGAGAACCTGTATAAAGAGAATATCGCCATGCTCGACAAGATTGAAGGTCTGGCAGGCACCACACCTTGGATTCTGAAAGATTTCCGTTCACCTCGTCGCGTTTTGAACGGCATACAAGACTACTACAACATGAAAGGCCTCTACAGCGACAAG
>Ga0265298_10008242_pt1 | contig 12546 bp, 10 predicted proteins | sample AusTroGonzalo_MG_3_FD_193486 | JGI IMG/M metagenome (GOLD analysis project Ga0265298, IMG submission 193486) | Bovine rumen microbial communities from tropical cattle in Woodstock, Queensland, Australia - Gonzalo_01 | ecosystem: Host-associated > Mammals > Digestive system > Stomach > Rumen ... | reverse complement strand
GTGTAACTCAGGCTCCGTTACAACCTAAACGAATATTCGATTGCGTTCTAAATCTTTACACTTTTCGAGCTAATTTCGTAACCACTTCATTTTCAATGATTTACGAACATGCTCATATTTCGCCTGTACGCACAGAAAAATTTTTTGGCTCAGAATTTTTAAATCTCAGAGGCGCTATTGTAAAAGGTTTTCTGATTCTTTACGCTGTTTAAAGCGTGGGCAGGTCGCTTTCCTTAACTGGCGGAAGAACGGTAGGGATGCGCTCCCAAGAGAAAGTGGGAAGGAGTTCTTCAGGCGTGATGGGAGCAGGTGATGACTGCAGGCCGGCAAGATGAGCCAAGAGTCCGATGATTTCTGGTGCCGTGTGATGCTGACGAAGCGCACCCATGTCGAGACCACCATCGCGCTTGGACAGTCGCTGTCCCTGCCCGTTGCACAACAAGGGCAGGTGGATGAACTGTGGTGGCGTGAATCCAAGGCACTGCGCCACATACATCTGCTGGGGCGACGAGAGCAGGAGGTCGCAACCACGCACCACCTCTGTAACACCCATCAGGGCATCGTCGATGACCACCACCAGCTGGTAAGCCCAGGCCCCATCCTTTCGACGGATGATGAAGTCGCCCACATGATGGGCCAGGTTGACACTCTGCGCGCCATAGTGCCCATCGACAAAAGTGATGTCCCTATCGGGCACGATGAGACGCGTGGCGGCAGGCTTGTTGGGATGCTCCTTCAGGTGACGACAGGTGCCAGGATAGACCACCCGTCCATCACTCTCGTGAGGCGCCTGCGTGGCCAGCAGGTCGGCACGCGTGCAATAGCAGGGATAGGTGATGCCCTGTGCCCTGAGCATCTCAAAGTAATGCTCGTAGATCTCAGAGCGCTCACTCTGATAGACGGGCTGTCCGTCCCACGTCAGTCCCAGCCATTCGAGGTCGTCCATCAGTTGGTCGGCATAGCTCTGGCGCGAGCGTCCTGGGTCGATATCCTCGATGCGCAAGAGCCACTGGCCGCCCTTACTCTTGGCCGACAGCCACGACAGCAGCGCACTGAACACATTGCCCAGATGCATACGGCCTGTTGGCGAGGGTGCAAAACGTCCTGTTGGTGTCATCGTCATCATGAAAAACGGATGCAAAGGTAGTAAAAAACTGCAAAATCCTTTTGGTTTTCTCACCTTTTTATTACCTTTGCAGCCGAATCGACTATAAATATCGACTAACGAGGATGAAGAAACTTCTTATGACGATGCAATTGGCTGCCGTATTACTGACGGCCTGCACCAGCAACAACGATATGGAACAGCAGATTGACGAGCTATACAACAGCATGTCGCAGGAGGAGCGCATTGCCCAACTGTGCAGCATGTATATGGACGACCTCTTCGACGACGAGGGGCAGTTGGACACCACCAAGTGTCGTCAACTGATTCCCAACGGCATGGGTCATTTCTCACAGTATGCCAGTCAGAAGCCACGCGAGCCGGAGGACCTGCGCAACCGTGTGGCCCAACTGCAGACGTGGCTCAAAGAAAAGACCCCTCACGGCATACCTGCCCTTTTTCACGAGGAGGTACTGTCAGGCATCAACACCCGTGGTGCCACCATCTATCCCCAGCAGATTGGTCAGGCCTGCTCGTTCAACCCTGAGTTGGCCGAGTTGAAGACCCAGCAGACGGCCACCGCCATGCGAAAGATGGGCGGCGTACTGTCGTTGTCGCCCATGGTCGACGTCTGTCGCACCCCATCGTTCAACCGTCTGGAGGAGTCGTATGGCGAGGATGGCTATCTCTCGGCCATCATGGGCACAGCCTTTGTGAAGGGCCTGCAGCAGGGCGACCTGAAGAAAGGCGTGGGTGCCTGCTCGAAGCACTATCTGGGTTATGGCGGTGGTGGCGATGCCAGCGAGAAGGAACTGATGGAAGAGATCCTGATGCCCCACGAGGCAATGATTCGCCTGGCTGGCAGTAAGGCCGTGATGCCTGGCTATCACGCCATGAACGGCAAGGGCGTCACCTGCGTGGCCGACAGCACCATCCTCCAGGATATCCTGCGCCGTTACCTCGGCTTCGATGGCATGGTGGTGAGCGACTATACGGCCATCGACCAGATTCCCAACATAGACAACCCCATCGAGAAGGCTGCCGCTGCCATCAATGCTGGCAACGATGTGGACTTCCCCCACGGCGATAACTACAAGCACCTGCAGGCAGGACTGGACCAGGGTCTGGTGAAGCCTGAGGCCTTTGAGCGTGCTGTGAAGGATGTGCTGAGGTATAAGTATCGCGCAGGACTGATGGATAAGGATGCCTATCTTTATAGCACGGAACCCATCGTGCTCGACACCCCAGAGGAGCGCCAGACGGCCTACGACATTGCCACCCAGAGCGTGGTTCTGCTGAGGAACGACGGCACCCTGCCCTTGGACGAGGGCAAATCGCCTGAGAAGGTCTTTATCACCGGTCCTAACGCCAACACCATGTGGGCCATGTGTGGCGACTACTCGTTCCCTGCCATGAGCTATTTCTGGAAGAAGGTGACGGAAGACCTGGACCACCCGCATGTGGTCACCCTGCTCGAGGGCATGAAAGACCGCAAACCCAGTCATATGACCATCACCTATTCGCGTGGTTGCGACTGGACCGATACCATCGAGACCGACTTTAAGAAAGGTGGCGACATCAGAGCGTGGGAGTATGACATCCTGCATCGCAAGGTGGATGCTGGCGAGAAGGCCGACAAGCAGGAGGCTCTTCGCATGGCCAGGGAGGCCGACGTCATCATTGCCTGCATGGGCGAGAACGTGATGCTGTGTGGCGAGAATCGCGACCGTCAGGGTCTGCGTCTGCCTGGACAGCAGGAGCAATATGTCAACGACCTGCTGAAGACGGGCAAGCCTGTTATCCTGGTGGTCTTTGGTGGTCGTGCGCAGGTGGTGGGCGATCTGGCTGAGCGCTGCTCTGCCTTTGTTCAGGCATGGTATCCTGGCGAGGAGGGTGGACATGCCGTGGCCGACATCCTCTATGGCTATGTGGCACCATCGGCCAAGCTCTCTGTCAGCTATCCCAATACGGAGGTCTACGAGCCGCTATGCTATAACTACAGCGCCGAGCAGGACCCACGCGTGCAGTGGCCCTTCGGCTTTGGCATGACCTATACCACTTTTGAATATAGTAACCTGAAGATAGAGCAGGAGTCGGCCACCGATGGCGAGGGCATCACCCTGTCGTTCCAGGTGAAGAACACGGGCGTGATGGATGCCGACGAGATAGCCCAGATTTACCTCTCGCCCACCAGCAACGACCAGCCGCTGCGCCCCATCCAGTTGCAGGGCTTTGCACGTGTCAGTCTGAAGCACGGCGAGACCAAGACCGTCACTGCCAAGCTTCATGCTGAGCAGTTTGGCTACTACGACCAGCGCCAGTGGCACATCGACCCAGGCACCTTCGTTGTGAAGATTGGTGCCTCGTCAGTGGACATCCGACTGAAAGAGCAGGTGACGCTGACAGGCAAACCTGTGAAGAAACCCCTACGAGAGTATTATTTCTCAGATATTCGTATTAACTAACAAAAACCTTAAAAAACCAAACAAACGATGAAAAAAGTATTAATGTCGTTTATCATGCCGTGCCTCGCTGCAGTAGCTATGGCACAGCCCGCTGGAGGCTTTGGTGGCTTCCAGATGCAACAAGTGAAACTGGAGACAAGCCAGGAGTGGAAAGATGTGAACTATGCAGGCGACGACAAAGCCTATCACACCTGCGACATCTACTTGCCTAAGAAAGAGGCTGCCAGCTACCCTGTGGTGATCCACATCTATGGTAGCGCCTGGTTCAGCAACAGCAGTAAGGGTGCTGCCGACCTGGGCACCATCGTGAAGTCTCTGCTCAACGCCGGCTATGCCGTGGTTTGTCCTAACCACCGTTCAAGTGCCGACGCCAAGTGGCCTGCTCAGATCCACGATATCCGTGCCGTCATCCGCTTTGTACGTGGCGAGGCCAAGAAGTATAAGTTCGACCCCTCGTTCGTAGCCACCAGCGGCTTCTCAAGTGGCGGTCACTTATCATCAGTAGCAGCCACCACCAGTGGCATCAAGCAGACCAAGGTGGGTACTGTTGACATCGACCTCGAGGGCAACCTGGGCAACTATACCAAGGAGAGCAGTGCTGTGAACGCTGCCTGCGACTGGTCTGGTCCTGTCGATCTGACAGCCATGGACTGTGGTGAAGGCATGAAGATGGGCGAGAACAGTCCTGAGGACGTGCTGCTGAACTCAAAGCTGAGCAAGGAGCCCGATAAGTACAAGAGCCTCAGCGCCACCTATTATGTCAACAAGAAGAATCCTCCTATCATCATCTTCCATGGCGAGAAGGATAACGTGGTGCCCTGCTGCCAGGGTAAGATGTTCTTCGAGAAGTTGCAGGATGCAGGCGTGAAGACCGAGGCAACCTTCGTTCCTGAGGGTGGCCATGGCATGGGCATGTATAGCGAAGAGAACCTTCAGAAGATGGTGAACTTCCTCAATGCTGCCAGAACAGCCAAGAAAAAGTAACACGTTTAGTACACCTTAAACACAAAAAAAGTGCTGCAATCGTTTGATTTGCAGCACTTTGCTTTTTAAGCTTGTACCCAGACCCGGGGTCGAACCGGGACGGGTTGCCCCACTGGTGTTTGAGACCAGCGCGTCTACCGATTCCGCCATCTGGGCTCGAAAAGCGGGTGCAAAGTTACGAAGAATTTTTTAATTCTGCAAAAGTTTCTCATAAAAATCTTCAAAATTACTTGCATTTGTCAGTAATGTTTTGTATCTTAGCACCCTGAAAGTGAACAACTAGAAATCTGATATATGGAATTATCAACCCGTAATTATTGTATTATCTTGGCTGGCGGCCGAGGTAAGAGACTATGGCCTACGAGTAGGATGGAACGCCCCAAGCAGTTCATTGATTTCTTTGGGACAGGACGCACACAGTTGCAGTCAACCTTCGACCGCATGGCCTCTATACTGCCAAAAGAGAACATCTTTGTTTGTACCAGTCTGGAATACGACCACTGGGTGCGCGAGCAGCTGCCCGAGTTGGCCGAGAACCACATACTCACAGAGCCCGTTATCCGCAACACAGCCCCTTCAGTGGCCTGGGGTGGTGTGTGCATCCATCGCGAGTGTGCCGATGCGCGCATCGTCGTGGTGCCCTCCGACCAGGTGATTGTGCGTGAGGATGCCTTCCGCAAGAACGTGCTCGACGGTCTCGACTTTGTGGGCAGTCACGACATTATGCTGACCATGGGCATCAAGCCCTCGCGCCCTGAGCCAGGCTACGGCTATATCCAGATGGGCGAGGCCACTGAGTTTGAGGGCATCACCAAGGTGCAGTCGTTCTCAGAGAAGCCTGAGCGCGAGTTTGCCACAATGTTCATGCAGAGCGGCGAGTTTCTGTGGAACACGGGTATGTTCCTCTGTAATGTGCAACACCTGCACGACTTCTTCCTGGAGGTTATCAAGGACATGCCCTATCGTATGGCCAACCTGCTCACCATGGAGTCGGCAGAGGAGCGCAGACAATATGTCAAGGACTACTATCCTGCCTACCCCAACCTGTCGATGGACAAGGCAGCACTCGAGATGACAGACAATGTCTATGTGATGCAGTGCGACTTTGGCTGGGCCGACCTGGGCACGTGGCATGCCGCCTATGAGTGTATGCAGAAGCAGAATGACGACAATGTGGTTATCGACTCGCAGGTGATGATGGAAGACTGCAAGGGCAACATCATCAAACTGCCCAAGGGTCACGTGGGTGTGATCAACGGCTTGGAGGGTTATATCGTGGCCGAGGAAGGCGACGTCCTATTAATATGCAAAAAGAGCGACTCATCGTCGCTCATTCGCAAGTATGTCAACGAGGTTGGCATACGTTTTGGGGAGAAATTCATATGAATAGATGAGAGATGAAAGATGAGAGATGAAAGATGAGAGATGAAAAATGAAAGATATGATTAGTTTTTGCCACTAGGTCTAATCATATCTTTCATCTCTCATCTTTCATCTACAAAATTCTTGCTGAATTTTGTCTGCTATCTGCTGCATTTCCTCGTTGGGGAGATGCAGCTTTTCTTTTCTGAAGTCCACATCGCCCTCGCTGTTCATCGGAATCAGATGAATATGGGCGTGGGGCACCTCAAGACCCAGCACCACCTGTGCCACCTTCTTGCAGGGGAACGCCTTCTTCAGGGCCACAGCCACCTGCTTGGCAAAGAGTTGGAACTCAGCCAGCTCGTCGTCGTTCATATCGAAGATGTAGTCTACCTCGCGACGGGGGATGACCAACGTGTGACCTTTGGCCACGGGATTGATGTCAAGGAAAGCATAGAACTTATCGTTCTCTGCACACTTGTAACTGGGAATCTCGCCAGCAGCAATCTTACTGAAAATATCCATAGTGCTTGCTTTTATCAGGATTTATCCAACGGTGATCTTCTCGATGCGAAGCTTGATGGTGCCACGAGGAATCTTGACCTCTACTTCGTCGCCCACCTTGTGGTTCAGCAGACCCTGGGCGATAGGTGTCTGGATAGAGATCTTACCCTCGCGCAGGTTAGCCTCACTCTCGCTCACGATAGTATAGGTCATGCGAGCCTTGTTGGCCAGGTTGGTCATCTCAACCTTCGACAGAATCTGAACAGAATCTGTGCTCAAACGTGACGTATCTACTATCTTGGCCTCGCTGATGGCTACCTTCAGCTGGTTAATCTTCGATTCCAGATGAGCCTGAGCCTCCTTGGCAGCCTCGTACTCACTATTCTCACTCAGGTCGCCCTTGTCGCGTGCCTCTGCGATGGCGGCCGATGCCTTGGGGCGCTCAACACCCTCTAAATGTTTCAGTTCGGCTATGAGTTTATCATAGCCCTCTTGTGACATGTAAGCCATATCTTTCAAAAAATTAAAATTAATATTCTTAGTTATTTTCCTTGGTCGCAAAAAAGAAAGAATCCCGACCATTCTCTCAGAGTCGGAATCCTCGTTATCACTATAATTGTTCTTTTCTACGTACTTAGACGCTGCAAAGATAACCCTTTTTTCCGAATCGGCCAAACTTTTTGTGGAAAATATTTCGTTATTCTCACGGCTTCTTCGTATCTTTGCAGCATGAAACTAACTACTATCATCAGTATGAAACATCTATTGGCAATCACCATGGCACTGCTCACATTTACTGCAGTAAGTGCACAGACAGAACAGGCTAACGCACCACTTACGGCCACCAGCAAAAAGCGCGTTGCCGTGCACGACCCATCGGTGGTGTATAACTCCAAAAGCAAACGCTATTATATCTTTGGTTCGCACAAGGCCGGCGCCTATACCACCGACTTGATGAACTGGACCCAGGCCAACCCCAAATGGAAAGTAGGAAACAACACTAACGCATCCAATCAGACTGCTTTCGTGACGCCTGCCGTCAAGAAGGTGAAGAAGGGCGGCGAGGAGGTGGACTTTCCCGCCTTTAATGCCATGGACTGGGCTGGCCGAACCGATAGCGAATATAATATTGACGGCAACATGTGGGCACCCGATGTCATTTGGAACCCCACAATGAACAAATGGTGCATGTATCTGAGTATCAACGGCGATGCCTGGCATTCCAGCATCATCCTGCTCACGGCCGACAACATCACTGGCCCTTATCTGTATCAAGGTCCTGTGGTTATCAGTGGCTTCGACAATGGCAACCATAGCTTTAAAGACACCGATGTAGAGTTGGTGTTGGGCCCACTCAACACCCTACCCTCGCGCTATGACAGTCCCTGGGCCCACACCTCTAAACCCAGTCTGCCCAACAACATCGACCCCTGCGTGTTCTACGACGAGGAAGGAAAGCTGTGGATAGCCTACGGCTCGTGGTCGGGCGGCATCTTCATGCTCGAGCTCGACGAGGAGACAGGCTTGCGCGACTACGACGTGACCTATTCCACCAGCAATGGCGACCCCTATTTCGGCAAGCGCATCGCCGGCGGCTACTACGTCTCGGGCGAAGGTCCTTATATTGAGCATATCGGCAACTACTACTATCTCTTTATGAGTTACGGCTATTTCTCGCCCGACGGTGGCTACGAGATGCGCGTCTTCCGTTCTACCAAGCCCGACGGCCCTTATAAGGATGCCACCAGCAGACCTGCCATCTTCTCGTCGTATGTGATGAACTATGGCACAGGCAATAGCGACACGCGCGGCATGAAAATGATGGGTGCCTACAACAACTGGGGCACGCAGACAGTGGGTGAGTGTGCGCAGGGTCATAACTCCATCATCGCCGCCCCCGATGGCCGCACCTACCTGGTTTATCACACCAAGTTCAACAACGGCACCATTGCCCACGAGGTGCGCGTACATCAGGTGTTCCAAAACAAGAACGGCTGGCTGGTGGTGGCACCATTCGAATATAACGGTGAGACCGTCACCGACGAGCAGATTGCCAGCACGCAGCCCTTCACCACAGAGATGCTAACAGGCACCTACAGTGTGCTGATACATAAATACAAGATGGATTATAAGAACATGGAGGAGGTGACACCCATCAGCATCACCCTTTCTGCCGATGGCAAGGTGACAGGCGACAAGACTGGCACCTGGAGCATCGACGAAGGTACAGGCTATATCAAGGTATCACTGGGAGGCACAGCCTATAACGGCGTGGTGTTCGCAGAGACGATGGACGGCACCAACACACCCGTTATCAGCATCACGGCCATCTCTAACTCAGGCATCAGTCTCTGGGCCTACAACACCACAACGTCGCTGACAGGCATCCACAGTGTTGAGAACAGTCAAAGTCAGAAAGACACCTGGCACCGTCTCGACGGACGCCGCCTCAGCAGTAAGCCCACCACAAAGGGACTCTACATTCAAAACGGGAAAAAGATACTGGTCCGCTAAAGCAACAGACCAAAGACGGACTACAGCAAGTCCAGACAACGCTCAATGAATATGCCGCAGCAGCGATCATCCACATCGCGGTTGCGGTATATCATTTCTCGCACCACGTCCATAGCCTGACGCGTGCTGGCCGACAGCGACTCCTGCTTCATCAGATGCCCAATGAGTACAGCCGAGAAGATGTCGCCTGTGCCATGGAAGATGCCAGGAATCTCGTCGTAATCGTGGAAGAAATACTTGCCTGTGGCGGCATCGTAGCCACACACCTGGTTCTTGTTGTCGATGAAGCAACTGGTGATCAGCACCGAACTGGGTCCTAACTTCACCAACTTATCCAGCAACTCGCAAGCCTCGCGACGCGTCATTCCATCCTTTTGGAAAGGCACATCAGCCAGATAGCAAGCCTCCGTATAGTTAGGGAAGATCAGATGAGCCACACCCACCATCTCGCGCATCAGCTTCACCTGTGCATCACCAATACCGTTATACAGTCGGCCACCGTCGCCCATCACTGGATCGACAAAGATGGTACAACCCTGTTCCGACTGCTCGCGACAGAACTGCGCCACCAAGCGCGACTGCTCCTCGCTGAACATCAGTCCAGTGCAGATGGCATCAAAACGGAAGCCCAGCTTTTTCCATACGGGCAGCGTCTTCCGCATATACTCCGTGGTATCCTGCTGGGCAAAATCGCCATAGTCCAGCGTGTTAGATACCAGTGCTGTGGGCAGGTTAAAAGCAGGGATACCCATATACGAGAGGATAGGCAGCATGGCCGCCATGCCCACCTTGCCATATCCTGCAACATCGTTTACTAAAAGAACCTTTTTCAACTATCAACTATGAATTATGAACTATCAACTATGAATTAACACACATCAGATTTTTCTGCAACTGCTCCGTGCTACTGGCACCCACCAGTACAGAGGTCACGCCGCGCTGCTTGAGAATCCACTCCAAGGCCATCTGCGACAGCGGTTTTCCCTGTGCCAGCGCCTCAGCGTTATATTGGCGAAGCTGGGTTAGCAGCTCGTCGGTCAGCATGCTTTCCTTCAGGAATTTTCCTTTCGACATACGTGAATCCGCAGGAATACCATTCAGGTAGCGGTCGGTCAGCAAACCCTGCGCCAAGGGCGAGAACGAGATGAAGCCGATACCCTTCTCGGCACAGAAGTCAAGCACGCCCGTGTCCATGGGCTCACGGTCCAGCATGTTCAGCTTGCCCTGATAGATCAGCAGAGGCACATCATGCTCACGCAGGTATTTCTCGGCCACCTTCGTAGCCTCCAGTGGCCAGCGTGAGATGCCCACATAGAGCGCCTTACCACTGCGCACCGTGTCGACCAGTGCCTGCAAGGTCTCCTCCAAAGGCGTCTCTGGGTCGTAGCGGTGACTATAGAAGAGGTCCACATAGTCCAGGTGCATGCGCTTCAGACTCTGATCGAGCGAGGCCATCAGATATTTCCTCGAACCCCAGTTGCCGTAAGGTCCTGCCCACATGTCGTAGCCAGCCTTGGTGGCGATGAACAACTCATCGCGATAGGGACGGAAATCCTCGTCCATCAATCGGCCCAACGTTTCCTCGGCCGACCCATAAGGCGGTCCGTAGTTATTAGCCAGATCGAAATGCACCACACCATGGTCAAAGGCATAGCGGGCAATGGCCTTGGCACGGTCGTAGGAGTCGTCTCCGCCGAAGTTATGCCAGAAGCCCAATGACACCTTTGGCAACAAAACGCCCGAGTGTCCGCATCTCTCATATTTCATTCCGCCATCATAGCGCAATGCGTCAGCAACATAATTCTCCATAAGCCTTGGATTTTGGCTGCAAAGATACAAAAAAAAATTAAAAACCTGCGGGTATTCCAAAAGTTTACAGTAACTTTGCAGTCTCTATACCATATAAATAAAGAGAAAAATGAGTCTGACAGGATTAGTAAGACCGCTGTTTGCCAATAGATGGCGGGAACTGGAAAAACATATCAACGAGGGCGAGCAACTACAACGCCAGGTGCTGGCCCATTTGGTGCAGAAAGCTCAGGACACAGAATACGGACGCAAGCATCTGTTCAGCGCCACAAAGAGTTACGAGGACTTTGTGCGCAACAACCCCGTGAATACTTATGAAGAACTGAAAGGCGACATCGACCGCATGCGCCAGGGCGAGAGCGATGTACTGTGGCCAGGCCGCGTGAAGTGGTATGCCAAGTCGAGCGGCACCACCAACGACAAGTCGAAGTTCATTCCCGTTTCGCCCGACGGACTGAAGCGCGTTCACTATAAGGGTGGTGCCGATGTGGTGACCCTTTATCTGAGAAACAACCCTCAGAGTAGGATGTTCGATGGCAAGGGCCTCATCCTGGGTGGCAGTCATGCACCCAACTACAACCTGCCAGGCTCGTTGGTGGGCGACCTCAGCGCCATCCTCATCGAGAACATCAACCCCTTGGTGAACATGGTGCGCGTGCCCTCTAAGAAGACGGCCCTGCTGAGCGATTTCGAGATTAAGCGCGACCGCATAGCACGCGAGGCCTTGAACAAGAATGTAACCAACATCAGTGGTGTGCCCTCATGGATGCTCTCTGTGCTGAACCGTGTCATGGAGATATCTGGCAAGACCCACCTCGAGGAGGTATGGCCCAACCTGGAGGTATTCTTCCACGGCGGCGTGGCCTTCACGCCCTATCGCGAGCAATACGAAAAGCTCATCACCAGTGCCAAGATGCACTATATGGAGACCTATAATGCCAGCGAGGGTTTCTTTGGCATTCAGGACGACCCCACCGACAAGTCGATGCTGCTGATGCTCGACTACGACGTCTTCTACGAGTTTCAGGAAATGGGCACCGACAATATCGTGCCCTTGTGGGGTGTCGAGGCTGGCAAGAACTACGCCATGCTCATCTCCACCTCGTGTGGTCTGTGGCGCTATATGCTGGGCGACACGGTGAAGTTCACATCCACCAACCCCTATAAGTTCATCATCTCTGGTCGCACCAAGAGCTTCATCAATGCCTTTGGCGAGGAACTCATCGTCGACAATGCCGAACAGGGATTGAAGTATGCCTGCGAGTTGACAGGCGCCCAGGTGCTGGAGTATACCGCTGCGCCTGTCTTCATGGACCAGAACGCCAAGTGTCGCCACCAGTGGCTCATCGAGTTCTCGAAGGCCCCAGAGAACCTGGAGCAGTTTGCCGACATCCTGGATCGCAGACTCCAAGAGTTGAACAGCGACTACGAGGCCAAGCGCTATAAGGACATCACCCTGCAGCACCTAGAGATTATCCCTGCCCGCGAGGGTCTGTTCAACGACTGGCTGAAGGCCAAGGGTAAGCTGGGCGGCCAGCACAAGGTGCCTCGTCTGAGTAACAGTCGTGAGCATCTGGAAGAGTTGCTTACCTTAAATGAAAGATGATAAGTGAAAGATATGATTAGACTTCGCAGAAAGTGTTCATGGAAAGGTGTTTTTGAGAATATGGTCATCATATCTCTCATCTGTCATCTGTCATCTTTCGTTGCCTCCTGCGCCCGCATGGGCAGTCCTGACGGCGGCTGGTACGACGACACGCCACCACGCGTTGTCAGTTCCTCGCCTGCCAACCAGAGTGTACG
>Ga0265298_10008241_pt1 | contig 12546 bp, 22 predicted proteins | sample AusTroGonzalo_MG_3_FD_193486 | JGI IMG/M metagenome (GOLD analysis project Ga0265298, IMG submission 193486) | Bovine rumen microbial communities from tropical cattle in Woodstock, Queensland, Australia - Gonzalo_01 | ecosystem: Host-associated > Mammals > Digestive system > Stomach > Rumen ... | reverse complement strand
GAACAGGAGATGGCGGAAACGCCATGGCCTACGAAGGAAGAATGCGAAGCATACTGGTAAGGAGTGATGCCTTATCGCAACGACAAAAACAAGGAAGCAGACAACACCAAAGGTAACGACGCGTGAAGAAGCGCCTATAACGCTTGATAATCACATCTTCTACGGTATCGATCTTGACGATGACCAGAAGAAATTGCGGGATGCAATCTGGTCTCGTGACAAGGATGCGGTAATCTGCGAAGCATGTGCCGGATCCGGCAAAACAACGATCGCGCTCGGAACAGCAATCATGCTGGTCGAGTACGGGTTATACGCCGGAATCATCTATCAGGTAGCAGGAGGCGTATACGAGTCAAGACAGGGTCTTCTTCCTGGTACTCTCCAGCAGAAATCACAGCCGCTGTTCGCGCCGCTGTATCAGGCGGTTGCACGGCTCGGCTATGACCCGGAAAGGCTGATTGTTTCAGAAGATAACATGTCGGCTGTAAAGGAAGGCATAGCGTTTATTACAGCGCAGTCAAACTCGTATATTCGGGGCACATCATTCGGCGAACACGATATGCCGATGATCGTTATTCTCGATGAAGCGCAAAACTACACGCTGAATGATATGCGCACAGCCGTAACACGTGTGAACGACGGATCCAAACTGATTGTGCTTGGACAGCAGAAACAGTGCGATCTGAAGTACGCACAGGATTCCGGATTGCCGAGGTTGATTGAAGTATTCCGTCAGGCTGAATGGTGCGAGATTTGCACCCTGACGCACAACTATCGCGGAAAGATTTCCACGCTCGGCGATCAATTATAAGAAAAGGAATTGTACTGATATGGACGAAGTGATTAGCATTGAAATCCCGGAACTCTCACAACGAATTATCGATGAATTAGCCGGACATGCGCTTCCGGATTCAGATCTGGTAAGCAACTGGGCACTCGAAAAAGAACGCAAGGTATATTTTGATATCGATGTCGGAGCCGACCTGCTCGCGATTCAGCGGCTCATTCTGCGCTGGAACATGGAGGATCGCGGCATTCCGGCAAGCGAACGCAAGCCGATCTGGCTATACATCTTCTCATACGGCGGTGATATCGACTATATGTGGTCAGCGCTTGACACCATCAAAACGTCTGTCACGCCGATCTATACGGTCAATCTCGGCGTCGCTGCATCTGCTGCGGCATTGATTTTCATCTCCGGGCATAAGCGGTTCATGATGCCTTCCGCCAAGGTAACGATTCATGAAGGATCCGCGCAGCTCTCCGGAGATGCTGTCAAAGTCATGGATCAGTCTGAATCGTACAAGAAACAGCTCAAGCAGATGAAGATGTTTGTCCTCGAGAACACCGAGATCCCGCGTGCGCAGCTGATGAAGAAGCGCAACAACGACTGGGAGCTTGATGCCGCTTACTGCATGGAGCATAAGGTGTGCGAACAGATCGTATCGACCATGGACGACATTATCTGAGGTGGCCGGAATGCTGTATGAAGTAACCGGAGATCTTGTAGCGGATAAGCAGTATGATATCTTCTGTCATCAGACCAACTGCAAAGGGCGGATGGGGTCAGGCATCGCCAGACAAATCCGTGACACATACCCGATAGTCGCCGCGCGTGATGCAAAGTACCACGAACTCAGCATTGCTCGCGGCGGCGAGCATAAGATGCTCGGCACGATTATGGGCAGCAGGACAGAAGACGGCAGATTGTGCATCAATATGTACGCTCAGAAGAACTACGGCACGGGCAAGCGTCAGACAGACTACATGGCGTTTGCTCGATGCCTTGCGCTGATTAGAGACGACCTGTGCGATTATCCGCTTACAGTAAAAGTAGCGTTCCCGGATCATATTGGTTGCGGTCTTGCCGGCGGCGACTGGAAGATCATCAAGAGCCTGATTGAGGCATTCTCACGTATGGTTCGGCAGGATGTTTACATCGTAAGCCTGCCGAAGAACGCGGCGTAACAGGAGATAAAAATGATTGAATTTGTTGAATACACAGGCAAATACCCAAATCTGTGCAGGGGGGTACTCGTCCTCACTGTTGACGGTAAAGAATACATATTTAGTGGCAAACGTGTGGGTGATAAACTTGTACCTCTGTCCAGCGGATTCGGCGGCGAGCAGAGCGATTATGACAACAATGGAAGGTTGAAAGCAGGATTGTATGAAAGCTTCTGGGGCTCCGGCGGGTCGGTTTGGTTCGACGACAGTTGGAACGCTTACGTAGATGACGGCGAATGGAATATTGATGTTGACAGTTTGCCTGATGAGCTCAAGGCAATGGCCGAAGAGATCGCGGAAGTGTTTAACGCAAATGTTCCTTATGGATGTTGCGGCGGATGCATTTGAGAGGTGAAAGCAATGAGCGAGAAACAATGCCCATTCTATCAGGGCGTATGTGGTATTGACGAATCTATTGTGTGCTACTGTAGCAGTGTTTCATGTGATATCTACAGGGACTATGTTTCAGCTGTGATGGAAAAAGTTGAGGATGTGCAGAATGACGCAAGACAGAGCGATTGACCTTCTGAAAACCGAACTTTCCTGTGTGCGCAGAAATGAGAATGGGTTATGTGATAGAGATTGCGCATCATGTGATCTCGTACAGCAAACACCGGAACTCATTGAAATGTACGAGTTTGTAATATCGCATATGGAGAAACAAAATGAGCAAAGATGATCGCGTGCGTAGACCTTTGAAGTGTATGGTCTTTGGGTGTAAATGGGGATTCCATCCGAAATTATATCAAATCACAGACAGCATTGCCGTTATCAAGTTTACATGTGAGCGATGCGGAAATATATGGGAGTTTGCAACAATGCACCCTTCCCAGAATGCTGTGAAAAAATATCAAGATATGAAGGAGAATGACTATGACGATTGCTGAATGTCAGGTCGAAACAATCAAACACATTGAAAATGTGCGCAAATTTATCCGTATCTTTACGGACAAGCTGACGAAGCGCGGCATTGATCACGACGCAAAAAAGCTTGAATCTCCTGAGGTTGAAATCTTTACGGAGTACACGCCAAAGCTCGCGACTGTCGAGTATGGAAGCGATGAATACAAGGATTGCCTGAAGCATATGGATGTTGCCTTGCAGCACCATTACGCCGCATATCGCCATCATCCGGAGCACTTCGAGCACGGGATCGACGATATGAACCTTGTAGACATCGTAGAAATGCTGTGCGACTGGAAAGCCGCGTCACTGCGCCATAACGACGGCAACCTGCTGAAGAGCATTGAGATCAACGCCAAGCGGTTCGGTTATGACGATCAGGTAAAGCATATCTTCCTGAACACAGCCAAACTGTTCGATGATGTGGAATAACGCAGGAAAAGCCGCCGGAGCGATCTGGCGGCCTTTTTTATTCGCGAAATAAGGAGTTGATAGCCTTGAACATTGACACAGGCCAGAGAATCAGTTATACTCCGCTTCAAGTGTGCGAAATTGCAAAACAGGCGGCGCAATACGCTGTAGAGCAATTCCTGTCCACTTTGAACCTTGACAATGATATACCAGAGAACGCTTCGCAGCACACGGGAAAATTGACAGTAACGGTCGATGAGGCAGCCAAAATGGTAGGGATCAGTAAGCCAAAGATGTACGAGATCGTCAGATCGAGGTCTGTTCGGTCAATAAACGTCGGGAAGAAAATCCTGATATCACGGCAATCCCTCGTTGACTGGATCGAAAGAGGAGGATCTTATGTCAAGGAAACGTGCTAACGGCGAAGGAATGATCCGTAAAAGAAGTAACGGAACATGGGAAGCACGGATTACAATCCGCTTTGATGAAACAACGGGCAAGCAAGTCCGCAAAAGTATTTACGGCAGAACAAAAAAAGAGGTCGCCGATAAGATTGCGTCCGTCAAAATAGAGCTTGATGGGAGTCCGCAAAACGTCGACATACCTGAAAACATCACGGTTGGCGACTGGCTCAATGATTGGCTTACAGATTATCTTGCGGATGTAAAGGATGGTACGGTTGTATCATACACTTCAATCTGCAAGAACCATCTCACGCCGGCATTCGGCAAGATCAATCTCGTTGATCTAAGAGCGCCAGCTATACAAAAATACTATAACGGCCTTAAGAGCAAAGGAACGAGCCCGAAGTATATCAAGAACATTCACGGATGCTTCCATCGGGCACTCGATGTTGCCGTCAAAGTCGATATCATACCAAAGAATCCCTCAAGCGCATGTGTGATACCGAAGGTGATCCAGCCAGAGATTAAGCCGCTTGATATTCCTGAGCAGAGAAAGCTGCTGCAGGTATTGTCGAGCGAATTCTACGGAGCACTTGTTCTTGTTGATATCTTCACAGGAATGAGGGTTGGTGAGATCATTGGCCTGACATGGGACTGTGTGGATTTCGATAATGGGATTATTCGTGTAGAGAAGCAGATGGTTCAGACACGCGGCAAAGGGCAGAAGTACCGCTTCGGTACGTTAAAGAACGACAAATCCCGCGTACTTGCCCCGGCGCAATATGTCATGGACGAACTTCAGAAGCATTTCGAAAAACAGAAAAAGAACAAAGAAGAGCTTGGCGATCTATGGAATCCGGGTGAATTTCCGAATCTTGTGTTCACGCACCCGGACGGATCTCACCTGTCACAGCCAACCGTATGGAAAGAATTCCAGAAAATTCTGGAGCATGCCGGGTTGGAACACTACAGGGTACATGATCTGCGCCACACGTTTGCCGTAAACAGCATTCTTGCCGGCGACGATATAAAGACTATACAGGAAAATATGGGCCATTATTCATCCGCATTCACGCTGGATCGGTATGGACATGTTACGGAAACGATGAGAAAAAAGTCCGCAAGCAGGATGGAAAATTTCATCCAGTCGATCAAAAACGACGGCGGCGAAAAAACTAATAGTGGTACGGTAGTGGTACGGTAGTGGTATTTTGGGATAAAGAAAAACCCGGAAGCGTTGATTTACAACGATCCGGGCAGTGCGGGAAACAGGACTTGAACTCAGATCGACCGCACAACAACCCGAAAAGTTGTACAATTCGGTACAAATATGATACCATAAAAAACAAAAGTGTGCAATAGTAAGCACTAATAAAAAACATAGTACATTTTCAGTAGTGGTACGGCGGAGCGTTCTCGGTGTATCATGCATAATTATGAATCTTAAATTAAGTACATTGATCCGTAAAACAATCGACGTATTTACTTAAGGACTCATGAGATGTATATTATTCACACGAAATGCATACTGCACTATCGGCAATATTTTCGATTTTTGCCGAAAATGCACTGCGTCACTTCGCACACTTTTTGACATAATGCTCTGTTCAAAACAAAATCAATATAGGTTAAATTCAACCTATTTCTACAATAATATAAACGCGAAAAAGAAAGCCCGATACGCTCAGGATCTACCTGAATGTACCGGGCTTATTTGTTTGCGGATTTTACACTTGCATAGTATAATAAAAAGGCTGTAAATGGGCAACGCCCAGATGCTCGGACTCCCGCTGGAACCACTCCGGAGGGAGGTGATGCGGATGTCGAATGAATTGCTGTTGCAGATCATCCTCGCCGTTATCGGTATCTCGCTGACTATCTACTTTGGTATGAAGCGCTGATATAAAGAGCCTCTGGGTAGTAGCAGCTACTCAGAGGCAATCTGTTGGTTAGTCCCAAATTAACCAGCGGGATGTTTCCGTAGCATCATTTTACAGCACTGGCGGTCATGTGTCAAGCATGGCCGCCTTTTTCTTTTTATTCATTTTCGTTCCACGTAGCGACAAACCGCCACCACGCGCCGCAATTTTCGTCGCTGATCTCATACTGGTACCTGTCGCCTTCTCCGACGTCATACCAGTACCCGTCCTGCGCGTCATGGTCGTTCCTCTGCCATACGATGCTCCATTCGCCGTTGTATTTCAGATCGGTCGGCGTGGCGGCATCTTCGGCATTGTTGATTTCAATCTTCGCAATCATGGTGATGGTCTCACCGTAGTAATACCATTCCCTATCGGGCTCAACAACGATATAGCAATGGACGTTTCCCTCTGCGCCGGAGGCTACAAACCTGACCGGCACACTGAAAACCGCAACTGAAACAATGAGGACAGCCAATACGACAAGCGCAATCCTTTTAGCCACATTGCGTCTATCAGTCATAATATCAGTCTACCGGAGAGATATTACGCTTCGACAGATACTCATGCAATCTCCCAAGGGCTTCTTCCATCTCATCCTTATTGCCATTGTGAATACCGTGGTTGAGCACGGCGATCATCGCATAGCAAATAACGGAGAACCCTTCGGAGATATCGACCTGCGCCCTGTGCATACCGCTCAGTGCGTATTCGTGACTGTCAAGTCGCGCTTTGTCCGCTTTCAGCTTCTCATTGATTTCTGCAAATCTTGGTTCCAGCTTCTGCATTGTCGCTTCGCTGATTTCTTCGGCGAAATTAGCCTGCGGGCCTTCCGCAGCTTTCAGTCGCCTGTCTTTCCACTTCCAAATCAAATCTGGAATCTTTTCAAGGCAAACGATTATCGCAATGATCGCGAGCATCGTATATCCAAAATTCCAGAGATCGATGGGAGTGATGCCTTCAATTGCTTGCTGCATTGATTTCACCTCCATCTAATATGCCATAAAGTCCGTATCATCAGTACTGTCCCTTCCCGTCACCGATGATATCAAGGAATTTAGCCATCATATATCCGGTTTTCCCGTCATGCTTTACTTTTGCCCACTCTTCGCCGGGAGAAACGATCTCAACCTTAGTTCCAAGCGGAACCTGTTTGATCAGCGCACCTCTCAGGCTCGGGGTCTTGCGGAAGTTAACGGTTTTTCCGGATGGCGCGACCAGAATCGCATACGCCCCGGTCGTTGGCGTATCAGGAGAAGGTGTTGGCGTAGGCGCTACGCCGCCTGCAGCAGCGACGATCTGCCTCGATTTGCCATGATAGTTCCACGGATTATATGTATTGACCTTCTTGTCAATCGTCATCTTGCTCGACATATGCCTGATCTGGAATGGATTCATACTGTAAACAACGCCTGCGTGATAGTAGTCATTCAGGTCGCCGTTGTAGTACTGACCTCCCTGCTGATACCGTTTCGGAAGAGCCCAGTTCTTATGACCCTTCGGTACGGCTTTCAGAACAATATCGCCGACTTCAAGATCGGACTGCGAATTGATAGGTTGCAGATTGACAACCTCTTTTCGCGCACACCAGTTTGATCCGTGAATACCAGTCCACTTCAGACCCATCCTGCGGATTGCGCCGATAATCAGACCGATGCAGTCGCAGTAACCGTCAGACCCGTCTCCGGGTTCGCGTCTTTTCGGGTTGGAGTTGAATATTTGTAAAACTTTTTCGAGAAATTTCTTTACCAGTTCTGCGTACGTCATCCGTTCTCACCACCTTCCGACTGGTCTTCATCGTCGTTTGCGTCGTCCTTGCTGGGAGTTCCAGCAATTGCTTTGCCAAGCCCTTTCAGGCTAAATTCGAACTTTGTTCTCTCGATGCCGGCGAGCAGCATCTTCTCCGTAATGCTGTTTCTCGTATATGCGACTGTATCCAGTGCCTTGTTTGCCGTTGTGATCAGCGTAAGCCATACGCATGCCATAGCGGCTTCCGGCCTGTATGCAATCAGCGCAAGCACAGCAAACGAATAGATCGTCCACACGACAGCACCAAGCCTCGCGAGTCTTTTTGAGAACTGCTTCCTGTGGTCAACCATCGGATCGACTTTTCTTGCCACGAACTCACCACCTTTCGTTGACGTACAAAAAAGCCTGGCCACATCCGTACCTGTGGTCAGGCTTCCTTTTTATCTTCAAACGTTCCGGCCTTATTCATAGTCCTCGCCGGTGATCTCCCGGAATTCCTCCGGTGTGATCCATCCCATTTTCACGGCGTTGCGAACCTTTTTGATAGACCAGAACCCATCGTCATAATACCGCTTGACGATGTCGTATTTGTTACTCTTCGTCATCGTCATCTTCCTCCAGTTCGTCGTCATCGAGATCGATGCCGGACATCATGGACAGATAATCGATCATCGCCTGCTGTTCGGCGATCTTGGCGTAGAGCGCTTCCTTCTCCCGCATATTCTGGGCGGGGCTATAACTGTTTTTCATGGTCAGCCCTCCTCGTTATTCGCGGAGTCATGCAAAGCTCTTGCGCATGCCATGATGCATGTCCCAAAGATTTGGTCGCGCACCTCTTTGGTGATAACGTCGATATCCAGCAAGCTCTGCATCCGTTCAAGGAAATCTGCTTTTTCGTCTTCATTCAGCAACATCACGATACACCCCCATCACTTGTAGATTACACAGCATGGCGTGTAGCGGCGTGCCGCCGAAGCGTTCGTATATCCGTCAATGGATCCGTCGTTCTTGATGTCCCACACGATATACTGATAGGCATTGTTTGCGGATCTGAGACCGATCTCCTGCGCCGCAGGCCGGTCAATCAGATAGATCTTGCGGCCTTCGCACGGATCGTCGGATCCTTCGGCGAATCCTGTGGCGTCGATCCAGTCTTTCCACGGCGAGCCTTCGTCTCTGTTGTGGTTCGTAAAACCATTCACATTGTCGACGCTCGGCAGGAAGAACAGATCATATACGTCAACCGGATTGCCGCTCCACTCAGACCTGATGCGGGCAGACTTCGCCATCTGCAGAATCTGCTCAGAGCATCCGGCCATGAAGCCAGGCAGTATCGCCGCCTGATCCGGAGCCATATCGCCGATATGGGACGGATACCACCACTCGCCGGCTCCAGCATCACTGTTCAGCCACTTCCTGACAGCGCTCTCGTCATACTTCGCGTAACCGCGCCGGATGACAAGGCCGTCAAGGCTGCGGACAGCATTCGCATAGATCGCTTCGTAGCTTGTCGGGAGCGGATCGCCGACAGCCACTTCGAGCAGTTTGATCGTTGTTCCGTTCATCCCATAGTAATACAGGCCGTCCTTCGCAAGAGGATCAACGCTGAGATTGACTTCATTGCGTTCGGCGGCGTCGAACGGCATAGCCGTCGGAGTCGCGTGATGCCACTCCAGAATAACGCCGTCATGCGTATTTCCGTCCTCATCCAGCACAGGAATTACGTCCTTCAGATCCCACACAATACTGTACGTAACGCCGTTCTCGGTGTACGTATCTTCAAACTGCAGACCCGTATGGCTTGCGAGGCTTGCCGCACCGCCGTTTTCAACGATGATCTGGAGCTCTCGCAGCGTATCCGGGATCTTAATTGCTTCATATGTAAACACAGCCGTAACGTCATTCGTGGCAGCGCCTTCGATGTACTCCGGCTGCGGATTGTGGTAGCCTTCCCATTTTCCGCTCTGACGGATAATATAATGGAAGCCGCGTGGTACACGGAACGTCAGCGGCTGACCCTTATATTCAGCCTGATTGATGACATCGTGGGTGTCTGCGTTTTCAATCGCAACAGTAAGCCCACTCGTCGGAACGCCGCCATCGTCTGCAACGATGCTGACAGTCATATTGATATACCGCAGGAAGTCGGCAAACTTATCCGTTGCGACCCACTGCCCGTCTTCGACAGCCATGACCTTGTCATTGTCATCTGCGGTAACATGCGGAAGCTCCGGAGGCAGATCGCCCCATGACGATCCGATTTCAGACCGGTAGAGGATCTGACCGATCTCACCGTCATTGCTCGGCTTTTCAGCCTTTTCCTCCAGCTTCTCGTTCGTCTCATCCGTAATGGTAGTATGAAGAGTCTGGATCGCCTGCAGGATATCCTCGACCGTCTCGTCAATGACATCCCGTGTATAGTACAGTTCATTGAAGTCATCGCGGATCGCCTGCTCCGCTTCCATCGCGCGCTCTGTTTCAGCCTGCTCTGCCGCCATGGCGCGTTCGGTCTCCTCGTTGATCAGCGAAAGCTCATCCATGCAGAAACGATACACATTGTTCTCTTCCTGCACGAACATGCTCAGCGTCTTCCGCTTCATATCATATACAACGCTGTGTACAGTCTGAAGCGTGCGCCCGTCCCTCTGGCGCTCTTTGAACAGATTGACGCAGTAGGTGACAGCCTGCGCGTAATCCTCCATCGGACTGTCGATCGTCAGGTCGCCAAAGCCGAGCTCAGACCAGTCGCCGTTATAGTCGGAAAGCCACATATCAACTTTCTCATCGTCATACACGCCGGTGTACCACACCTGACTGAGAAGATCGAGCATTGACTCTGTCGTTCCGGCTTCCTCTGCTCCGCTTTCCAGAATCGCGTACCGCTCGAGGCCGTTCGCGTGTGTTTCGAGCGTTTCATGGGTGCCATCCCAGTCGATCACATCGAAGTTCGTCAGGAGAGCAATATTTGAGGAATTTATCACTTTTTGCCTTCCGTTCAAATCCGAGAAAATCGTCTCTTTTTCGTCGGCAATCAGTAGATAAAACCTGGCTTTTAACGAGTCATTCGCCGGGAACCAGAAGGATTTCTCACCAAGAAGCTCAACCGCATGCTCGGCGGAGTCCGCATAATCAAGCAGATATCTGATTACAAACAAAGCACACATGCCCGAATCGTCGGACAGATCATCCGTGTCTTCGCCCGGCATGCGGTGAAGCAGCACCGTGACGCCGGCATCGTTTGTTCCGTCAACGACGAAATAGGACATGACCTCAAGCGAGGATTTTACAAGTTCGCTGTCTGGCTCGATATCCACCATTTCCTGCGTAAGCACGCCGGGAATGGACGCTATGCCGACAGAGGCATGACGTCCGGCCTTCGAGATCGTGCGAACTACGAACTCCGGGCTATCATCATACTTATCGTCATAGTTATGGCCTACAAGCCGACCATTTCGTACTGCGGCGCATGATGCGCTGGATTCCGGAAAATGTTTGCGCACATACACTTCTGCAGCATGATCATCAAGACGCATTGCGTCGAGTTTGTAGAGGAACGGAGCAATCTTCGCAACGTGAAGAGAAGGAGCGTCTCCGCTCTCACCCTGTGGGCCGCGCATGCCGCTGTCCTCGAATTCAAGTTCGGAGACATACAGATTATCAAGTTTCTGCATCGCCGCACACCCCCAGTATTTTGAATTCTGTCGGAGGGATCAGCGTATACTGCTGCCCGTCCGAATATCGAAGCTGAACGTCGTACAGGTATACCACGTCATCCAGCAGATTGGTATCGTCGTGCGTCAGATTGATGTTAAACTTCCCGCCAATGATGATGTATTTCTTTTCCCACACCTTTGACTTGTCGTTGTAATCTCTCTTCAGCGTGACGACCGCAATCGTGCCGTCCTCCGGAGCACGAGACATGCTCCGGAAGCGACACGGGATGACGCGTGAATCCCCGCGACTGATCGCTATCTTTTTATCAGATGTGATCCGAATCATCGGGCACGCCCTCCTTGTTAATGGAAATAACGATTACAGGCCGAGCGCCGCCTTGACAGCTTCGTACCAGCGCGCCGGAACCTCTTCCAGCGTCATTTCACCGTTCTGAATCTTTTTGACGTACAGCTTGACCATTATTCGCCACCTCCGATGATTTCAGCCAGCTCGATGATCGCGTCTTCGAGCATCTGATTCTCTTCGCGCAGTTCGCGGATCGTGCGGTCTGTGTCACCCTCTTCTATAAAGGTAAACCAGTAACGCTGATCAATGCTGGCGCATTCGACGAGAATTGGGTAATTGTATACGGTGTCGCTGCCGTTAGCGCGCACGATTACACCGGACATATCTTCGGGGAACTCTGGCTTTTCATTAACGATCAGAGAGCTGCCGTTCAGTTCCGCGCTGATTTCCTGTCCGTTTTTGAATATGACTTTCGCTTCCACGACAATTCCTCCTTGAACAGCTCATAGTATAGCTGCTTCATATGTTTGATTTGTTTCTTCGACATAATCCGCGCGAAACTTCCCATCCATGAACGGACGGCCTGTTCGATTTCTTCATATGTCATTTTCCCGGCGTCAAGCTGTCGTTTATATGCCTTAATACGCCGGCGCTCACGAGTCAAATTCTTCGGATTGATTCTTTTGATAATCTTTCCTGTTTCCGTGAGCGTATACTTGACCTGCAGATATTTGAACGTGTCAGATAGCTTAGCTATGTGTGTTTTCTTCATATTGACGAACATCCCGAGTTCTTTTGCCTTCTCTGCGATACCATTCAGGATTGAAATGAGTTCATCACGATCCTTGCATATTACGTACATATCGTCCATGTATCTGCCGTACCATCTACATCCCCGGACGATCTTTACGTAATTGTCAATAGGTGTTGGATAGAAAACGCCAATATTCTGCGACACCTGGTCGCCGATCTCGACAGCTTTCCTCATCATCCTCTCACCTGTCTTCGGTATGTTCTTCGTTGCCTCATAATAGGCCACAGAGTCAAATTTGGCATTCATCAATTCATCCATATCAATACCGTACAGGTATGACACGTCCACCTCGAATGTCTTCAGAATTTCATCCAGCATCCATGCGGCTTCATCCGTGATCTTTGGATTCACGTATTCGCGCACACGATCATGCTGGATA
>Ga0265298_10008240_pt1 | contig 12548 bp, 8 predicted proteins | sample AusTroGonzalo_MG_3_FD_193486 | JGI IMG/M metagenome (GOLD analysis project Ga0265298, IMG submission 193486) | Bovine rumen microbial communities from tropical cattle in Woodstock, Queensland, Australia - Gonzalo_01 | ecosystem: Host-associated > Mammals > Digestive system > Stomach > Rumen ... | reverse complement strand
TAGCCGAAAAACGCTCCCTGCTTACAGCATTTTGTGCATTTTGCTGCGGTTGCGCCAGCCGGCGTCGGATTTGGTGGTGGTGAAGTAGACCACTATGTCGGCGTCGGATTTCCAGTCGACGAAGTAGATCTTTTTCTTTGCGTCGGATTTGTAGTTGGTGAAGTACCAGAGGCCTTTGTTGTCGGTGGCGTCGGACTTGGTGGAGCATTTGTAGACTACCAGGTCGGCGTCGGATTTGGTGTTGGTGACGTAAACCTTGACGTCGGCGTCACTCTTATAGTTGACAGAATAGACGGTCTGGGCCTTGGCGGCGACGGTGCCGATGACCGCAAGGATGAGGACTAAGAGGATCTTTTTCATAACTATCTGATTTTTACTTTGAATCTTGCAATAACCTTGCCCTGTCGTCGAGGCAGAAGTCCATTATTGACTCGAGGGCTTCGCGGTCGAGGTGCTGGCCGATGAAGACTATCTTGTTGATGCGGTCGCCGTAAACGGGGTCCCAGTCGCGGCGGAGCTTGCCGTCGCGGTGGAGCATCTCTTCCAGTTCGTCCCGGGGCATCGTGGCGTACCACTGGCCGGCGTCGCGGACGGTCTTCTGGGTGCCGGCCTGCTCGAAGAGGAAGCAGCGGTCGATGTCGTGGGAGAAGTAGCAGAGGCCTTTGGCACGGATGATCTCCTTGGGCCAGCGCCGGGCTACCATCTCGTCGAACTTGTTGATATCCAGCGGCGGGCGGGCGGAATAGACGAAGGTCTGGATGCCGTATTCCTCGGCCTCTCCTTCATCGTCGTGGTGGTGATGATGGTGGTGGTGCCCCTCGTGCTCGTGCCCGTCATCGTCGTCGTCATCATCATCGTCGTCATGGTCCTCACCCTCGATCTCAGCGATCCAGGCAGCGGAAGTGGCGACGGACTCGAAGTCGAACAGGCCGGTGTCGAGCAGCTTCTCCAGCGGCACGTCGCACCAGTCGCAGGGGATGATTTCGGCCTTGGGCTGGATGGCGCGGATGATGCCGCGGACCTGCGCCAACTCTTCGGCGGAAATCTCGGATGCCTTGTTCAGCAGGATGATGTTGCAGAATTCAATCTGTTCGATGACGAGGCGCTCGAGGTCTTCCTCGCCGAGGTTCGCTCGCTCCAGGGCCTGTCCGCAGCCGAATTCGTCCCTCATGCGGAGGGCGTCAACCACCGTTACGATGCAGTCCAGCGCCGGTACGCTTGCCCCCGGATATGCCGGCGGCGCCAACTGCGGATAGGAGCAGATGGTCTGCGCTATAGGGCCGGGTTCGCAGATGCCGCTGGCCTCGATTACGATATAATCGAACCTGCGGGCACGGGAGAGTTCCTGCAGCTGGGCGACCAGGTCCATCTTGAGGGTGCAGCAGATACAGCCGTTCTGAAGGGCTACGAGGCTGTCGTCAGTGCCTCCTACCACACCGCCTTTCTCGATGAGGTCGGCGTCGATGTTGACCTCGCCCAGGTCGTTGACTATAACTGCGAACTTAATTCCGCGGCGGTTGTTGAGTATGCGGTTGAGGAGCGTAGTCTTGCCGCTCCCCAGATATCCGGTTAGAAGAAGTACCGGAAGCTTCTTGTCTGTCAGTTCTACATTCATTTCAATTTATGCTAATCCGGGTTTACACGGCTTTCCTATCGAGCGCCGCCAGGCAAAATAAAGTTCCTCAGTGGCCAGGGCCATCTTGGTGACCGAGCAGCGCGGCGACCAGTCAACCTCTTCCAGGGGGCTTCCGGGAGGGACGCAGCCGGGGACCTTGGGATAGGTGTACCAGGTATCGGTAAGCGTATTCAAGTCGACGCAGTCGCCCCATTTGCCCAGGTAATTGTACTCGATGTGCACCGAGTAGGCCGACGGAACGGGGATTTCCATCTTGTATTCCTTGCCGATCAAATCACGCACGCAGACGTGGAAACCGTCCATGTCGTGCACCATCGTGCCCTTGCCGAGGGGGATGAATTTCCTGGAATTGGGGAGCGAACGCACCTCGACGGGCAGTTCGCCGGTGGTGTACGTACCCGATTCGACCTCGCCGCGCACGCGGAGGCGCTCCCATTCGTACCAGTCGGGCACGTGCGGGAATCGGGTGGCGCCCTTCAGGGCGTGGAGCTGGCCGTTGGGGGCCATCTCCCACTGCATGCCGCAGTGATTGCAGGTGAGGACGTTGCCCTCGGAGGACATCTCGTATTCGGTGCCGCATTCGGGGCACTGGTAGAGGACCTTCTCGAGGCCTTCCGCACGCTTGTCGTAATGCATCTCGAGACCGCTGTCGCGAAGCCAGGCGAAGTCGTCGTACTGGTACGCCTTCACGAGGCCCTCGTTGATTTCGTCGGCACTCAGGGACTCCAGCTGCTCAGGAGTGTAGATGAGCTTGAAATCGGCCGATGTGGGCTTGACGCCGCGGGGATGGAGGTTCCAGAACGGGGAATTGACGTGATGCCCGTGGCAGATGAACGTCGCAACGGGGACCTTGAGCAGTTTGCACAATTTACCCAGCGACTCCGGGAGCACCGCGGTGGTGCCGCAGAGGGAATACCGGGCCTCGGGGTAAACCACCGCCACGTCGCCGTTCTCCACCACCTTCAGCAGCTGCCTTACCAGGGTGACGTCCGATGTGAATTTGCGCTTGCAGATGCAGCCCACGTTGCGCAGGAGCCATTCGCGGCCGATGAATCCGTCGATGGCCACCACATAGTTTGCGCGGCGCGGATACAGGGCCTTGGTGAGCACCTTGAAGTCCATGAACGCGTTGTGGTTGCTGAGCAGGAGGAACGGCGGCTTGAGGTCCCTGGTGCCCTCGTAGTTGATCTGTACCTTGTGGGCCAGGACGTCCGGGATACTCAGAAGGTATGTAAGCGGGCGGAGGTACCACCGGGTACGCACCGGCGGACGCGCCATGTCGAATCGTTCAAAATCGTCCGTCATAATTTTATATATCCGGAAATCCGGAGGTAGTCTATATATTGCGCCAGGACGTCGGTGGCCTTGATTGCTCCGACGTTGGACAAGTGTTGATTTGTGTTGTATGTATCCTCGAAGCTGTCTGGGCCGAACAGGGCGTAATACTGTGGATCCTGAAGGTCGAGCCACGGCAGTTTGGCTATGACGTGGACGAGGTTTTCGTGCCATCGGTCCGCTGCGCTGACGTGCTCGCGGTACATGGGAATGGTAAGGAACATTACCGGAATACCCTTCGCATGGCACATATCAACCATCCTCCGGGTGGCCTTTACCGCATACTTTCCGGGCACGACCGCAGAGCCGTCGACGGGTGCACCTTCGGTCCTGTACCTACTGAGGGTATTCTCGGTGAGGCCCGAGGTAAAACGAGAATACTTGCCGTCATAGTCCTCCTTGGGGTCGTACCGCATGCCTCCCGGATGATGGATGTTGCGGTCGAGCAGCAAGGGGTCGTCGAAGATCAGGCCGTGGTTGCGGAGGGTGGACGACCAGGCAAAAGGCACATCGTCCAGGCGAAACAGCCGCAGGGATGATTTTAACTTGATGCCGAAATTGCGTCGGGCGGCGAAACTGGTGAACTGGTCGCTCAGGTTCTGCGCAGGAAGCCTTTTCTGGTCGTAGTCATAGATGGGATAGGTCTCCAGCACGACAAGTTTCGGGGTGAACAGGGTAAGGGCCTCTTCAAGCATATAACGGCAATCGTCCATAGTGGAACCAGGCGCGGCCAGAATGAAGCAATTCTGTCCCAGGGCCTTCTTTACGTGCTTAGGAACGAGCCCGGTATATGCGTGGGAATTGCCCACGACAAGGATATCGACGGGCTTGCCCTGGCTGGCGTACTGATAGAGATAATGCCACTTTTTGGCTATGTGGTTGTTGGTGTCATCGGGATTGAAGATGCCACGTGCGTCGCAGAACGCAACTACCCCACAGAGCACCGCAACCACCGCAAGCACTTCCAGAACGAACAATCCAAAACGTTTCTCTTTCATATCAGAACTGGAAATAAATGAATTGGGATGAACTGCCGATGCCATAGCGCCCGAGGAAGACTATGAGCAGGACAACCGCAATGGCACAAACGACGCGTACAACTGCAGGTGCCTGCAGGAAACGAGTGCGCATCTTTTCGCCGAACTTCTCCTATACGGCCTCCTGTATGCAGAGCAGCATAAGGAGCGCGCAGGCAAGCCAGAATTCCGTTTCTGCGAGACCGAAGGAGAACAAGCCTGCGGCGTTGCCGAACCCGATGGAAGAGAAAACCCCAGCCGCGACCGGGAAGGTCGGAGCCCGGAAAAGGATAAGCGACACCGCCCACAGGACGAACACCACCAACTTGTTGAGCAGGGGGATGCGTGACGTATGCGACAGAGGCTTGTCCAGAGCGACCATGAAGAGGGCGCAGCAGAACCCCCAGGCAACGAAAGTCCACGACGCACCGTGCCACAGTCCGCTGAGGAGGAATACCACGAAAACGTTCAGCACCCTGCGGGCCGCGCCCCTGCGGTTACCTCCCAGAGGGATGTACACGTAATCCATGAACCACGACGACAGCGAAATGTGCCAGCGTTTCCAGAACTCTTTGAACGATCCCGACAGATACGGCCGGCGGAAATTGAGCATCAATTCGACGCCCAGCAATTTCGCGGAGCCGCGGGCGATTTCAGAGTAGGAATAGAAGTCGGTGTACAGCTGGAAAGCAAAGAAGATTATGGCCACGACAGTCGCAAGGCCGGAAGCCGCTGCCGGGTTTTTATACACCGCATCGACAAAAACAGCGAGGCGGTCGGCGACGACTATTTTAAGGAACAATCCCTTGAGTATCAACGAAAAACCGTCAACCGCACGGGTATAGTCAAACTTGCGTTCGGTGTCGAACTGGGGCAAGAGCCTGCGTGCCCTCTCGATTGGGCCTGCAACAAGCTGCGGAAAGAACGCCACGAAGGTGAAGAAGCGGAGCGGATTGCGGCTGGCTGCGACCTGCCCGCGATAGACGTCGATGGTATATCCAAGGGCCTGGAACGTATAGAAACTGATACCTACCGGCAGGATGATGTTGATCGCAGGGCCTTGCGGGGCGGCTCCGAACAAGCCGAGCAGCGAAATGAAGCTGTCCACGAAGAAGCCGGCGTACTTGAAGAATCCGAGTATGCAGAGGTTGATGACTATGTTGAGCGCCAGCCACAGTTTCTTCCGGACGGGACGGTCCTCGATGAGCAGGCCGGAAAAGTATGAACTGGCGGAAGTGAAGGCGATCAGGAAGGCGAAACGCCAGTCCCAGCAGCAATAGAAAAAGTAGCTGGCCAGCAACAGAAGCGCATTTTGCCATCCCAGACGAATCTTCCCGAACGGCAGCCAATACAGCAGGAAAACCACCGGCAGGAAAAGCATATAGGAGAAAGAATTGAACGGCATACTGGCTCTGTAACAGTTTTTCCCCGAAAGATACGATATTTTTGTTAAATTTGCGACCGATTATGGCCCTTTTGCTAGTCTTCCTGCTGAGCGCGATGCTCATCTCCTTCCTCTGCTCCGTGCTGGAGGCCACCCTGATGAGCACCCCCATCTCGTACATCACGATGCGCGAGGAGGAGGGCTATAAGCCTGCCACTGTCCTCAAGGGCTTCAAGACCGACCCGTCCAAGGCCCTCGCCGCAATCCTCAGCCTCAACACCATCGCCAACACCGTCGGAGCCGCCGGCGTGGGCAAGCAGGCCACCGAAGTCTTCGGCTCCGCCTGGTTCGGCCTCGTGAGCGCCGTCACCACCATCCTCATCCTCGTCTTTGCGGAAATCATCCCCAAGAACATCGGCACCACCCGCTGGCGCAGGCTCACCGGATTCGCCGCCTACACCATCCAGGGGCTGATTTACATCCTCTACCCCATCGTCTATTGCGTGGTCTGGCTCCAGAAGCTCATTACCCCCAAAGACGCCGACGCCACCGTCTCCCGCGAGGAAGTCAGCGCCCTGGCCGACGTTGCCGAGGAGTCCGGAGAACTTGACGAAGACGAGAACGAAATCATCCAGAACGTCATCTCCCTGGACGAAATGACCGCCGCGGACGCCATGACGCCCCGCGTCGTCGCCGCCATCGCACCGGAAAACATGACGCTCAAGCGCTTCTACAAGGACAAACGCTTCCTGCATCACAGCCGCATCCCCGTCTTCGCCGACAACGACGAATACATCACCGGCTACATCCTCCGCATGGAGGCCCTCCAGCTCATAGCGGAAGACAAGGACGACGTGACCCTCGGCGACATCCGCCGCGATATAGCTTCCTTCACGGAAGAAACCACCCTCGACGTCATCTGGGACGAGATGATTACCAAGGACGAGCAGATCAGCGTCATCATCGACGAATACGGTTCCTTCCAGGGAATCCTCACGCTGGAGGACGTCATCGAGACCATCCTTGGCAACGAAATCGTCGATGAAAGGGACGAAGTCCGCGACATGCAGGAACTGGCAATGGAGCGCTGGAAGAAGCGCGCCGCCGCCACCCGCAAGGCCGTAAAAACGAAAGAGGTCGAAACAACCAAATAAATTGTTTATATTTGTGGCCACACCAACTGACCACAAAATGAAAAAGGTAGCACTAGCAACCCTGCTGCTCGTCGCAGCAGCCTGCACACAGGCCCCCAATGCCCCCACTGCAAAATCCTACCCCATAGTAGATTCCCTCCTCAAGGTGATGACCCTCGAAGAGAAGGTCGGCCAGACCGTCCTCTTCACCTCCGACTGGACCGTCACCGGCCCCACCATGCGCGAGGGCTACCTGGACGACATCCGCGCCGGACGCTGCGGCAACATCTTCAACGCCTACACCGCCGGCTACACCCGCAAGCTCCAGGAAATCGCCGTGAACGAAACCCGCCTCGGCATCCCGCTGCTGTTCGGATACGACGTCATCCACGGTTTCCGCACCATCTTCCCCATCAACCTCGGAATGTCCTGCTCCTGGGATCTAGATGCCATTGAAGAATCGGCCCGGATCGCCGCCCGCGAGGCCGCTGCCGCCGGTCTTCACTGGACCTACTCCCCCATGTGCGACATCAGCGTGGAGCCCCGCTGGGGCCGTATTTCCGAGGGTGCCGGAGAGGATGCCTTCCTGGGCAGCCTCATCGCAGCCGCAATGACCCGCGGCTACCAGGGCGACGACCTCAGTGACGTCGGTACCGTCCTCGCCTGCGTCAAGCATTACGCCGCATACGGCGCGCCCCAGGCCGGCCGCGACTACAACACCGTCGATATGTCCGAACGCTGGCTGCGCGAGTTCTATCTCCCGCCCTACAAGGCCGCCATCGACGCCGGCGCGCTCAGCGTGATGGCCTCCTTCAACGAGCTTGACGGCGTACCCGCCACCGCCAACAGGCACCTTCTGCAGGACATCCTGCGTGACGAATGGGGCTTCCGCGGCTTCGTGGTGTCCGATTACACCGGCATCAACGAAATGGTGATGCACGGCTACGCCACCGACGTGGAAGACGCCGGCTGCCTTGCCATGAACGCCGGACTCGACATGGACATGCAGGGAGCCTCCTACATGGATTATATGGTCGGACTTGTGCGCAGCGGCAAGGTCCGCGAAAGCACACTGGACGAGGCCGTCCGCCGCATCCTCAACGTCAAGGCCGAACTCGGCCTGTTCGACGACCCGTTCCGCTATTGCTCCGCCGAACGCGAGGCCTCCGAAACCCTTTCCGAAGACAACAAGGCCGCGGCCCGCAGGATAGCCTCCGGCTCTATGGTCCTCCTGAAGAACGACGGCGTACTGCCGCTGCAGAAAGGCAAACGCACCGCCGTCATCGGCGCCCTTGCCGCATCCAAGGACGACCTCCTTGGCTCCTGGAGGGGCGCAGGCGAGGTTGAATCCGTACCCGCAAGCATACTCGACGCCATCCGCGAGGTCGCACCCGTGGCCTACGCCGAGGGCGCAAAGGAAATGGGCGACGACCGCAGCGGATTCGCCGCAGCCCTCTCCGCCGCCCGCAGTGCCGAGCAGGTGGTGCTTGTAATCGGCGAAGACTGCCAGTGGAGCGGCGAGGCCGCATCGCGCTCCGACATCCGCATCCCCGGAGTGCAGACCGAACTGCTCGAAAAGATTGCCGCCACCGGCAAGAAAGTGGCGGTGGTGCTGCTGAACGGCCGTCCCCTGGACCTCACCCGCGAAAACGAACTCGCAGGAGCGCTCCTGGAGGCCTGGTTCCCCGGCACGATGGGCGGATACGCCGTGGCGGACGTCCTCTTTGGAGACTTCAACCCCAGCGGCAAGCTCAGCGTCACCTTCCCCAGGTGCCTCGGGCAGGTCCCCATCTACCATTACGCCAAGAACACCGGCCGTCCGTACATCCACCCGGAGGCCAAGTACGAATCCCGCTACCTGGACGTCGCCAACGAACCTCTGTTCGCATTCGGCCACGGCCTGAGCTATACCGATTTTGAATATTCCGCCATCAGCCTGTCGTCCGAAAGCTTCTCCGGAGGCGGCTCCATCAAGGCAACGGTCACAGTCCTCAACAACGGCAGCCGCGAGGGCACCGAGACCGTCCAGATGTACATCCGCGACCTCGTCGGCAGCGTCACCCGTCCCGTCAGGCAGCTCAAGGGCTTCGAACGCGTCACCCTCGGCCCCGGCGAGTCCAAGGAGGTCAGCTTCTCCATCGACGCCCGGACCATCTCCTTCTGGCGTCAGGACATGACATGGGGCCCCGAGAGCGGCGACTTCATGCTCTTCATCGGCGGCAGCTCCGACAATGTCAAGGAAGTCCCCTTCAGCTATGAAGGAGCGTAGAATGCAAGTTCTTGCGCATCAAACGTTTACGCAAAATCGTCAAGGCAAAAACGACCGGACGATTTTCCACAATCGCCTAATAACCAAAGAATTACATTCGACGCAATGAAAAGAATACTGCTGCTGACGGTAACGCTCCTGCTGCTGGTATCCTGCGGTCCCCGGAGGGCGCCCCGGCAGTTGCTTACCGACGAGGCCCTGCTGGACACCGTCGAGCGCTGTACCATCAAGTATTTCACCGATTTCGCAGATCCCGCCACCGGTCTTGCGAGGGAAAGGAACAACGACCGGAACGGCAACATTGTCACCATCGGCGGCTCCGGATTCGGCATGATGGCGGTAATCGCCGGAGCCGAACGGGAGTACTACCCGCAGGCCGAGGGCGTGCAGCGCATCGGCAGGATGGTGGAGAGCCTCGAGAGACTCGAACGCTTCCACGGCGCCTGGGCCCACTGGTACGACGCCGACAGCGGCGAGCCGTTCAGTTTCAGCCAGTTCGACGACGGAGGAGACCTCGTGGAGACGGCCTTCATGGTGCAGGGCCTGCTTACGGCCCGCCAGTGGCTGGCAGACAAGGACAGCGACCTTGCCGCCCGCTGCGACAGGCTCTGGCAGGACGTAGAATGGGACTGGTACACCCGCGGCACCGATTCCCTCTACTGGCACTGGTCCAAGAACTACGGATGGAAGATGAACCACCGCATCAAGGGCTTCGACGAAACCCTTATCACATACGTACTTGCGGCATCTTCCCCCACGCATCCCATAAGGCCCGAAGTGTATCAGGCCTGCTACAAGAAGTCCGACTATTACTACAACGGCAAGAAGTATTACGGCATCACCCTGCCGCTCGGGATGGAGCTCGGCGGCCCGCTGTTCTTCTGCCATTACTCCTTCCTGGGGCTCGATCCCCGCGGGCTCAGGGACGACTGCTGCGACTATTTTGAACGCAACACCGCCCACACCCTCATCCACCGGGCCTACGCCATCGACAATCCGCGCGGGCACAAGGGATACGGTGAGAAGCTTTGGGGATTCACCTCCTCCGACGACCCGTACGTCGGCTATTGCTCCCACCACCCCGGGACGCCCGACGAGAACGGTACGGTCTCCCCCACGGCGGCCATCAGCAGCATAGTCTATACGCCGAACGAATCGATGAAAGTCCTCGGCTACCTGTTCTACGAGACGGAGATGTTCGGCCTCTGGGGCTTCTACGACGCATACAACCCCGGCTGCGAGCAGCCCGTCATCGACCATTACCTCGCAATCGACCAGGGCCCGGAGGCCGTCATGATAGAGAACTACCGCAGCGCCCTGCTGTGGAAGCTCTTCATGAGCAGCCCGGAAATCCTCCCCGGCCTGAAGAAACTCGGATTCCGCTACGAATAGCGCGCAAGATTACGCACACACACGGATTTAACTTTATATCGATATGAAAAAACTTTTTCTTTTGCTTGCCGTTCTCCTCGCCGGGACAGCCGTCTACGCGCAGGGGTATCAGGTTAAAGGCGTCATCCAGGATGAACTGGGCCCGGTCATCGGAGCCACGGTCCTGGAGGCCGGCACCATGAACGGCACCTCGACGGGCCTGGACGGAGATTATCTCCTCGTGGTCTCCGGCCCCGACGCCACCATCGAAATCAGCTGCATGGGCTACGCAACCCAGACCTTCAAGGCCTCCGAGGTCCCGGCTACGGTTACCCTCGGCGAAGACCAGAACTTCCTGGAGGAAGTGGTCGTCGTGGGATACGGCACCCAGAAGGCCAAGGACCTCACGGCGCCGATATCTTCCGTAAAGGGCGACGAGCTGTCCAAGCAGATTTCCGGAAACGCCCTCGGAGCCCTGCAGGGCAAGGCTTCCGGCGTCCGCATCATACAGAGCGGCTCCCCTGGAGCATCCCCTTCCATCACCATACGCGGAACCGGATCCATCGGCGATTACGCTTCTCCGCTGTACGTGGTTGACGGCGCATTCGTGGATGACATCGGATTCATCTCCACCGACGACATCCAGGACATGACCATCCTCAAGGATGCATCCGCCGCCGCCATTTACGGCGTACGCGCGGCCAACGGCGTCATCATCATCACCACAAAGAAAGGCACATCCGACCACACCGAAATCAGCTACAGCGGCTACGGCGGCATCCAGGTCCCCGTCAACGTGATGGAACTGGCTGGTACGCAGCAGTATATCGAACTGCTCAACGAGGCGTTCGCCAGCGACCCCAAGTACGTCCCCAAGAATGCCTCCGACTATCCCGCCAGCACCGACTGGTACAGTGCCCTGCTGCGTCCCGCGCCCACACACAATCACGCCCTCGACTTCTCCGGCGGCAGCGACAAGACCAATTATTCGGTCGGCCTCGGCTACTTCTACCAGGACGGCATCATGGACTGCGACAATTACTACCGGCGCCTCAACTTCCGCACCCGCATCGACCAGAAGATGAAGTCCTGGCTGAACGTCGGCGTAAACTTCATCCTGTCCCGCTATAACCGCAAGGATCCCAATTCCGGCGCATTCGCCCAGGCGTTTGTCAATCCCCCGGTATACCCCGTTTACAACGACGCCAACACCGAGGCATACCCTGTCAAGTTCGACTCCCCTCAGCGCTACGGCTGGGGCGGCTCGTACGGCAACCCCTACGCATCCATTTATTATGCGGACAATATGACCGACGGACTCAACACCGTGTTCTCAACCTACGCCGAACTCAAGTTCTGGGAAGACAAGATCAAGGTGCGCAGTTCGTACAACATGGAATTCCAGGCCTGGCAGAGCAGCGGATACACCCCTGAGCACCTGGTGTACGGAACCCAGGGCAGCGGCATCTCCTCCCTCAGCAAGACCTTCGCCCTCCGCTTCAAGCACGTAATCGACAACACCGTCACGTACGCCGACAGGGCAGGCAAGCACAGCTGGTCCGCCATGCTAGGCCAGTCCACCCGCATAGAAACCCTTTCCGGAATAACGGGGACCGCCACCGACGTCCCCAATATCGACGCCCAGTCCCGCTATCTCGGGCTCGGTTCGATGAGGGACATCACCGTGAGCGACCTCAACCCGGGGCCCTACCGCCACAACGGCCTCTCGTTCTTCGGCAGGGGCACTTACAACTACGCCGACAAGTATCTGGCGACCGTCACACTCCGTGCGGACGGCAGTTCCAAGTACAACGACGATCCGGAAACCGCCTGGAACGAGAAATGGGGCATATTCCCTTCTGTCGGCCTGGGCTGGGTGCTCACCGAAGAGGATTTCATGAAGAGCGTGCCGGCATTCGAGTACCTTAAGTTGCGTGCCAGCTGGGGTCTCCTCGGCAACGACAACGTCCCCGCCAACTCGTCGGCGATCATAGGCGCCAGCGGAATCAGCGCTTCCGGCGTGTTCAACGATACGGTAATCGACGGCGTCGGTGCCCAGACGGTACTTCAGAACTCCCTGCGCTGGGAGGTCGTCAACGAATTCGACGTCGGTGTTGACTTCACCTTCCTTTCCGCCAGGCTGACGGGAGAGCTGGATTACTACAACCGCACCACTCACAACGTGGTATTCTACGTCCCTATCGTCTCCGGCGGCGGAACCGCATATCTGCTCGACAACAACGGCGTTGTCAACAATTCCGGCGTGGAACTCAACCTGGGCTGGAAAGACAAGATCGGCAGCGACTTCTCCTACAACGTGGGAATGAACCTTACCACCGTGCACAACAACGTAGTGAGCCTCGAGGGCCGCGACAACATACCCGGAGGCATGGTCCGTGGCAAT
>Ga0265298_10008239_pt1 | contig 12548 bp, 11 predicted proteins | sample AusTroGonzalo_MG_3_FD_193486 | JGI IMG/M metagenome (GOLD analysis project Ga0265298, IMG submission 193486) | Bovine rumen microbial communities from tropical cattle in Woodstock, Queensland, Australia - Gonzalo_01 | ecosystem: Host-associated > Mammals > Digestive system > Stomach > Rumen ... | reverse complement strand
ATAAGAACTTTCATCCGACGATCCCACGGAATTTTCAGTAAATTCCAAGAGACCTTCGGGGTAGCCCTCTTCCCAATAGTTGTGGTTTTCATCATACACGTATCCCGGATAATTCGGGAAATCCGTATAGAAGAAGTTATCACCATCCGGCCCATCAATCTTGTTCCAAAAATCAATATCCAGCGAGACCACCACATACTTGAGGTTTTTCATGTGCTTGTAGATATAGCGGTTCAAGAAGTCCTTGGTCGTGTAAATGGAATTCGGAGTCTGGCTGAAATTGACGGCAAAGAAGCGGCTATCAAAACTCGTCGGGCTCACGCCATACATCGGTCGGGACGATCCCATGACCGCCACGTTCGTCGAATCGCGGAACCTCCACAGGAGTTCCATCTTGTAACGCATAATGATGGATCCCCACTTATCCGACGGTTTCAAATAAACGCCAGCGCTATCGGGATTCAGTTTAGACCCTTCGGGAACAACGATACTTCTGCGCCAAATGGCCGGATGCCAGACTTCATCGGCATCGGCAAGCGTCAACACGGAACTGTCTGCGAGATTCACAAGTGCAATTTTCGTGTGGGCTCCGTTCGCCTGCGTCAAGGTGGCAACAATAAAGCCACCATCTTTATCGGGGCTAGAGTAATTCAAAGCCCATTCGGCATGGTCAAAACTAGTCCCTTCCGGAGCGGCTATCGTCTTGATCAAGCGACCCGTGCTATCGGCAATAAGCAAGCGTTCGTGAGTCCCGTAACTTTTTCCGACAAATTCAGCTCCGGTCTTTCCGCCGAAATCCAGGAACGCGACACGCTTGGAGCCGTCGTTCGCAAGCGATACGTTACAGGCCTGTTCTCCGTTGTACCAAACGGTATCGCGGCCAGAAGCAAGCGTTTTTCCCTGAGGCGCTATGCGGGCACGCAAAAGTCTAGCTCCCGTTACGGCAAGCGTATTGTCATCCGAAATTCCGCCATGATAAGCGCCGTCAAAAAGCTTTTGAGGCGTTCCAAAGCGACCCTTGCGATACGTCACCTGCAATGTGCTTTTTGCCTTGAAAGCCGCCTCGTCCTTATTGTTCCCGGCATCGGACACGTAGACGATGACCGTGTCCCCGTTTTCGAGCAAGCGCCAACGCGGAATCGCTGCATTCCCCTTCACCTTGAGCTTAATGGGTTTTGCCGCTACGCCGGTAATCGCACGGATATAAACGTCCGAAGTTCCGGAAACACCTTCCATGCCCGTGCAGAACGCCACAAGTCTCCCGTCTGGAGAAATATCCGGATGATACACTTCCATCGTATCCGCAATTTCGCTTACGGTCAAGGATCCGTTGACATAGTCAATATACGCCAAGTTCCCTGAGACGTCGTTGCGGAAGGCGAGCTTTACACGGTAAGTCCCTAAATCGTTCTTGACCGCCGTTGCACTGGCATACGGAATAATTCGGCTCGCAGCCGCCCTACCGTCACGCCCCATCCACACCGCATTCGGAATCTTGCCAAACGCAATACGGAAACCCAGATAATCCGACTTTGACGACGACGTCACCACATACACATCGCCACGACTGTACAACTTTGTAGACGCCGGATCGTTTCTAAAACTGCCACCCTTGATAACGCGTTCGCCAAGCACACCGCCATCGGGAGCGCCCACATAATTTGTGATGGTCGTATCTCTGAAATAGCCGAGCCAATCCGAAACCCATTCCTTCACATTTCCGCTCATGTCGCAAAAATCCCCGTGAAGGCGCGCGTACGAGCAAACTTTTTTCGCTTCAAAACCAGAATTCAAGGAATTCCATTCTCCCGAAGGATTCCATTCGCGATCGGCAGCCATCAGCCATTCCGCTTCCGTCGGCAAGCGGTACGCCTCCACCTCAGGGTGGAACACAAGCGTTTCCATCGAGATGCAACTTCCTAAAGCATCGAATTCCGTCGTCGTGTAAGTGTATGCCGTATCGTAGCCTTCGCGCTTGCTACGTTCATTCGCATAGAGAACGGCATCGTAATACGTCACCTTGGTCACCGGGAGCAAATCTGAATCTTCTTCCCGGCAACGTTCGTCAAAAGTGGTTCCCATGATTTCCCGGAACTCGGCACAAGTGACTTCATGAATGCCTAAAGAAAAATCGTAATTCAAAGCCGCACGTAATTGCGGACGTTCATTCGCCTTGGCATTCGACGAATACGACCCTAAATACGAAATGGCGCCACCACTCGAATTTTTGATTTTGGAAGCCCGAATGACAATAAGGCCATCATGGCTGTTGTCCACTTCTATAGGAGCATTTAGCCAGACATGTTCTCCAAAAAAAGTTTCACAGCCCCATAGGACCAAAACGAGGGATACAACAAAAAGTACCCTTATAGACATAAGAGAATAAATAGGAAGCTTCGACATTTCCCCCTAAAAATAGAATTTTAGAGCAGTCAAAACCAACGGAGGTTACAGAGAATCCGGTAAACGGCTTTTGGCAAGAGCCTGGTTGGCTTGAATTCCCGGATAATTCGGGAAAAATTCTTCGGCCAAGCGGTACCACGTGAGCGCACGCGGAGGTTCCGAATCGAGGTACAAATTGCCGATATCAAATGCGGCTAGACCGACGAACTCACGGGGATTCAACGTGTTAAATTCAAGGCCCGTCCAACGCCCGTCTTTATACTTTTCGCGGTATTCGTCGTCCGTGTACGAATAGCCACGACGGTTCGGTTCCAAGTTCTCAGTACGGTCCGAAGATTCATAGCGTAAAAAGACATGACCCGGCAAAAGGATGGCGTGGAGTCGCAAATCACGCGCTTCGGCCACCATGAGCGCAAGCCACGAAAGCCCCATGCAACCGGACTTTTTGTTTTCGAGAACGCGGAGCGGAAGCACGGCGTTTTTCGCAATCGCAGCATCACCGGCTCCAGCAAATTCGATGTTCCAGAAATTCCACAGCAAGCTTTTGAAGGAATTCAGCGTGTCTTGCGTAGCGGCGACACTGCTATCAAAGTAGGCAAGCCCCGCCTTCCAATCATCAATAGAATCTAGGCACGAAGGGGCCCGTTCTTCGAAGGTACAAGCCATTTCGCGATAGCTTACGCCCTCAGAACGCCCGTTCCAAAGCAGCAGCGAAAGCGCCGCTACAACAGCGATAATTAACGCTGTCCAGAAAAGCTTAGAGGCGAGACGAGAGACGAGAGACGAGAGGGAATCTTTTTTGAGATTGCCACAGCAACCATTCTTTCGTCTTTCGTCTGAAGCGAACATAGCGAGCGTTCTCTCGTCTAAATACCGTCCCATTCCATCGGGCTCTGCCAGAAGTCACGAGCGGTCATCATGTAAATGACGAGACGCTTGCTCAGCATATCCTTCTTCATCTTTTTCAAGCGGCTGCGCACGCCAGGGCCACCGCCCCAACTCGTCAGCACCTGCACATCGAGCCCTGTCGCATAAGCGAGGAGAGAACCCGGACCACCGCTCTTCTGGTCCACGGATTCGAACACGCCCGTGAACGAATCGCCCATCAAGAGGATCGGTGCATTCTTGCCACCCTTGTACGGTTTGTCACCCTTATAGATCTTCATGCCTGCAAGCGTATCGGCGGTGTACTTGGACTTTTCCTTATCGGACAAATGAGCGACAAGGTCACCTTCGCGGAGCACCACCGTATCCTTCATCACGAGGCTACCCGGCTGCGGTTTGGCATCGGCGTACCAACTGTACTGCGTCACGCGAGATGCCAGCTGTTCCATGGCGGCAAGCATGCCCGGCAAAGCCCAGTGCGTATCGTAACGCTGGTAGCTGTAATGCGGAGGTTCGTCACCTGCACGTGCGGCCTTCAAGGACGGATACAAATCGAGCACATCTATCCCGGCAGCAAGCATTTCGCGAATAAATTCACGACCGTTCACGTTCACGCACAAGTCCGCATGAGTTTTCTCCACAAGCTTGTCGGCGTAGATTTCTTCCTTCACCGGAACAGGCACCACCAGCAACTGGATATTGAGCGAATCCAAGTACTGCTTAAGTTCAATCATACGCGGGAGCGGGTTGTGGAGGCTATCCTGACCGCTTATCTTATCGGCAACAAGGTAATTGGCGTTACGGCGGAACCAAAGCATTCCGTTTTCGGACCAGGCATTCTGTTCCTTCGGGAGTTTTGCAAGCTTTTTCTTGAGCGCTTCGCGGAACTTCTTGGTTTCTGGAGTTGCAGGGCAGCTATTTTCGAGCGAGGCAAGCGTTTCCAGGCGAGCATACGAACTCGTATCAAGCGTACGATCCACAGGAACGACTTCACCAGCGGCTGCAAGCGAATCCGCAACGGCGGCAGCACGGAGCTGTTCATCGGTCAAGCGGAAGGCAGGCACTTCAAAAGCGACCCACATCGGCTTTCCCATCGGGTTTCCGCGCATCACCGCAAACGGACGATTCTCACGAGAATTTTCCCAAATGGCACCCGGCGTATGTTGTTCCAAATCAGTATTCAAAGTCGGGTACCAGTAAGACGAAAGCGTACGGGCCCAGTTCATGGCCTCTTCGCTATTCATTTCTGCCGTCAAGTAGTAATTCAAGACTTCAAAAGATTCGCCACCCGAAACAAACTTGAGTTTTCCGTAAAACGGAGCGCGACCCGTCCAGATAGCAGGCATCACTTCGGCCCACCATTCCACCTTGCCCTGATTCGCCCCCGTTCCCGGGACACCCCACAAACGGCTCACCGTCTGGAAAGCACGGAATACATCCGGTTCATCCCACTTTACGGCTTCGACAGCATTCAAAGTTTTGGCAAGTGAATCGTCGCCAGTCTGCGCATAGAGAATTTTCGCAAACGGTTCCCACGCAATCGGAGCCACACCGGCAACAGCATCCGGTTCATACTCCATCAGAGAATCCAACATCGGGAACGGATATTCTTCAATCTTTGCACTTGCCTTTTTGCCCGTGTAATTTTCAGGCTTTTCGTCCATACCCGCCATACGGATCGGGTTCGAGAAATAAGCCGCGAAATCAAGAGCCGCAAGCGTCGGCTTTTCAACAACGCGCACCTGCTTATCGAAGTCGAGTACGCGCATTTCGAACACGGTGACAGAAGCCGCTGGGAGCGCCGGACGCACCGCTGGAGCCACTGATTCCGTATTAGCGGATTCCGTTTTTGTATTTGCAGAAGGTGCCGCACAAGAGGCAGCAAGGAACATCCCCGCAGAAAGACCTGCAAGGCAAAGAATAGAAGTAGATAATTTTTTCATTTTCACAAAAGGAATAATAATAAAAGTTTAGTTATCGGTTGTTGGCCATTAGTCATTGGTGACTCAATTTTCTAAATTATGCATCAGAATTAAAAATGAGGAATCGTTATGCCTTCTACTGGTGAACACAATAAATGGATCGCCCTCGCCCTCTGTATTCTTGTCGGATACCTTGGGATACATCGTTTTTACGAAGGAAAAATGTGGACTGGTGTTCTGTGGCTTTGCACCGCCGGTCTTTTTGGAGTTGGTGTCGTTGTCGATGCCATCCTGATTATCCTTAAACCGGAACATTACTAATTAGAGAAATGAAACGTTTATTTGTAATCGCTACCGGAAGTGCCGGTAAAATTAGAGACTTCGCCCACATTTTGGGAACCGACCATTACGAATTCAAGACTTTAAAAGACATCGGTTTTGACGAAGACATTATCGAAGACGGCAACACCTTTGCCGAAAACGCCATCATCAAGTCGAACACGACCGCACAGTGGCTCGCCAAGCGAAACATCGAAGCGACCGTTCTCGCCGACGACTCCGGACTCGAAGTTTTTGCATTGAACGGCGAACCGGGCATTTACAGCGCACGCTACTGCGGCAAGCACGGCGACGACGAAGCGAACAACGTCAAGCTGATGAAAAAGCTCGAAGGTATCGAAGACCGCAAGGCCCGTTATTTTTGCGCACTCTCGTACCAGACCGTGACCAAGAACGATCAGGGCGAATTCACCATCAGCAAGCCGATTATTTTTGAAGGCGAATGCCGTGGCGAAATCAACCACGCTCCTATTGGCGACATGGGCTTTGGCTACGATCCGCTTTTTGTGCCGGATGGCGAAACGAGAACATTTGCGCAGATGGAACTTGAAGAAAAAAAGGTCATCAGCCATCGCGGAAACGCCATCAGGGCTTTGAAGAAAGCACTTGGAAAGTAATACGCGAGATTCCGCGCAGGTGTAGTTTCAAAAAGTCTGTAAACGCACGAAAAAAAGAATCTGTAAACGCTCGCAAAAATTGTGCCATGCTTAAAGTTCTGTTCGCACCGCTACAAGGTTACACGACGGGGATCTATCGCAGAGCCCACGCCGAGACTTTTGGCGGTGTTGACGCGTATTATGCACCGTTTTTGCGAATCGAGAACGGGCGGCCGCGTGAAAAGGACTTGCACGATTTAGAAAGTGCGGAAAGAGCCGGGATCGCCGAAGGGTACTGTGCAGAAAATGCGGATGGGAACTGCGCGAAATTCAAGGTCATTCCGCAGATTATTGCGAACAGCGCAAGCGAATTCAAGACTTTAGCCGACGCCTTATTGCAAAAGGGATTCAGGGAAATCGATTTCAATATGGGTTGCCCCTTCCCGATGCAAGTCAACCGCCACCGTGGTGCGGGGCTTTTGAGCGACACACAAGCCGTCCAAGAAATCATGGACGTAATCAAAAGGATGTCGGGTTCCGCGCCGAACGCAAACGGAACTGCGCCGGTAAAATTTTCCGTAAAAATGCGCCTCGGGCAAAATTCGCCTGACGAAGCATTCGCCCTTCTCCCGATTCTAAACGACACGCCCATCGCCCACATCACGCTCCACCCGCGACTCGGCAAACAGCAGTACAAGGGCGCAATCGACTTCAATTCGTTCGAGCGATTCTACAACGAATGCAAGCACCCGCTTTTTTACAACGGCGATATTACAACAGTTTCGCAAATCAACGAACTCGAATGTAAGTATCCGAATCTTGCTGGCGTGATGATTGGCCGCGGACTTCTTGCACGCCCAAGCCTTGCCGCAGAATACAAGGCTCAAAACCGCGACATAAACGGCGCTGCAACGCAAGATTTTCTCGGCAAAATCCTGCAAATGCATCAAGCGATTTTCGACAACGCTTGCAAAACATTCCAAGGCGACAGCCAAATTCTCTCGCACGTCCAAAGCTTTTGGGAATATCTGGAGCCAAGCATTCCCAAGAAGATTTTCAAGAGAATCAAGAAAGCCGGCAAGCTCAGCGAGTACAGCGAAGCCGTAAAGGAACTCTCGTGAACAGCGTCTATATCGAAATCACAAATGTCTGCAACCTGCATTGCAGTTTTTGCCCCTGCGGTAAGACGCCCGTGAGCAACCACTCCGAGCATGCAAGCGACTTCCCCCTCGAAAATGCGACCACAAGAATCGCCGAATCTCGAGCATTCATGCCGAGCGAACTTTTTGAAAAGAGCATCGCAGGCGCGCAAGAAATCGATGCTACAAACGTGTACTTTCATGTTCTTGGCGAGCCCACGCTCCACCCCGGCTTTGTGCATTATGTCAAGAAGCTAGAGTCAACACCTCTCAAGCTTACGCTCACGACAAACGGCACCACCATCGAACGCACCGGCAGCCAAATTCTAGCCTCGCCCGCCGTTCGCCAAGTCAACTTTTCGACGCACGCCTACGCAGAACTCCCCCGCGAAACTGCGGAACGCTACTTGCAGAACATCCTCGACTTTTGCCAAATCGCAAACGTCGAACGCCCAGACCTTTACATCAATTTGCGCTTGTGGAACGTCGGTGCCGATGAAGCCTCACCGTGGAACAGCTATATGCTGAACCGCATCCGAGAAACGTTCAACGTCGACGTCACGCCGGGGCATTTTTGCAGCCGCCACAAGAGTTTCAACATCACGGGTCGCATTTACCTGCACGAAGACACCAGATTCGAATGGCCTAGTTTAGACGAGAGACGAGAGAGGAGAGGCGAGAGAGACGAGAGAGACGAGAGTCGCGAAATCGTTCCCGGAACGTGTCGTGCGCTTGATACGCATGTAGCGATTCTTCATGACGGTCGCGTAGTCGCCTGTTGCCTCGACCATAGCGGACAAATTACGCTCGGCGACATCAGCAAGCAAACGCTCCCCGAAATCATCAACAGTCCTGAAGCGGTCTATATAAAAGAAGGGTTCGCGCAGCACGAACTACGCCACCCTTTCTGCCAAACTTGCAGTTTTTGCAAACGATTTAAATAAGCTTTTAGTCAAATCAATAACGTGTCTTATCCGTCTTTGTCGCCCACTTTTTAAAGGCTTCAAGCGCTTCGTTCCTCATAAAGTGATCGCACTTGATAGCACGTTTTTCGTACGGCAAATCCAGCTGGTCATAAATAAAGGAATCGTCAAATTCAATGGCAGCCGCATCGGCCTTGGTATTGGCGTAACAGATTCGCTTGACGCGCGCCCAGTAAAGCGCACTCAGGCACATCGGGCACGGTTCGCAACTTGTATAAACCGTGCAGCCATCCAGCATAAAAGTTCCGAGTTTCTGGCAAGCGTTACGAATCGCCGTGACTTCGGCATGAGCCGTCGGGTCGTTATTCGGCACCACGCGATTAGCACCCGTCGCCACGACTTCGCCATCCTTGACAATCACGGCACCGAACGGACCACCGCCATTATCGACATTGTCGACGGACAGTTGAATTGCCATCTGCATAAAACGTCTATCTTCGTCCGTAATATTTTTCAATTCTTCTTGCATAAAAATGCTCCTTTACATCTCTAAAATAATCAAAAAGTCAAAGAAATCAAGATTTTTAGTTATTTTTTGACCATGCTCATTACGGTTCAGGATTTCACGGGAATTTACGATTATCAGCCTTTTATGCAGGAATTGCGGGAAAAAGCCGCAAAATCAGCCGAAATTCATTGGCTCGACTGCACCAAAATCGTAGGAACCGACTGCTACTGTGACGACGACGCCATCAAGGAAATCAACGAATTAATAGACAGCGCCGAACGCAGTTCCGGCAACATCAACAGCGCGGAAGCCACCCCACAAATCCATTTCTTTGACAACGGCAATTACCATTACATGAGCAAGCTCTGGACCGACAGAGTCCAAGAACTGTTCACGCTCATCGTTTTCGACCACCATCCCGACATGCAACCTCCCCGCTTTGGCGGAATTCTAAGTTGCGGAGGCTGGGTCAAAGAAGTCCTCGACCACAACAAATTTGTCCAGAATGTCGTTATTATCGGCGTGAAAGACGAGCTCGTCGAAACCGTCCGCGAAGAGCTTTCGCAATCCGGTGAATCGGATATTTTGAATAAAGTTATATTTATCAAGGAAAGTGAACTCAATACATTCAGCTCACAGCTCATCGCTCAGAGCTCAGAGCCAGTCTACTTTTCCATCGACAAAGATGCGCTCTCGCCTGCTTTCGCCGTCACAAACTGGGACCAAGGCTCGCTCAGCACAACATCGCTAAAGTCAACAATCGCAAAGTTTGCTGCAGGTCGCAAAATTCTCGGCATCGACATCTGCGGCGAACGCTCCCGCGACTTCGAAGGCGACGAGCAGCACTCCGTCCAAGACGCAGACGCACTCAACAACGCACTAAACTGCGAACTCGTTGACTTTTTGCAGAAACTTTAAGCAATAAAATAGAGTCGAAAAATTTGACAATCGAATTGTCAATCAACAATGCTTTAAACCCTAAATTGCAGGATTTCTTCGGCAGTCAGTTCTTCAATTTTTTTTCCGACACGCTCCGCATATTGTACAAGCTTCTGAATATGTAATTTACTTTTAGGAGGTTCTTTATACGGATCTGGCGTAGCCATGTATTCTTTCATAGAATCCGCCAGAATAACCGCAGGTTTTCTAATTCCATTCATAGGTATAGACCTCCAAAAGTTTTCGTGACGCATCCCCTTCTAAAATAAACTGATAGGGATGCTGAGCCCCCAAAAAAGAAGCACCCATAACATCAATATAGTGATTTAGCAGTTCTTTGTTAAGGGCAAAGCCATGTACTACGCCTCTATACCCCCATTGCATAGCCTTGTCAACTGCAATCGCAAAAAGATGACCTCCCACACCACTATATTTTTGACATCCAAAAGTATGTTTGTTGTTTTGCGGGGCAGAACAAGCCCAATGCAGATAGGCGGCCTCTACATCAACATCATTTTTTACCCCCACAAGCCCCTGAATTTCGTTATTTTCCTTCAAAGCGAGAGCATAGACTTCAACATTGTTGGGCTCATCAATCCAATTGATTCCCCACAAAAAATCAGAAAAGGCTATCAGAAAATCATATTTTCAAGCATATTGAAAAACACTTTCAAGCCACAACAAATACAACGCGCTAAACTGCGAACTTCTAGAATTTTTGCAGAAACTTTAAAGGCGTTTAAGCCCTAAAACCACTTACTTTTTCTTGGCAGAAAGTCGCTTGAATTCTGCACGGGCCTTGCGCATGTCCGCATTGAACGATTCATCCGCATGCAAGCGCGCAAAGCATCCAGAAATAATCAGCTTCGAAGCATCCACATCGCTTTGCCAATGGAAACCTGCAATCACGCGACTTTGCCCCCACTCGTAACCGTACTTTAGCAACGCATCTTGAGCCGCAGGGTTAATCTCGGCAAGCACAAGCGCCATCGCCCATCCGCGAACCGTATGGCTCGACGGGAACGATCCTGTATTGCGATGTTCTTCGTCATCGCTCGGAATAAGCGTCGATTCATTGAAGTATTCGTAAGGGCGCGGCCTCTTGTAAAACTTCTTGGGACCGCGAGCCGAAAGACGCATCGTCAGCACACCGCGCTTGAGCGCATACAGAATTGCAGGAGTTTTCTTCGCCGAAATTTCCATGCCAAAGGCATCGCTAAAAAGCGTCGCCATTTCAGCAATATCGACTGTCGATTGAGCCACAGCCAAAGCAGCACGCGCAGAATCTGCACGCATGGACTTTCCCCACACATATTGCGAAGAATCATACGCAAACGCAGCCGAGCCCACCTTTGGCGGAGGCGGTAAAAAGTTCAGCGCATTCGGGAGCGCTTCCGCATCCATGTACAACTTGACATCGTCCGCAGCAGAGCAAAGAACAGCCCCGCAAACAGCTACAGTAAAAAGAACTCTTGAAAGAATCTTTTGCATCTACAAAACCCCACACTTTGATTTTGCAGAAATATAATCAAAAAAATTTCCAGCAACCTGCTGAAAATTTCGATGTTCTAATTTGCTCCCCAACTTGGGGAGCAATTGGTTCATTTTTTACTTCACCGCAATAAACTTACGACGTTCAAAACCTGCGCCATTCAGTTGCATCACGTAAAGACCGGCAGGCAGCCCACGAGTCATCGAAGCGACATCGCTGACCTTCGCGGATTCAACATTCATGCGGCGCACTAGCGAACCCTTCGTATCGAAGATGCTGACGCGATAGACGCTCGGCACCATCGTTGCAATCGACTTCGAGCGAATGGCGGTGCGATTTTCTTCAGACGAATCCTTTTCCGCAGCCTTTACGAGCGTCACGTCAAACTGGTCGATGTTCGGACCGTCATTACCGCCAACGGTCGCAAACTTTACCGCATTTTCGCCAGCGGCAAGATTTATCAGAACTTCAGAAGTTTCCCAAACCGTCCAGCCGCCAGTCGTCTTGAACGAAGTCGTTGATGTATCCAAACCCGCGCTGATCGCCAGAGAACGCGCTTCGCTGGAGCCATTTGCAAAATCAATATCGAACTTGTATTGTCCTGCGGTTTCGACATTCACGTTTACGACGACATCGCCTCCCTTGTCAAAATTCACGTAGCCATCGCCATGATAGCCGCCGTTGCTATTTTCAGAAACACCTCCAGTAATCAAGCCCTTTTCGGCCTGATACTGTTTATCCGGTGTCGGCGGCTCCGGTTCTACATAATTTGCATCGCATTCCGTCGGGCTCTTGAGCGTTGCGCCAGCATTCGCTTTTACTGCGGCCTCGACTTCGCTTGCCTTGAGCATAAAGCTTGAGTATTCATACGGCGGCGTGAAAGACGTTCCCGTACCCCTTGTATTTCCAAAGCAATTCGTGAAAATGTTGTCTATAGTTTCATTCACGCCCGAGCCGTTCGCATTGCCCATATAAATCGGATTCGTTTCGTTGATGAACACATTGCGTTCCGTGCGCACCGTACACATGTGGCCTGCCGAAATACCTAGCACGTCCGTACCGTTCGTGATGCTAGCGTCACCCGTCAAGAGGTTGTTCACCACGTGAACATTTCCGTAGCGGCAACGCGGTTTGCGTTGGTTTGCCGCCTTCCACCAGTTGAACATGTACGTGACATTCAATTTGCCTTCACTTTCGGGCTCGTTATCGGAACTTCCAATGAGGTTCGAGAGGTTGTGCGTACTCTTTTTCTTGTAACCAAAAATGCACCACGTAAACGTGACGTTATCAGAACCTTTTACTACATCGGCGTTACCGTCCTGACCATCCCAAAATTCGCAATGGTCAATCCAGATGTTTTTTGAGCTACCTTCAATCGTGAGGTTGTCCCATGCTTGGTCAC
>Ga0265298_10008238_pt1 | contig 12549 bp, 10 predicted proteins | sample AusTroGonzalo_MG_3_FD_193486 | JGI IMG/M metagenome (GOLD analysis project Ga0265298, IMG submission 193486) | Bovine rumen microbial communities from tropical cattle in Woodstock, Queensland, Australia - Gonzalo_01 | ecosystem: Host-associated > Mammals > Digestive system > Stomach > Rumen ... | reverse complement strand
GTTGCCCTTCCATCCCCTATTGCCTAATGACTCACGCTATAATCCACGCAACATCCGAAAGACGCTGAAATACAATGGCGAGCTTACCAAACTGTTGCGAGAGCTGGAGCTTATCATTATCGACGAGATATCAATGGTAAGGGCTGACATCATCGATTTTATCGATAAGGTGTTGCGCATCTATTGTCGTAATATGCGTGAGCCTTTTGGAGGCAAACAGCTGTTGCTGGTGGGCGACATCTTTCAGTTAGAACCAGTCATCAAGGAAGAAGAGTGGCGATTGATGCAACCCTTTTACGCCTCGGCCTACTTTTTTTCTGCCAAGGTGTGGCAGGAGATGCAGCTTCTTAGTGTTGAATTGCGAAAAGTATATCGTCAGAGTGATGCAGAATTCATTGCCATTCTGGATCGTATCCGTGAGAACAAAGCTACAGAGCAGGATTTGACAGCTATCAACTCCAGATATGGAGCAACCTGCGAGCCTTCCTCGCGTAATCTTGAAATCACACTGGCCACGCGTCGCGATACCGTTGACTGGCTCAACGAACAAAAACTAAGTGAGTTGGATGGAGATAGCTCTACCTTCAAAGGTGTTATCAAAGGGGATTTTCCACTGACGTCACTCCCTGCACCAATGGAACTGGAAATCAAACCTGGTGCACAGGTCATCTTTGTCAAAAACGATAAGGAGAAGCGTTGGGTAAACGGCACCATAGGCATTGTGATTGGTATTGATGAGGACGAGGGAATCATTGGGGTTTGCGATGAAGACGGCAATGAATACGATGTGGGCGTAGAAATCTGGGAGAATATGCGCTACACCTATGACGAGAAGGAACAGAAAATCGTAGAGGAGCTATTAGGAACCTTTATGCAGTTCCCCCTAAGACTGGCATGGGCCATTACCGTTCACAAGAGCCAGGGTCTGACTTTCCGTCAGGTCAAGATAGACTTTTCTGGTGGTGGGGCTTTTGCTGGTGGACAAACCTATGTGGCACTCTCACGTTGCACATCACTCAAAGGCATCACGCTCGAAGAGCCCATCCGACGTTCCGATATCTTTGTACGTGGAGAAGTGGTTCAGTTTGCACGCCGATACAATGACAATAAACTGATGCGCCAGGCCATCTATGAGAGTAAGGCAGACAAAGAGTATCATGATGCCGTTGCAGCATTTGATCGTCAAGATTTCGATGCTTTCCTCAAGTATTTCTTTTTAGCCATCCACTCTCGTTATGACATTGAAAAGCCTGTTGTTCAACGCTATATTCGACGGAAATTAGGCATCATCCATCAGCAAAAGCAGCAAATTGAGGAACTGAATGCTGAAATAAAGCGTCGCGAAGAACTGTTGAAACGACTGGCTGTAGAGTACACGCTATTAGGCAAGGAATGCGAACAGGAGCACATGAAAGATGCTGCTATTCGCAATTACCAGAAAGCTTTAGAGCTCTATCCAGAGGCTCCTGAAGCCAAAAGACGACTCAAAAAGCTACAAAAGACATAGCCTTTTACAGCCTATTCCCCTCTTTAGGGAACACCACTGTAGGCTTAAATGTCTTGGCCTCCTCAAAATCCATGTGGGCATAGGAGATGATGATAACAACATCACCCACCTGTACACGACGTGCTGCAGCACCATTCAGGCAAATACACCCAGAGCCTCGCTCGCCTTTAATGATATAGGTCTCGAAACGCTCGCCATTATTATTGTCGAGAACCTGTACCTTCTCGCCAGCAATCAAGTTGGCAGCATCCATCAAGTCTTCATCAATCGTGATGCTACCCATATAGTTCAGATTAGCCTCTGTCACTGTCACACAGTGCAGCTTAGACTTCATTACTTCTATCATCATGTCAATTTACAATTTGACGATTTACAATTTACGATTTATATTTGATATGATCGATAAGGCGAATAGGAGTCTTGCCACAATAGACAGTTATACAACCCACAACATAGGGGGTATCTTCCCAGTTCTCAATATCTTGCAGGGTATTGCCATCAACTATCGAGAAGTATTCCACGTCCAGTCCATCGACAGCATTGATGTCTGCCACCACCTTGTCGTGAGTTTCCTTGACAGTATGCTTCTTTGCATAGGTCAGACTTGCCTTCAGGGCCTTATAGATGGCAGGGGCAATAGCACGCTCGTCCTTTGAAAGCAACGTGTTACGACTACTACGAGCCAATCCGTCGTCGTCACGAACAATGTCGCACTCCACAATCTGAACAGGCAGCCCCAGATGTTTTACCATCGCTTTTACGACTGCTATCTGCTGCCAGTCCTTCTCGCCAAAGTAGGCACGAACAGGCTTAACAATATAGAACAAACGACTTACCACCTGACAAACTCCATTAAAATGACCAGGTCGATGAGCGCCCTCCATCACTGTAGATATTGGAGGATATTCAAACTGTCGTGTATCAGGTGTAGGATACATTTCCTCTACACTCGGAGCCAACACATAGTCAGCGCCACAGGCTTCCAACAACTTGCAGTCAGCTTCCAGTGTACGTGGATAGTTCTTTAAATCGTTCTTGTCATTGAATTGCGTCGGATTTACAAAAACCGACACCACCGTTATTCCATTTTCCTTCACACTACGACGTACCAACGAGGCATGTCCCTCATGAAGTGCGCCCATTGTGGGTACCAGACCAATCTCTTTACCTTGTTTGCGATCCTCAAAAAGTTGGTTCTGAAGATCCACAATCCTATTGAATACCTTAAGCATTTATTTTAATGTATCTATTACTGTTTTCTACAAACTGTTTTGATTTCGGGGTGCAAAATAACAACATTTTTGCCAAATATGGAAAAAATATCATAAAAATATGCCTAAATAGGGGCAAAAAAATCTAAAAATTGCACGTTTTAGCTGTTTTGTGAATTATTTTTTGTAACTTTGCATTCGGATAAACAATGCAATATGGCAAAAAAGATTCTTTTCATCAACCAGGAGATTACTCCGTATGTTGCCGACAGCGATCTCGCGCTGATGGGTAAGGCTCTTCCGCAGGCTATGCAGGAGTCAGGTCACGAAATCCGTACTTTCATGCCTAAATGGGGTACAATTAACGAGCGTCGTGGCATGTTGCACGAGGTAATCCGTTTGTCTGGTATGAATCTGATTATCGACGATACCGACCATCCGCTGATTATCAAGGTGGCAACTATCAATCAGACACGTGTGCAGGTGTATTTCATCGACAACGATGATTACTTTGCCAAGCGTCAGATGACCGTCGATGAGCAGGGTAAAGACTATGCAGACAATGGAGAGCGAGCCATCTTTTTTGCAAGAGGCGTCTTAGAGACTGTCAAGAAGTTGCGCTGGGTGCCCGATATCATCCACGTTCAAGGATGGATGGGAGCTGTTGTGCCCTTGTATATCAAGACAGCCTATCACGAGGAGCCCTCGTTTGCTAATACCAAAGTCGTCACTTCACTCTTCCCTAAGAGTTTCAAGTCTGACTTAGGTCCTAATTTCAAGCAATGTGTAGTATTCAAAGATGCCAAAGCTGATTTGTTGAAGAAGTACAACGATAAGTTTACTTTTGAGGAACTCGGCAAACTGGCTATCGACTATAGCGACGGTGTGATTGCTGCATGTAAGAATGCAAATAAGGAGCTCATGAAATATGCTGCAAGCAATAACATCCCCACCCTTGCCTATCCAGGTGAAGACTTTACACAAGCATACGAAGAATTCTACGAGAAGATTTGATAGTATATAGTTTTAGTAATTCAAGGATAATATCTATAAGATTAAAGCATAATATCAATGATGAGAAAATGGCTTATGGCAGGGATTGCAATATTAACGATTGCAATCTCTTCATGTGATGAGAATACAAATACGATGGGCTACTCGTTGACAAGTGATGCCGACCGTTTCAGCTTGGTGCCCGATACTTTCAGAATAGAATCTATGCAGTCTATTAAAGCCGACTCGGTTCTGGCGCGTAGCTCATACTGTTATTTAGGTTCTATCAAGGACCCTGAGACTGGGGCTTATATCACGAGTGACTTTACTACGCAGTTTAATTTACTTGAAAATGAGAGCGGTTACATCTTTGCTGCAAAAAAGGATATCTCTTCACTTGATGCTAATGGCGAACCAATAGCCACATCCTGCTATCTTACCGTTCTCATCAATAGCTATATGGGAGATTCTCTAACAGCCATGAAACTGGTAGTTGAGGAACTTGACAAACCTATTGAAGAGAACAAGCCCTATTACTCAAACTTCGATCCTGAAGCCAGTGGCTACATCCGTAACGGCGGGCTGAAGCAGGCAAAAGTTTATAGTATGGTTGACTTGACGCTGTCAGATAGTATGCGCTATGTTCGTCAAACAAACAACTATTATACTTATATCAACATTCCTCTCAACAAGCAATATAAGGCTAAGGATGGTGTGACCTACAAAAATTATGGCACGTATCTGATGCGTACCTACTATCAGCATCCGGAATACTTCAAAACAGCCTTCTCATTTATCAGAAACGTCTGTCCTGGCTTCTATATCAAGACCGTAGATGGTCAGGGTGTCATGGCCGAAGTGTTGAATGTTCAACTGAATGTCGACTATAAATTCAAGACGGATGGAACAGAATATAATGGTAGTAAGATTTTCTATGGTACAGAGGAGGTCATGCAGACCACTCATATCTCCAACGATAAGGGCAAGATTGACAGTTTGGTCAACAAGGTTAAAGACTGTACCTATCTTAAGACGCCTGCAGGCATCTTTACGGAAGTCACTCTGCCTGTAGACGAAATCAAGATGGGGCATACCAACGATTCTATCTTGTCTGCCAAGATTATCTTCCAGCGTATGGCCGACCAAAACAACAGGACTGATGACTTGTTGAATGATGCTACTGAGTTGCTTATGATTGAGCGCGATTCACTCTATTCATTCTTTGAGCAGAGTAACGTTACCAACAAGCGCACCTCGTACTTGGCTACCTACAATTCCTCTATGAACACCTATACATACAACAATATTTCGAGCCTTATCAATCACATGTACGCAAATCGCGACAAGGGGTCGAAGAATTGGAACAAGGTGGTGTTGGTTCCTGTAAAAACCAGTTCTGTCAGTACATCAGCGTATACCTCGGCAACGGTTACGGGCATCAACAATGAGATGGGTATCACGAGTACACGACTGGTTGGCGGTATCAAAAATCCGAGAAATCCTATTATCAGCGTCATTTACAACCAAAGCAAAGATTGATGGCAGACAATTTCTTAGAACGCCACTACGAAGAATACGAGGCACGTAAAGCTGCCTATCTACGCAAAAAGAAGCATGTATCCACTAAAACGCCTCGTCTTTTGGAACGTCCAGAAGACGAAGCGCTTTAATATTTTTGGTCTATCAGCCTTTAGCTGTTAGCTTATCCTATAATTGTATATTTAGCAAACTTCAGCAAGAGTTGTTTGGTACCCGTGTTCTTAAATTCGACGGTAGCTTTAGCATTCTCGCCAGAGCCCTCAACACGAACAACCCTACCAATGCCAAACCGCTGATGCTCAATGACATTACCTTCTTTGAGACCAATGTTACCTATGGCCGCAGACTGCGAAGCGGGTGCCTCGTGACGAACAGGCATCTGACGTGGTTTCGGGTCGGCTACAAACTGTGTAGCGACAGGACGCGGATTCTGGAAACGGGAGGCTGGACGGGAATTACTCCCAGGATAACGGGAATTACTTCCTGAGTATTGTGAATTACTTCCTGAGTATTGTGAATTACTTCCTGAGTATTGTGAATTACTCCTGGAGTATTGTGAGTCGCCATCAACGCGAAGTAAAGAAGGGTCAATGTCGCGGATAAAACGCGAAGGTGTATCATACTCCATTCGTCCATAGCGGAAACGATTCTGTGCACAGGTCAGAATGCAGTGTTTCTCAGCACGTGTTATGGCAACATATAGCAAGCGACGTTCCTCTTCAAGTTCACGCATTGAGCCGACACACATAGGCGAAGGGAAGATGTTTTCCTCAAGCCCAACCACAAAGACGGTGGGGAATTCGAGTCCTTTGGCAGCATGGACGGTCATAAGTGCAACCTTCGGCTGCTCGGCACCATCGTCGCTGTCAAGATCTGTGAGCAATGCCACCTCTTGCAGGAAATCTGGTAGCAGAATCTCATTCTCCATTCCCTCCTCGCGACGCCCCTCGACAAAGTCTTGCATACCACCAAGAAATTCTTCAAGATTCTCCTGTCGTGAAAGGTCTTCAGGATTATTCGAGCTATATATTTCCTTGCTAATACCACTCTCCATAATGATAGCATGACCCAGCACATAGGCATCTTCCTGATCGATGCGTTGGTGCCAGCCATCAATAAGCGTTCGGAAAGTATCAAGTTTTGTCTGAGTGCCCTTTGCCAATGACAATCCAAAGACGATAGGCTGCTGTATAACAGTCCAAAGCGAGACATGATGCAGATTAGCCGTCTCAACAATTTTACCAACAGTGGTATCGCCAATACCACGCGTTGGATAGTTGATGATACGACGCAATGCTTCCTCGTCGTTAGGATTGGCAACAACACGGAAATAGGCAATAACATCCTTGATTTCCTTGCGTTGATAGAACGAGAGTCCACCATATATGCGATACGGTATACCGTCCTTACGCATCTGTTCCTCGAACGAACGACTCTGTGCATTAGTACGATAGAGAATGGCGAAGTCACTATATTCGGCTCCCTCTTGTCTGCGAATCCGCTTGATGTCGTTACAAACGATAATAGCTTCCTCCTTGTCGCTATAGGCTGGTTTCAGTGTCAGGCGTTCGCCCTGTTCGTTCTCGCTGAAGACGTCCTTACGTATCTGCCGTTCATTCTTGCGAATCAACGAATTAGCAGCCTCAACTATGAGCTGTGTCGAACGGTAGTTCTGCTCGAGTTTAAAGAGACGCGTGCCTTGCGAATACTTCTGCTGAAAATCAAGAATGTTATCAATATTGGCACCACGGAACGAGTAAATGCTCTGCGCATCGTCGCCAACTACGCAGACACGACCGTGTTCTTGAGTAAGTTGCAATACAATTTCCTGCTGGGCATAGTTCGTGTCCTGGTACTCATCAACCAGGACGTAGCGGAAGCGTTCTATATATTTCTGCCGAATATCCTCATGCTGATGAAATAACAAAAAGGTTTGGACGAGCAAATCATCAAAATCCATCGCATTGGCCTGTCGACAACGCTCAACATACCTATTATATATATTAGCTACTTGCGGACGTTTCTTCTGTGCATCGTCAGCAGCCCACGAACTGGTTTCGTAGGCACGAGGCATCAGCAGATGGTTCTTGGCCATCGATATGCGGTCAGCCACACTATTGGGTTTGTAGACTTTATCGTCGAGCTGCATCTCACGAATGATGTTCTTGACGAGCGAACGCGAATCGGCCTGATCGTATATGGTAAAATTAGAACTGAAACCGATTTTTTCAGCTTCAGCACGTAGGATACGTGCAAAAACGGAATGGAATGTTCCCATTACCAGGCGCTGGGCACGTTCTGCTCCAACAAGTCGACCAATACGTTCCTTCATCTCACGCGCAGCCTTGTTGGTAAAGGTCAGTGCAAGGATATTCCACGGCTGATAGCCCTGTTCCAATAAATAAGCTATCTTATAAGTCAGCACGCGCGTCTTACCAGATCCTGCACCAGCTATTACCAGTTGTGGACCGTCGCAATACTCTACGGCAGCACGCTGGCCAGGATTTAATTGATTGAGTATGTCGTTGTTCATTCGATGATTCGTCCTATAAGTCGGGAGAGTGCAGGTGATATAGAGTCGAGGCCGAAATCGTAGAAGAGATTGTCCTCGTCAATCTTCCGGAAGTGTTTCTTACCCTCAACAGAGTCTTTGGGCGTTTCCCAAATAATACTAATGAAACGTTCAGCATCAGTAATGGAATCAGTACGCAACAGACAGTTCTCAAAGCGGAAATCGTAAGCCAGTGTCGTATCATTCTGCTCACCCATTACCACGTCTGCAGCATAACCAGTAACCAATGTATTACGACAATCAAAGAGAATACCACGCCTTCCTGTGTTGAACGTGAGTGCAGCGCCTCGTTGTGCCGAGAAGGGATAGAACTGGGCAAGCGTCGAGTGATTGACAGTGACAATACCACCGTCTGCCAACAAACAATCAGCACCACAGTTAGTCACTTGACAGTAGTCGAGTGTGATGTCCGAATTACGTCCTTCGATTCCAAATCCATTATTATTATGAATGATGCAATTAGCCATTTCGAGTTCAGTAGAATCAGCATGAATGGCATTATAGGCGTTTCGTATCTCACAGTCTGTAAATGAGTTGCCACGTGACGTAGGCTTGAGCCGAATACCTTGCCACTGTCCGCTGATACGGTCATAAGGCAGGTAGGAGAACATGTGATCCAAACGGTCACCACGGAAAAGCGAACCACTGGCCAGCAGTTGTCCATAAACTGTCAGCTGGGCACCATCATGAAAGTATAGCTCCGTATCGTTCAGGGTAAGCGTAGCGCCCTTGGCTACAATGATGCTATCATAGACGATGAGCGGGCGCGATGATTCAATGACTGTATCGCAATTGATGACGAGTGATGTAATTTTCTCGGCATCCCAACTCCACGTTCGAAGATTTATCTTTTGCACTACCCCACTCTCAAGCGTGAACAGCAGATTGTCTTCTACCAATTGTGGACCATCTGTTCCGTTCTCACGAGTAGTTACCTCAACGAAGACGCGCAGGCTGTCGCCCTTGCGCACTTCAAAATTAGTGCCAACGGGATCGAGAAACGTGCCATCAACGTTGACACGGAATCCCGATTGTCCACCACGCTCTAAACGAGCTGTTTGAATGCGAATGCCATCGCCAGAGTTGTTTCTAACCCAAAAAGTATACATTGATGAGGGCACGGTCGAGAATAGCGTGTCCAGCTTAACTGTATCAACAGAGAATGACAGCACATTACCACGATTCGTCGAAAACGTGTCGTCATCAGAACAAGCCGTGAGTAAAGCACCAATAGTCAGGACAAAAAAGAATAGCCGTCTTATCATATATAGATAAAACGGCTTTTCTTCTGTTTTATTGCTTTTACTTGCCAAAATAACGCTTCAAAAGTCCTGCGAAACCAGCACCATGGCGGGCCTCGTCCTTAGCAGCCTCGTGTACCATATCGTGAATGGCATCAAAGCCCATAGCCTTGGCCTGCTTAGCCAGTTCGAACTTATCGGCACAAGCGCCATGCTCGGCAGCGGCACGCTTCTCCAGATTGGTCTTGGTGTCAAAAACAACCTCACCTAACAGTTCAGCAAACTGAGCAGCATGCTTAGCCTCCTCAAGTGCATAGCGGTTGAAAGCCTCGGAAATCTCAGGATAGCCCTCGCGATCGGCCTGACGAGCCATAGCAATGTACATACCCACTTCGCCGCACTCGCCACGATAGTTGTTGCGCAACTCCTCAATCATCTCCTCAGGAACGCCCTCAATCTTACCATCACCCAAACGATGAACGGTAGCATAGGTCGTTTCGCCCTCGTCCTTCAGTTCGCTGAACTTAGATGCAGGAGCCTTACAAATTGGGCACTTTTCGGGAGCAGCATCGCCTTCATAGATATAACCACAAACGGCGCAAATAAACTTTTTCTTCATAGTTGTTCTGTATTTGTTTAGTTAATAAAAAGAGATTCAGTTATTCGTCATCGGCAAAGATACGAATAAAAACTGAATCTCCCAAACTTTTCCGTAGAAATATTTTTATTTCGAAATACGTTCAATAAGTTCCTCAGGCGTAACCAGTTCTTGATCCCCTGTCTCCATATTCTTCAATGTTACCTTGCCAGCAGCCATCTCCGACTCGCCAGCCAGTACCACAAATGGAATAGATTTCGCATTGGCATACGACATCTGCTTCTTCATTTTTGTCGAGTCTGGATACAACTCAGCCCGAATACCCTTCGCGCGTACCTTATTAATAATATTTAAGCAGTAGCATGCCTCTGCCTCGCCAAAGTTAATAAACAACACCTGGGTCGTCTGCAACGAATCCTTTGGATAGAGGTCGAGTGCATTCAGCACGTCGTAGATGCGGTCAACACCGAACGAGATGCCCACACCAGAAAGACCTGGCATACCGAAGATGCCCGTCAGGTTGTCGTAGCGACCTCCACCACTGATGCTACCCATAGGAGTATCGAGTGCCTTTACCTCGAAGATGGCACCTGTATAATAACTGAGGCCACGAGCCAAGGTAAGGTCGAGCTGAATCTCGTTCTTCAATTGAGAATTGAGAGTTCTCTCTTTGAGAGTGTGGCGTTGCAATGAGAATTGAGAATTATGATTACCATTGAGCATTGAAAGGATATAGCGGGTCTCTTCCACGCCCTTCAAGCCTGTTTCGCTTGAAGCAAGCACCTCGGCAATCGTAGCCAGTTTCTGCTCGTTGGTACCTTCAAGCATGATGATGGGCTGCAGTTTCTGAATCTGCTCTTCGCTTAAGCCGTCTTCACGCAATTCAGCATTCACATTGTCGATGCCAATCTTGTCGAGCTTGTCGATAGCTACCGTGATATCGACAATCTTATCAGCCGCGCCAATCACCTCGGCAATGCCCGTCAAGATTTTGCGGTTGTTAATCTTAATCTGTACACGAACACCGAAACGAGTGAATACCATATCGACAATCTGCATCAGCTCCACCTCGTTAAGCAGAGAGTCAGAACCTACCACGTCGCCATCGAACTGATAGAACTCACGATAGCGACCCTTCTGCGGACGGTCAGCACGCCATACGGGTTGCACCTGATAGCGCTTAAAGGGCAACTGCAGTTCCTCGCGATGCATCACCACATAACGGGCGAAGGGCACGGTGAGGTCGTAACGAAGACCTTTCTCGCAAATCTTCGATGCCAGACGAAGCGTGTTACGTTCCTTGAGCTCCTCATCGTCAATCTTCGAGAGATAATCGCCAGAGTTCAGAATCTTGAACAGCAGTTTGTCACCCTCCTCGCCATACTTACCCATCAGCGTTGCCAGCGTTTCCTGTGCAGGCGTCTCAATCTGCTGGAAGCCGTATAGTTCGTAGACAGAACGGATAGTGTTGAAGATATAGTTGCGCTTGGCCATCTCAACAGGACCAAAGTCGCGCGTTCCCTTGGGAATTGAAGGTTTTTGTGCCATTTACTTTCTTACAATTGTCTGGGCTCTGTCTGGGCCAATTGAAATGATCTTAATGGGAGTTTCCAACTCCTTCTCCAAGAAAGCGATATAGTCCTTGAAGGCCTTCGGGAACTGGTCCTCGCTAGTAAACTGAGTCATATCGGTCTGCCATCCGGGCAGTTCCTCGTAGACGGGCTCAATGCCCTTCTCAATATCGTATGGGAAGTCGCGTGTCAGTTCGCCATTTACCTTGTATGCCGTGCATGCCTTAATAGTGGGGAAGTCGTCAAGCACGTCGCTCTTCATCATAATCAACTGTGTAACACCGTTGACCATAATAGAATAGCGCAGGGCTACGAGGTCAATCCAACCACAACGGCGCTCACGACCTGTTACGGCACCATACTCGTGACCCAAGTCGCGAATCTTCTTGCCCGTCTCGTCGAACAACTCTGTGGGGAATGGGCCAGCACCGACACGTGTGCAATAAGCCTTCATAATACCAAACACCTCGCCAATCTTGTTGGGACCGATACCCAGACCTGTGCAGGCACCAGCACAGATGGTGTTAGAAGAGGTTACGAAAGGATAGCTACCAAAGTCGACGTCGAGCATCGTGCCCTGAGCACCCTCACACAGAATACTCTTACCAGAGCGCAATACATTATTAATCTCATGCTCAGAGTCAACCAAGTGGAACTGACGCAGATACTCGATACCTTCCAGCCACTTTTTCTCTACTTCGTCGATGTTGTACTCGAAGTTCAGCGACTTCAGAATAGCCTCGTGACGAGCCTTGTGGGCAGCATACTTCTCCTCAAAGTTGTCGAGAATATCGCCCACGCGGAGACCATTACGAGAAACCTTGTCTGTATACGTTGGACCAATGCCCTTACCCGTAGTACCTACCTTATTCTTACCCTTTTGGGCTTCGTAGGCAGCATCGAGCACACGGTGGGTAGGCATAATAAGGTGAGCTTTCTTTGAAATATGCAGACGTTCCTTCAGCTCGTGACCACTGGCCTCGAGTGCCTTGGCCTCGTCCATAAAGAGGTCTGGAGCCAGCACCACACCATTACCGATGATGTTGACCTTACCACCCTGAAAAATACCTGAGGGAATGGAACGCAACACATACTTCTCGCCCTCGAATTCCAAGGTATGACCCGCATTGGGACCACCCTGGAAACGGGCTATCACATCATACTGAGGGGTCAGCACATCGACCACCTTACCTTTTCCTTCGTCGCCCCACTGCAAACCGAGCAGGACATCAACTTTACCTTGATTCATTGTTGCTTATTATTATTTTTTAATTCTAATTTTCTCTGCTGTCGAGTGAGTTTAGCCTGACAAGTACT
>Ga0265298_10008236_pt1 | contig 12553 bp, 10 predicted proteins | sample AusTroGonzalo_MG_3_FD_193486 | JGI IMG/M metagenome (GOLD analysis project Ga0265298, IMG submission 193486) | Bovine rumen microbial communities from tropical cattle in Woodstock, Queensland, Australia - Gonzalo_01 | ecosystem: Host-associated > Mammals > Digestive system > Stomach > Rumen ... | reverse complement strand
ACGCGGAAAAAGGTGCTGAAGTCGTATTTGATGAAGTTCTGGCTATCGTTAACGATGGCAAAGTAACTGTTGGCAAACCGTTCATTGACGGCGCTAAAGTTACCGCTACCGTTGAAGAGCAGGGCAAAGGCGAAAAGATTCTGGTCTTCAAATACAGAGCCAAAGTCAACTATCGCAAACGCATGGGCCATCGTCAGCCGTACACTGCTGTAAAGATCAGCGGTATCCAGGCTTGATGTATGATTACCATCGATTTATACAGGAACCATAAAGGAGAGATTACAGGTTTCCGTTCCCAGGGTCACGCGGGTGACGCGCCGGCCGGGAAAAGCGTACTGTGTGCCTGGGTCTCCGCGGCGACGCAGATGGCTCTTGTAGGTTTGGAACAGCAATTGAAGTATCCCGTGGACTATCAGGTGGATAGGGAAAAAGGCGTGCTGCAGGTAACACTGCTGCGTACGCCTGACATAAAAAGCCAGACCCTGCTGGGCAGCATGGAAACCGTGCTGTATCAGTTGGCTGAGCAGTGTCCGCAAGATGTTCGAATCCGCGAACATGGAGGTGAAATGAATGTTTAAACTTATTCTGCAGTTACATGCACATAAAAAAGGTACCGGTTCTTCCCACAACGGTCGTGACTCCAACGCCCAGCGCCTGGGCACCAAAGCACACGACGGCCAGGTCGTAACCGCCGGCAGCATCATCGTGCGCCAGCATGGTACCCGGTTCCATACGGGCAAAAACGTCGGCATCGGTCGTGATTACACCATCTATGCCAAGATCGACGGTAAAGTTCGTTTCGGTCGTCATGGCCGCACCGAGCGTATCATCAGCATCGAGCCCCTGGAAGAAGCAAAAGAAGCCTAAGAAACCGGCAAAGCAAAACCCCGTTCCGGAAGGAGCGGGGTTTTTACTTTTCAATTTGCCTCGCGCTCTTCGGGTTGACGCATCGCTTGCCAAACCGTGCCAGACGGGCTGAGAAATTACTTTGGTTGTCTTCCAAGCAACATCAATCCTATTGGCCTGAACCTTTTTGCCGCTTTGTGTACCACTATTCCGGCCAGCAGTGATGTTATCAGAACCAGCACATAAAGCACCACTACCGGCACCTGCGCCATGGAAAAGCCCAGCATTTCGAACCACTGCAGCCAATAATACAGGAACAGGGGATGGATCAGGTAGATGATCATGGAGTATTCGGACAGGGTGTCCAGGAAAGAGTGTTCATCCGAAAGTTTTTCCAGCGCGGCGCTGAAGAACAGCAGCCAGCACACGGTGTAGAGCAAGCCTTCCGGCGTCAGCTGGGTGAGGTATTTGACAGGGATGTTTTCAAGAGGCACGCCCTCCAGCACGCGTTCCCGGAAACTCCATACCATCACAGCGCAGGACAGCAGGAAAACTCCGAGGCTGGAAGTAAAATGCTCCTGCAGCCAGGCGCGGATCTTTTTTTCGTGGACAGCGCAGACGCCTCCCAGCACAAAAACGAAAGCATAAAACAGCGGCAGATAATTCATGCGCTCGTTCAGCAGGCGGATGATCATGGCATGGCCTTTCGTCCAGGGCGGATAGATCCAGTAACCGGCGCTCCATTGGTAGAGCAGCGCCTGCAGCGCGGCAAGAACTGCCATGGAAGCCGCAATCCCTGCGGCGGATTTTCCGGCAATCCAACGGACCAGCCAGCGCCAGAACGGCATGGAAACGTAAAAGTACAGCAGGATCACCATAAAATAAATATGGTAGCAGCCTTCGCCCAGCATAAATTTTACAATGAGGACGGAAACGGAAAAACTGCGGTCAGGCCGGTACATGTCCTCCCACTGCCAGAGGGCAATGTAAAAGAAGGACCAGACAAAATAGGGCAGGCCGACGGTGACCAGATGCTTCTTTATAAAGTTGAAATAATGGAAGGGCTTGTGCAGCGCGTCATTGCAAAACAGCCCGAAGCCCGATATGAAAAAGAAGGCGGGCACGGCGAAGCGCGTGAAGACCTGGAACAGCAGGAACAGGTCCAGGCGCGGCGTGGAGGAAGCAAAGACGAAAGGCCCGATGTGGATGCCGATGACCCCCAGCATGGCCAGCGCACGCAGCCGGTCTACCACCAGGTTGCGTTCAGACATAAGAAGAAACCTCGAAATTGTTTTTTGCAATTATCATACCATTGCTTTTGGAAGGAATCAAGCCGCAAAAAAACAACCGCTGCCCCGGCAGCGGTTACTTTCAAAACATACTCTTTTAATGACGGAAACAGCCCCGGCTGCAGGCCGGGGCTGAAATCGTTACACAGGGATGTGCCTCACCCCTCAATGGCAATGTATTTCTTGCTTTCCACAGCGTTAGGATCCTTCTTGGGGATATTCAGCTTCAGCACGCCATCTTCAAATTTTGCCTTGATATCCTCCTCCGTAACCGCATTGCCCACATAGAAGCTGCGGGTGCAGGAGCCGCTGTAGCGTTCCTGGCGGATGTATTTGCCGTCCTCGTTCTTTTCGTCCTTGTCCAGGGACTTGCTGGCGGTGATGGACAGATATCCGTTGTCCAGCTGCACCTGGATGCCCTCCTTTTTGAAGCCCGGCAGGTCGACGATCACATCGAAGCTGTCCTTGTTTTCCTTAATGTCGGTCTTCATGATGTGGGAGGCATGCTTGCCGTACAGCGGCGAGCGGCTCTTGCCGAAGAAAGCGGCCGGGTTCATCATCCCGCTGTCATTCATCCAGTCGTCAAATAAGTTTTCTCCAAAAATGCTCGGTAACATCATAACTCATTCCTCCATTCGTTAAGGGAGCGGCGGTTGCGCCGCAACCTTATTATAATAATTTAGATTATTGATAAGGTTGGAAGCAACGGAAACAGCTATTGACTTTTTGACTTTTGGCTCTTAAATAAAAGGCCTCACGGCCGGATCATTCCAGAGTCAAATCTTTTTGGAAAAGGCCTTGCAGCCTTGTTCCTCAACAGTTCCTTCCTTGTTTCTATTCATACTATACCACACTTTGTTAGCGCTGTCAAGAGTTGAGTGCTAATTTTTATAAAATTTTATTAAAATTTTCCGCTATATCTGTTTCTCTTTTAAAAAATATGTAATTAATTAAGAAAAGAGTATGGCTTTTATTTAATTTTGGTATATAATATAAAGTTGAACAAGTATGAGTTTCATTTGCCCATGCTTGCGTTTGACCGACGACGGGAAAGAAGCTTCCATTCGGCGACTTCCCAGTTCTTTATTCGTTTTCCGAAAAGGTCCGGTATGGAACTTTCATCTGGGGACATACGGGAGTGATTCGGACTCGGGCAGGACGGCTTTCATCAGGCTGTGGTCTGCCCGCTACGGGACACCGGCCCGCTGCGGATTTGCAGTGCGTCTGCGCGGTGGCCCTTACATGTTTATATATGAGGTGTACAATGACCAACAAGTTAACAGGGAAAGCTGTCGGGGCAGGGGGGACAATGTCCGCAACGGACAAGACTGGCGCTCCTGCCGGCTTTAAAGTGGGCATCGACATTGGGTCTACGACAATCAAGGTCGTGGTGCTCGATGCGGATGAGAAACTCGTTTACAAAAAGTACGCGCGCCACTACTCCGACATTCCCACCGCTTTAGTAGCAAATCTGACTGCGCTGAAAGACGTAGTTTGGCCGGCGCGCTTCCGTTTTGCCCTGACGGGCTCAGCAGGCATGGGCATCGCTCAGCGTTTGCAGTTGCCTTTCGTGCAGGAAGTTATCGCTGCAGCAACAGCTGTGAAAAAAATCATTCCCCAGACTGATACTATGGTAGAACTGGGGGGCGAGGATGCCAAGATCATGTATTTCGGTTCCGCACCGGAAGAACGGATGAACGGCGTCTGCGCCGGAGGTACCGGTGCATTTATCGACCATATGGCTGCCCTCCTGAACACTGACGCCAAAGGTCTTAATGACCTGGCTGCCAATGCGAAACGTATCTACACTATTGCCTCCCGTTGCGGCGTATTCGCCAAAACGGACATTCAGGCCCTTATGAACGATGGCGCTTCCAAAGAGGATATTGCCAAGTCCATTTTCCAGGCCGTGGTGAACCAGACCATCGGTAATCTGGCTCAGGGACGGGAGATTACCGGTAATGTGGCATTCCTGGGGGGACCTCTCTACTTCCTTCCCGAACTGAAGAAGCGTTTCGTGGAGACCCTGCAGATGAATCCGGAAAAAGTAGTCAACGTGGAAGACGGAGCCTACTTTGTGGCCGTAGGCGCGGCTCTCTCCGAAGAAGCCAAGGAACTGGAATTCAAGGATCTTACCGCCAACCTGGACAAAGCGGAAGCCGGTCACGGCATCACCCGGGATCAGCGGCTGGCTCTGTTCCGCAGTGCCGACGAATACGAGGCATTTGTTGAGCGCCACAGCCAGGACAAAGTAAAACGTGGCGATATTGCCGCTTACTCAGGTCCGGTTTACGTGGGTATCGACGCCGGCTCCACTACCACCAAGATTGTGGCTATCGGCCGGGACAAGGAAATTTTATATACCGATTACGGCAGCAACCAGGGTTCCCCCCTGAAGATCGTCATCCGGGAACTCACGGGACTGTATAATGCCATGCCCAAGGATGCCTGGATCGCCGGATGTCTTACTACCGGTTACGGCGAAAACATCGTGAAGGCAGCCATGCACGCCGACGCGGGGGAAGTGGAAACGTTTGCCCATTACCGCGCTGCCTATGAGTTCTGCCCCGAGGTCACCTGCGTGCTGGATATCGGCGGGCAGGACATGAAGTGCTTCCAGATCAGCAACGGTAACATCGGAAAGATTACCTTGAACGAAGCTTGCTCTGCCGGCTGTGGGTCTTTTATTGAAAATTTTGCCCAGGGTCTGGGTATGAGTGCTGCAGAATTCGCGGATAAGGCGATGGACAGCAAAACCCCCGTGGATTTAGGTACCCGTTGTACGGTGTTCATGAACTCACGGGTGAAACAGGCCCAAAAGGAAGGAGCGCCTCTGGCGGATATCTCTGCCGGCATCGGGCTGTCTGTCATCAAAAACGCGCTGTTCAAAGTGATGCAGCTGAAAGATGTTAACGAACTGGGTGACCATATCGTAGTTCAGGGCGGTACTTTCTATAACAATGCGGTGCTGCGCAACATGGAAAAGCTGCTGGGCAAGGATGTAATCCGGCCGGATATTGCCGGGCTGATGGGTGCCTACGGTGCCGCCATTTTATCCTTAGAGCAGTGTGCGACAGAAGAAAACCGTCATTCCTCCCTGTTGCCCAGGGAGCAGCTGGAAAAATTCACCGTTACCTCCAAGTCCTACCGCTGCAACGGCTGCGGCAACCACTGCCTGGTGACCATGCAGACCTTCCCGGACGGGGGTCGCTACTTTACCGGTAACCGCTGTGAACGGGGAGAAGGCAAACCTAAAAACACCAACAAGGCGCCTAATATTTACGAATACAAATACCAGCGCCTCTTCAATTACCCCAACGTAATTGAAACCACTGCCCTGCAGAGCGCCGCCGCCAGACAGCGTCCGGCTGCCCGCCGGGGCCGCATCGGCATCCCCCGGGTGCTGAACATGTACGAGGATTTCCCCTTCTGGGCCGCCTTCTTCGGAAAGTTAGGCTACGAAGTGGTGATCTCGGGCAAGTCCACCCCCATGATCTACTACAAAGGCATGTCTACCATCCCCTCGGACTCCCTGTGCTATCCGGCCAAGCTGGTGCACGGCCATGTGATGGACCTGGTGGAAAAGGGCGTGAAGAAGATTTTCTACCCCTGCATGCCCTACAACATGGAAGACGAAGTGAACCGCACCGGCAACCATTACAACTGCCCGGTGGTGGCTTCTTACGCGGAAAACATCCGCAATAACATGGACGTGCTCCGCAATGAGAACATCAAGTTCATGGAACCCTTCCTGCCCATCAACGACCCGAAAAAGATGTTGCAGCGTCTTACGGAAGCTTTTGCTTCGGAGAACATTAAGCAGAGTGAACTGAAAGAGGCTATGGAAGCCGGTTACAAGGAACTGGAACGGTACCGGGAAGACGTGCGGCAAAAAGGAGCGGAAATACTGCAGACCGCCAAAGAAAAGAACCTGCCGGTAATCTTGCTGGTGGGCCGTCCCTACCATCTGGACCCGGAGATTAACCACGGCATCCCGGAGATGATTCAGTCTTATAATCTGGCCATCGTCTCGGAAGATTCCGTCTACCATATGGACACGCCGAAAGACGAGCTGTCCATCGTCAACCAGTGGAGCTACCACGCGCGGCTCTACCATGCGGCTAGCTTCGCAGCGGCCCATCCCGAAATCAACCTGATCCAGCTCAGTTCTTTCGGCTGCGGACTGGATGCCATCACTACCAACCAGGTGCGGGAGATTTCGGAAGGCCATCAGCGCCTCTACACCATGATCAAGCTGGACGAAGTCAGCAATCTGGGTGCGGCCCGGATCCGTCTGCGCTCCCTGCTGGCGGTGCTCAGCCGGAAGCATGTACCGGATTATCAGCCCATCATCATGCCCGAACGTCCGCATTTTACCCACGACTGTAAAGAGACTCATACCATTCTGGCACCCCAGATGGCGCCCATCCATTTCAATCTGGTCAGCCACGTGCTGAACCGCTACGGCTACAACGTGGTGATTCCGGAAACACCCAAGGAAGATTCCATCAACCTGGGTCTCCAGTATGTGCAGAACGACATGTGCTACCCCGCCATCGTGGTCATCGGCCAGATGCTGCAGGCCCTCAAGAGCGGCAAATACGATCCCGACAACACCAGCATTGTGCTGTTCCAGACCTGTGGGGCCTGCCGTGCCACCAATTACCTGAACCTGCTGCGACGGGCCCTGCGGAACGCGGGCTATCCCCAGGTTCCGGCTTTTGCCTGCTGGGGCCTGGAGCAGGATGCCTTCCGGCTGAATCCGTTTGGCTTCAAGGATGTGGCAAAGGCAATCCTCTATGGAGACCTGCTGCAGAATGTCACCAACCGGATGCGGCCCTATGAGTTGATTCCCGGTTCCACGGACAAGCTCTTTGAAAAATGGATGAAACGCGTGAAGGATGAGCTGGATAATGGCAACTTCCTGAAATACCGTCAGACCATTCAGGAACTGGTGAAAGAATTCGACGCCATTCCCCTGGTGCCCAACCTGTGGAAACCGAAAGTCGGCGTGGTTGGGGAGATTCTGGTGGAATACCATCCGGTGGCCAACAACCATCTGGAAGAGGTGCTGGCCCGGGAAGGGGCGGAAGTTGTCATGCCGGAACTGGCGAACTTCTTGTTATATATGGCTTTCGACGGTATCACCCGTCACGATATTCTGGATGGCAGCTGGCTGAACAAGGTGGGTGCCCAGATGTTCATTAAGGTAGCTGATTTCTTTATGGATCCTATGCGCAAGGCTCTGGCCCGGTCGAAGCATTTTACGGCACCTCTGTCCATCTATAAGGTGGCGGAACTGGCAGCGCAGCATGTTTCTCTGGGTAATATGGCCGGGGAAGGCTGGCTGCTGCCGGGCGAAATGACCAAGCTCATGGAAGAAGGCGTGCGCAATGTCGTGTGTCTGCAGCCCTGGGCCTGCCTGCCCAACCATATTCTGGGCAAGGGCGTGTTCCGGGAAATCCGGCGGACCTATGAGGATGCCAACCTGGTGGCTATGGACTGCGACGCCGGCGCCAGCGAGGTGAACCAGCTGAACCGGCTGAAGCTGATGCTGAGCGTGGCCCGGGAAAAGTGCCCGGAGGGCATGAATCAGGCGAAGCCGACGGAAACCGCACAGGAAAACAGTACGGCATAAAATGTAAATAAAGCCTCCGGCAGGGGGCTTTTTTACATTTCTGCCACAGGAAAGTCACATTTTTCGGGTATGCTTTATATAATGAATATCGAAATGCAACGAATAGCATACCGAAAGGAGTGGGCGGCCGTGAAATATATGGCAGAGAGTTTGGTTAAAAAGACAGCTGCGGCTGTGATGTCGTTGTTTTTGCTGGGTACGGCATACAGCACCCCGGCGCTGGCAGCGCCAAAGGGACCCCCGCCGGGACATGGTATGCCGGCAAGCCACCGGGTTCATGTAAATCCGGGTGCCAGGATGCATACGCCGGTGCGCAACCGGGTGCGGATGACAAACCCCCATTCGGTACGGGGGCCTGTGGGCGGACGTATGGCTTCCATACGCCATGTCCCGCCTAGGGGCAGCAGCTATGTACATTACTCGGTAGGACCGCGGGTCTATCACCATTACCCGGTAACGGTATCTCACTGGTACCCTTACAGTTATGGACCTGCCTGGGTTGGGTATCCCGTATATTATTACGGTCCTTCCGTTTATTACGGACATCCTTTCTGGAGACATCACCACCATCATCGCGGAAGAGTCTGGATCGGGCTGCGGCTGTAAGCGGTACCTGTCTTAAAAATATCAAAAAAGGGACCTTGTTCATTAATTTCAGATTTCCTTTCGCAGAATGGCCGGATCATCGTGAATCACCATAAGGTTCATGCAGGCTGCGACTAAGCTGTGGGCAGCATGAAGACTATGGAATTAAAGAGGTCGGTATAAGGGACATGTAAGCTGTTTCCGAAATCAAAAAGCAGAACGTTAATCGGTTCTGCTTTTTTCGTAACGGCTTCTTTTCTTTTGCTCTATATATGTTATAATGAGCGAAGAAATAAAACAGATGAAATGAAACAGAGACAAACGGATAAAAAGGAAAAACCATATGGATATTATCACTTTTATGAAACATTTACATACCTATCGGGCGCCCCGTGTGTGCAATCCCTGGCGGGAATACGAGCCGGGGCTGGACATCAGTCCGGAAGCGCCGCGGATCCGGTACCGGAATCTGCAGCGGTATCTGGAATTGCGGCTGCAAGCCCGATACCTTTTTATCGCGGAAGGCCTGGGCTACCAGGGAGGCCGTTTTTCCGGCATGGCTATGACCAGCGAGCGGATTTTGCTGGGGTATCATCCGGAGGTGCGGCCGGAAGAGGTGCTGGGGGAGTGGGACTACCGCCGCACCAGCGATCCGGCTTCATTCCTGCTGAAGGGGACGCAGAAGGAACTGGGCTTCAACGAACCCACGGCTACCGTGATGTGGGGCAGTCTTCACCGCCACCATCTGGGTACTTTTGATGCGGTGCTATGGAATATTTTTCCCTTCCATCCACATCAGGAAGGGAAGCCTCTCACCAATCGCACCCCGGACGGCAATGAACTGAACGTGGGCATTGTCTACGCCAAAGAACTGCTGGAACTACTGCCTTATGCGCAGGTCGTGGCCATCGGGCAGAAATCCGCCGGCACCCTGCAGAAGTTCGGGGTGCCCTGCCGCTGCGTGCCGCACCCCAGTATGGGCGGCGCCAACAGATTTAAGGCGGCCATCGCGGAGTTATTTGAAGCAGGGACTTTTTGAAATAAGATAAGCAACAGGAGTTTGTATGTCAGAAGAAATCACTAATAATGCCGCGTTACCCGACCTGCCCCCCATGACCAAGAACCAGGTGATGGACCTGGCTATGGACCTGGGCAAGATCCTGCTGAAAAGCGGCGCAGAAACCAGCCGGGTGGAAGACACCATGATGCGTTTCTGCCGCAGCTACGGTTACTACGACCTGAACGTGTTCTGTACTCCTACTGTTATCATTTTGGGAGACGAAAGCCCCCGGGGCAAGAGCAGGGTGTTCCGTGTGCGCTGGCGTGCCACGGATCTGGGACTGATCAGGGACATCAACAAGTTTTCCTATAATTTTCGGAAATGGAAGATGGGTTACACGGAAGCTAAACGCTGGCTTCAGAAGCGGCTGGCCCGGTCCCATCCCTACGGAGACGGGGTAATTTGTATGGCTTCAGGTCTGGGCAGCGCCTGTTTTGCTATGCTGCTGGGGGCTCCCAGCCTCTACAATTTTGCGGCGGCATTCCTGACCGGTTTTATTGCTATGGTCCTGCTGAAAATGGTGAATAACTTCCATCCCACACCGTTCTGGGAGAACTTCCTGGCCGGGCTCGCTATCGGCATTGTGGCCCAGGCCTGCTGTATGGCAAGCCCTTACTGTAGTATGGAAAGCATTACGGTAGGCGCTTTGATGCCTTTTTTGCCGGGGCTTGCCTTTACTAACGGAGTGCGTGACTACATGGCAGGCGACCTTGTGAGCGGCAACAGCCGTATCGCGGAAGCCGGCCTTTTCGCTCTGTCTATCGCGATTGGACTGGCGTTTGCGCTGAAGGCCTGGACCTGGGGGGGTCTGCCATGATGTTGCACTATCTGGAGGCCTTTGTCTTTGCTTTTTTGGCCACGGTGGCCTTCGGCGTCTTATTTCAGGGACCGAAGCGTATCTTATGGCGCAGCGGTATCATCGGGGGCCTGGGCTGGGTGTTCTTTATCGGACTGAAAGAGCTGTTTTCCGTCCACTCTTTTTCCGCTAATTTCCTGGCTACGGTGCTGATTGCCCTGGTCAGTGAGGTATTTGCCCGTATTTGGAAAGAACCGGTGACGGTTTTTGAGATTCCGGCGATTATTCCTCTGGTACCAGGTTTTGGCATGTATAAGGGTATGAACCTGATTCTGCAGGACTACGTGGGCTACGGCAGTGAAGTGCTGCTGGGAGCGGCTGTGGACGCCTGCGCCATCGCCCTGGGGATCATGATGGTCTCCGGCGTATTCCGGGCCCTGAAGACTGGCAGTGATATGGCCCGGCAGCGGCAGCAAGACCTGTTAGGAACGGCTATATCCCCAGATTTGTATGTGTCGGACCCGGAAGAAGAGGAATAATCTAAAACTGAATTTTTGAAAAAGAAACAGCGCCAGAGCAGTTCATGCTCTGGCGCTCATCGTTGCAGTCCAAGTGCGCCGGACTTATTTTCCTGTCTTCAGTTCGGTCCAGCAGCGGTCATACAGCTCTATGGCGTCGCCTACATCATCCGTCCATTCGGAGTTGCCTATGTAGTCCTTGGCTGTTTTCAGGATAGGGTCATTTTTGAATTCTTCGCTGTGGAAGGGAATGGCTGCCAGGTTGGGGTCGTTGTAACCGATGTACTCATAATTTTTGGCACTGACTTTGGGCTCATACAGATAGTTGATGAACTGCTGTGCCAGCTCTTTGTTTTTAGCTCCTTTGGGAATGGCGAAGCAGTCTGCCCAGATGCCGGTGCCTTCCTTGGGAACGACGAATTCGATATTTTTGTTTTCCTTGTTGCTGAAGTAAGCGTCACCGCTCCACATGGTGCCGATCCAGGCTTCTTCCGCGATGAATTTCTGCTTGATGGTGTCTGTGTCATAAGCCAGCAGGTTAGGCGCCAGGGCTTTCAAATCTTTCATACATTCTGCCAAATGCCCCTTGTCTACACTGTTCAGGGGATGACCATTCATCTTCATGGCAAAGCTGATGACTTCTCGCACATCGTTCAGTAAGACTACGCGGCCCTTGTAAGCAGGGTTCCATAAATCCCGCCAGGAAGTGGGAGGGGTTTTTACGTATTTTTTATTATAGGCAATGCCGGTAATGCCCCAGGAATAAACGACAGAATGAGTTCCGGTGGGGTCATAGGCAGGTGCCTGTAAGTCTTTGATCAGGTTTTTGGTATTGGGCATCTTGCTCAGGTCCAATTCTTCCAACAGCTTGAGTTTCAGCATGGTGGTCACCATGTAATCGCTCGGCTGGATCACGTCATAGCGTGCACCGCCGGCCTGAACTTTGGCCAGGAGTTCTTCGTTGTTGGCGAAGACGTCATAGTTAATCTTGCAGTTAAATTTCTTTTCGAAATCTGCCAGAACTTCGGGGTCAAAATTATCAGCCCAGCTGAACAGGTTCAGTACTTGTTTCCCTTCCGCGGTTTTTGCAGGTTCAGCCGGTTTAGCGGGCTGTTCCTTCTTTGTGGGCTCCGCAGGCTTTTCTGCCTTCTTTTCGGATCCGCCACAGGCAGTCAGAATCAGTACCAGAGAACAGAACAACAGAACAAGAATTTTTTTCATTTTACAAAAACTCCTCCTTTTCTCCATACTGGCAGCCATAACTGCACCACCAGTAAGCCAGTATCCAAAACAGTATTTAATATATTATAACATAGTTTACCTGTACTGTGAAATTTTTTTCTTGAAAAGTAAAAGTGCGATATCTTTTCCTGAACCGCTATTGTACATGGTTTGCATAAAAAAGCTCCGGCTGTTGCCGGAGCTTAAGTTTTGAATATTATTTACCTGTTTTCAGTTCGGTCCAGTATTTATCGTACATGGTGATGGCGTTTCCTATGTCATGGAGCCATTCGCCCTTAGCGGCCTGGCTGTTTGCAGCTTTCAGGATCGGGCTCTCCACAACTTCCTTCTTCTGCAGCGGGATAGCCTTGGCATTGGCGTTGGGCACGCGGATGTAGTTGAAGTTCTGTGCGCTTACCTGGGGATCATAGATGTAGTTCAGGAACTTCATGGCCAGTTCCTTGTTCTTGGCCCCTTTGGGGATGGCCATGTTGTCGGCCCAGATCAGGGTGCCTTCCTTGGGCACGCAGAACTCGATGCTGGGGTTGTCGAAGTTACAGAAGGAGGCATCGCCGCTCCACATATGGGCGATCCAGGCTT
>Ga0265298_10008235_pt1 | contig 12554 bp, 7 predicted proteins | sample AusTroGonzalo_MG_3_FD_193486 | JGI IMG/M metagenome (GOLD analysis project Ga0265298, IMG submission 193486) | Bovine rumen microbial communities from tropical cattle in Woodstock, Queensland, Australia - Gonzalo_01 | ecosystem: Host-associated > Mammals > Digestive system > Stomach > Rumen ... | reverse complement strand
CCTCACCCGTCGAAGGTTGCAACATCAGCTCCCCGTGTTCGATGATCATGTCTTCATCATCAGAATGCAGATGTTCATGTTCGAGACCCTCTAAGTGATAGTGGACACTTCCGTCTGCCTCTTTGAGGAACATATATCCGGTCTCATGATACTTGAGCGAATCTACCCATTCCAGAAGCCTGGTAAAACTAATATCGATGCCGATGATCGCTACGGGAACATCATCAATGAATATAGGCTCGATATATGAAATAAGATACTCTTCCACGCTGTAATCAAAATAAGGATCTGTCCAGAGGGCTTTCTTGTTTTCGATCGGTCCGTAATACCAGTAATCAGCAACAGGATCGCTCACGATCTCTTCCTGGGCAAACGGAATAATCTTGAACTTTCCGTTCTCATCTCTGGTGTAATAAACACCTTCCTCACGGCTTGTAACACCCGTAATATCCAGAGTGTAATGAATATACGCGCCCTGAACAAAATCGTTTTCCTCAGTCATATAGCGGATCAGGTCATCTGCATCATCAACAATTGCATCGCGCAGTTCAGAGTCTTCGGTAATAGTTTCCACGCTCGGGATCTTACTCTTTGTCCATCTGGAAATAGAACCTACTGCATCTTCGATTCTTAAGAGTTCAGTATCGAGATCATCACCTCGCTCCTCACAGAAGAGATTCATCTGTGCAGCTGCTTCCTCAGTCAGGATCTTACTGGTCAGACCAATACTGATCGCCACAAGACTTGCGGCGAGCACAATGATTATTATTATGATCAGCATCATCAATTTGGTGCTTATTGACGAAAAGAACGTTTTAGGTTTCTTCACTCTTCCTGACCTGTTTTCCAAAGCAATATATCAGTTATTATATCACCTGCCTTGGAACTTATCTCTCCAGCGCCATCTCTATATCGATTTACTCCTGACAGCCTTTATCAGTAAGCTTCTCGATCTTTTCTTCATATTTTTCGAGCCATAACCTGGAATAATCGTATTTATATCTGCTCCACGGGGGTTCCGACTCCATATAACGTCTTACATGTTTCCATAAGACTTTTGCTGCCTTTTGTCGGTTTTTATAGACCAGAGTGGCGTCGTCAGCCATAAACCCCTTTATAAAGATCCTCTTCTTGACATGAACAAACCTTACAGTAAAGAAGACCGCCACTGCCGCTCCCTGCGCCAGGAGGACAAAGAATATTCCTGTAATAAAAGCGGCGGTGTTCTCGCTTTCCATCGTAGTAAGAGATTTGTATATCAGGATGGTCCCTATAACCATGAATAATACATAAAGCAGTGACAAGCCGCCCCATGCACCGGCCCAGGATCTTTTGTAGTTGCTCATCCGCGAGAGTTCATGCAGATTCTCGTCCGGATAGAGTCCGTCACTTTTCTTTTGCTTAATCTTATTTTTTCTGATATTTTTTCTGACATTCAATTCTCCGGCAAAGAAGAAAAGTCCGATACCCAACGGGAAAACAGATACTATTAATGCTGCTTCATAATTAATATCCGCACGTACATTCACGCGGGTGAGCCAGTCAACTTTCGAGATAAAAGCTTTTTCAGGGTGCCTTCTCTCGTAGTAAACACCCAAAATATCTCCCGTGCGGATAAATTCATAAGGCCCGTCCGAATCCCGGAAATAAAGCTTTGTGTCAGACCCTTCAGGAGTGTATTCGACAATGATCGAATCACTGATATGTCTCTTCCTGCCGTTCCACTCCTCATAATTTTTTCTTGAAGTTACAACTCCCTGTGTGTACTCCAATTCTTCAAGTTTGCGGTTATCGTTAAAACGGCAGAAGATATTAATTCCTACGATGGCAAGAAAAATAATAATGAAAACAAGCCCGACGACCCAGTCGTTCTTCACTCCGGATTTTTCAAGCAGAGCTTCCTGCTCCTCAGTCAGTTTATTCTTCTCACCCATATCAGATAATCAGTTGCCTGGCGTATTCAGCCGGTTTATTCTGCGTTATTGAACAGATTCATAAGATCATTCTGGGCTGCTGTCACCGCGTAACCCTGCTCATGAAGCGACGTTACTCTGAAGCTGTCGCCATTCTTGAAACCGACACATACGTCGCCACCCATAATGGGCATCGGGTCTTTGAAGTCCGGGTCATTCAGTCTGTTTTTTCTGATGATCTCCATGGCAGGTTCAATGACATCTTTTGAGATCAGGCGGCGGTTGCCGTTGTTGTCGAAAATGAGCTGGGTATCAGAGTACTCAGAGACACTCGCACCGGTTGTAACGGGCGGATTAGCCGATGAAAAGGTTGTAACAGTGAAAAGGAATACAGGAATGATATCAGCACCGCAGACGGCACATTTGTCCTCCTGATTTTCGGCTCCGCATTTCTGACATTTCCAGCCTAATTTATTATCGGGTTCGGCGGGGGCTGCAGGGACTGATCGTGAAACAACCTGCACCTGAATCGGAACTGAAGGGCCTTTATTATCATTGATCTTTTTGCCGCAGTCGGGACAGAAATTAAGAGCAGGCCCCGTATAACCGCACTCGCATGTAAAAGTCTTTTCCTCTTTGCGGAACGCTCCGCAGTTAGGACAGTATTTGCTCGTGAATGTCTCTCCGCATTCGCATTTATAAGGCGGAAGATTTGATGCGGCCGTAGAACCGGCGCCGTTGTTTTGAGTCTGCATGATCATGACCTCCACAAATGTCTGGTTTTATTGTACTGCTTTTTCTCTCGCGTGCGCGTCCAATACCCTCTATTCTGGTACCGCTTATCTATCACGTCTCATCCATATAGATTTCGATTTTCTCTATTTGATCAGATGAAGCATATTCAAAGGCCGGAGAATGGCGAATGTAATCGAAGAAATCACCGTCGATGAAATCATTCCATTCAGAATCCATAAAGTCCTGATTCCCGCTGCTGGGCTTATAAAGGACATCAACATGGATCTGATAAAACTCTTCCTCTTCATTCGGGAACTGCCTTGCCAGACTGAAATAGAAATACGGCTCTCCGGTAAAGTCATAGACGCCGGTCTCATATAAGAGCATGTCATCATCTATGGGTTCTGCACACATTTTCTCGAAAACATCCACAATCTCAGACAGAGACATATCCTTGTTAATGTTCTCTTTCAGAAAACCAACATGATCTTTCATAATCTTGTTACCCCCGTATCAAAAGATTTCGTTCTTGTTATTTTCTACAAACTCTTCCAATTGAACTCTTCTGTTTTTTCTCTTGGTAATGTCTCATTTCCTGGACTGATCATATTCCCAAATGAGCTCTTCCAGTGTCTGGTATAAACGGTCCGGTTCAACAGGTTTAGAAAGATGGGCATTCATTCCGACCTGAAGGGATCTTTGTACGTCTTCATCGAAGGCATTGGCGGTCATAGCGATGATGGGGATCTTCTTGGCGTCGGGTCTGTCTAATGCACGGATCGCTTCAGTTGCAGCGAGACCGTCCATCTCCGGCATACGTACATCCATGAGGATCGCATCGTAATAACCTTCACTGCTTTTACTGAACATATCGAGTGCGATCCTGCCGTTCTCAGCATGATCGATCTCAGCGCTGCGGACCATGATGATCTGTTCCATGATCTCAGCGTTGATCAGGACATCCTCCGCCATCAGGATACGTCTGCCCTTGAGGTCAGCGCGGCTCTTCTCCTTGAACAGACTCATGCTGTTTTTTCGTGCGATACGCTCGAACTCATCGATTACGTTAGATGCAAACAGAGGTTTTGCGAGGAAGCTGTCTACGCCTGCGTGCAGCGCTTCTTCCATGATCTCATCCCAGTTAAATGATGTGAGGATAATTACCGTAGTCTCTTTTGCGTAACGCTGGCGGATCTGACGCGCCACATCGATACCGTCCATCTCGGGCATCTTCCAGTCGAGCAGAACAAGATTATAAGGTTCGTGTTTTGCGTGACATACTTCGAGCATGTTAAGAGCTTCCTGTCCGCTGTAACATGTATCTGCCTTGATGCCTGCTTCATCCAATACGATGCGTGCGTGCTCCGCAGCGATCTCCTCGTCGTCAACTACGAGTATCCTCATGTCTTTCGGATTGACATAGTTTGTGGAAATGAACTGGTGCTCACAGTTATTGAGTGTAATGACGACTGTAAATTCCGTCCCGACACCCTTCTCTGATTCAACGGAGATCGTACCGTTCATGAGCTCAACAATGTTCTTTGTGATAGCCATGCCGAGGCCGGTGCTGCCGTATCTGTTATTGCGGCTGCTGTCTTCCTGTGCAAACGTATCGAAGATCCTCGGAATGAAATTCTTTTCCATTCCGATACCGGTATCTTTTATAGTGAGTTTCAATGTAGAATGATCACCATAAACAGCCATACGCTCGACGATGAACTGGATGCTGCCGGGAGCATCAGTGAACTTGATTGCATTGGATAAGATGTTGATAATGACCTGCTTGAGTTTCATGTCATCGCCGATGTAGTAGTCGCTGACACCACCGGTAACACGGCATTCATAATGAAGACCCTTCTCATTACACTGGGCCATAACCATCGTATTGATCTGTTCGAGCATGTTGCTGAACGAGAATTCTTCCTTGCGGATAATGAGTCTTCCTGATTCGATACGGCTCATATCGAGAATGTCGTTAATGAGACCCAGGAGGTGACGTGCGCTGCCTCCGATCTTCTCTAAGTACTCTCTGGTATCGTCGGTCAGAGTCTCGTCACGGAGCGCCAGACTGTTGAGACCGATAATGGCATTCATAGGAGTACGGATCTCATGGCTCATGTTCGACAAGAACGCGGTCTTTGCTTTGTTAGCCTGCTCTGCAGCATCCAATGCCTCGGCGAGAGTCTGATTTCTCTCCAACGTATCGCGCATCTCTTCGTCGATTACAGTCAGGCCCAAACCTACCGCATGAACGATATTGTCGTCACGCTCATCTGGATGCCGTTCGCCTGCCATACGGATCATCTCGTAGTATTCTTTTCCGTCTCTTACTGCGAGATAGCGGTACACGATAATGAGATTTTCAGCCAATGCTTTACGGACATTATCCGGATCTATGAACCTAAGGAATCCGTCGCGATAACTCTCTGCAACAGAATTCTGTGCGTACTTGGAGAAGAACTCATAGTAAGGGAAATGCTTGCCTTCTGCGGGCTGCTCCTTATCCGTGGGATCTGCTCTGTAACAGACGGCATCGTCGTTATCTAGGTCGATGTGGTAAACGCAGCGGTAATCAGATGCCAGTGCAGTGATCATCTTATCCTGCTGGTCTCTGTGATGCTGTTGTTCTAATAGTTCAGCGTTAGCCTTCTCGAGTTCCTTTCGGGCATTTTCCTTGTTGGTGATCTCACGCTTGGATCTTCTCGTATCACGAACGAGCAGAGCAATTACCAGCGCGGCAACCAAAAGAATTACCGTCCCGAAAAATGCCATGTTGTCACGCAGGAGATCTAACGCAGTATATTTATAGAGCTGGTCAGTATATCTGAATGCCAGGTTCTGAGCATAATCAGATCCTGCCAGACTGATGCCTCTGTTAAGGAGCCTCAAAAGTCCTGCATCACCGATCTGTACGCCGAAGCACCTGTCATCTTCATAAGAAGTCTGGAGCTGCGAGAGCCTCTTGTACCGGCTGTTTCTTAAGATATCGTTAGCACGAAGACCGTTTAATGTTGTGCATCCGACCTTGCCTTCGCTTACAGCCTTAAGACATTCATCGATTGACGGATAGAACGTGATCTCCGCATCAGGATAGTATGTGAGTACGAAATAATACTGCATGCGGTTATTCTCGTTCACCGCAAAGCTCTTCAGAGTGTCATCTGTATACTCTCCTGAATATACGATCTCCGTTGATGCTGATATTACAGAAGTCGACTGGAAGATACCGTTCTCTTCTGAGTAGAACAGACCGCCGCCTACAGGGAATGCCGTATCAATGTTTCCCTGCTCAAGATCCTTAATCATGGTATCGTAGCTGTTGTATCCTTTGTACGTTACCAGGATGTCCTGAATGCCGAGTTCAGATGTGATCTTCGGAACCAAGTCTTTGACAAGGCCCGTAACGTCTCCGGAAGAATCAGTGTCACTGTACGGCAGATAGTTATTTAAGTATCCGACCTTTAGTTCAATATGTTCTTCCAGCCACTTTTTCTCAGCATCAGAAAAGGCACGGCTCGAAATGCTTACCGGATAGTATTTATTTCTTAAATTATTGATATAGTTAGGTTCATTTACTGCGAGCTCAGTCTGTGCAGTATTAAGATCTGCCAGAAGGTCAGGCCTTGATTTGGTTACGCAGAGATAGTACTCGGAAGTTCCGAACGGACATAGGAGTTCTGCGTGATCCCTGCCGTATGCGCCGTCGCCTTCAGCAGCCAGAACGTCGATCTCGTGCTTATCAAAAGCTTCGAATAAAGGCTCGTAATCATTGAACTTAACGACCTCAGCATTGATCGAACGTTCCTTCAGGAAGTCTTGCAGAACATCGACCATTGCACTGTCCAAAACACCGATCTTCCTGCCGTTTAATGTTGAAATATCGAGTGTAATATCACTATCAACATCGTGCTTTACCAGGCTGTATGTCTCGTTACCCATGGCAGCCTCAGGGTAGCCAATTAACGCTTCCCTGTCTTCTCTCCATGCGAGGCCGGCGAGAAAATCTATCTCACCGTCAAGGAGCATCTGGTATAGATCTCCGAATTCACCATAAACATATTCGTAGTGCCATCCGGTATATTCGGAGAGCTTCTGGTAGTACTCATAAGAATACCCTGTCTTTACAAGGTCAGGAGATGCTCCTTCCTGGAACACTTCATTCTCGTAATATCCGACACGGACGGTCGCACCTGACGTACCTGCCGCATTAACGTTTACCGGAAAAAAACAGGCGATTATAACAACAAGGCACAACAATGCCGTGAAGATCATAGTCCTGTTCTTCGTCAGTCTCTGTGTCATATGGGTCCCCTTATTTCATAAGTGCTGCGAGTTCTTTTCGCTTCTCTGATATCGTCTTTATATACTCTGAATAGTCAATATCTTTTCTCTCACGTAGAAGCTCCGTGATCTCATATACGGGCTGATAAACAGGTGTTAATGCCAGATTACCTAAGACACCTTTGAGTGAATGTGCGGCATCGAATGCTTTGTCCAGATCCTTAGAGGCGACAGCATCTTCCAGCATCTGAAAATTCTTATCGTCAATCACTTTGCCGATCAGCTTGAAGTAGAACGCTTCGTTTCCCATGCAGCGGGATAAACCGTCGTCTGTATTACAACCGAATTGTTTAAGAGCATCTATTGTTAGCATAAGTAATTCTCCTCTTTAGAATTTTTTATCGTTCAGGAACTTTTCGAATTCACCAGCAGGAACAGGCTTCGAAAAATAGTATCCCTGGATTATCGTACATCCGAGTTTCTTTAACGCGAGATACTGTTCTTCTGTCTCGACACCTTCTGCGATAACGGGCACTCCCAGATAATCTGCAATATCGATTACGATGCTGATCATGCGCGTATCGTTTATCTTATCGAATGCATTTCTGATGAACATCATGTCAAGTTTCAGAGCATCTATCGGGAGCTCGGAGATCATGTTAAGAGATGAATATCCTGAACCGAAGTCATCCATCTCAATAAAGAATCCGTGAGATCTTAATTCCTTTACTCTGTCGACGATCTGGTCGGAATCTCTTACGTAAGCAGACTCTGTGATCTCGAGATAGATGTCTTTTGATGTGATTCCTGCTTCAGATGTGATCTTCTCGAAAGTCTCAACGAGTTTCGGATCGTACATCTCGGCACGCGAGAGATTAACAGATACGGGAACTGAGATTCCTATGCGCTTCTTCCAGTCCGAGATCGTCGCTGCCGTACTTTTCCAGATATATTCATCGAGCTGGGCGATTAGTCCGTCCTCTTCAAAAAGCGGAATGAACTTACCTGGAGAGATCATGCCGAGTGTCGGATGGAACCATCTGACAAGTGCCTCTGCACTGGATAAAACAGGTTTATCTCCGGTGATATTGAACTTCGGCTGGAAGAATACCTGGAACTGCCCCTCGGCAAGCGCCTTCGGGAATTCATCGACCAGCTGCTCTGCGAATAATTCATTCTCCATCAGCTTCTCATCGAACGTGCTGACAGATACAGAGTAGTTGTTCTTGATCAGATCTGCTGCGATCTTCGCACGGTCGAATCTGGCTCTGATATCAAGTTTCTTATCGCACGATGCGTAAACGCCGATCCTGAGCTTGATAGATGTCGGCATGTTACCGCACGCTTCGGAGATCTTATCCATTATCGAAGTGTAGTCGTCTCTGTGGGAACAGTAGACCAAAAAAGTATCAGCAGTCTTCCTGCAGATAACGCAGTCAGACGCTGAGAATATCGTCATGAGGCAGCTGGCGATCTTTCTTAATATCTCATCACCTTTAGCCATTCCGAAGCGCTCATTGACGATATGGAAGTGATTGACATCCAGGCAGAGCGCATCCATGTCGGAGTTCGGATGGTACTTATCAAACTGCTCACCATAACGGTAGAAATATTCGCTCGAATAGAGTCCCGTGAGCTCGTCACGCTCAGTGGCACTGATTATCTGACGGTCTTCCGCGAGCTCTATCGAACGGGATATCCTCGCCCTGATAATATCCGGCTGCGGGTAAGGCTTCGGAATAAAATCTGCCGCACCGCGCATAAGACTTTCAACCTCCGATGCCTGGTCAGACGTCAGGACTATAACGGGAATTCCCTTGAGATCTGGATCTTCCTTGATGCGTGACAGGAGATCCAGACCGTTGAGCTTAGGCATCATGAGATCGAGGAGAATGAGTGATAAGGTTTTTCTGTTCTCCCTGATAATGTCATATGCCATCTCTCCGTCTTCGGCCATGAGAACATCGTATTCATCACACAGGATATTCTCCAGCAGCTCGCGGTTTATCATCTCGTCATCAGCAACGAGGATATGGCGCTTTCCGTCTACATAAAGGTCTGTTGAACGATTCATATATTGCTCCCTTCCTTAGTTCCGGTTTTGTCTGTCCGGATAAGACTCTCGAGAGTCTCAAACAGTACTTCCGGCTGAACAGGTTTTGTAAGATGCGCATTAAGTCCTGCCTGCAATGATCTCTGGACGTCTTCGTCGAAAGCATTTGCAGTCAGTGCGATTATCGGTATTTCCGCTGCGTCTTTTCGATCTAATGCACGTATGCGTCTCGTTGCTTCGAGACCGTCCATCTCAGGCATACGTACGTCCATCAGGATCGCAGCATAATAATCAGCGGGATGTGATTCGAATAATTCGAGAGCAGCCTTACCGTTAACGGCAACATCGGATTCTACCTCACGGCTCTCTAATATCATCTGCAATATCTCTGCATTGACCTCAACGTCTTCTGCAATCAGTACACGGAGACCTCTGAGATCAACTGTTATATCTTCTGTCTTCGTCTGTTTCTTCATCGAAGCAGACTTGAATTCTTCAAGTACGTTAACGGCAAACAGCGGCTTTGCAATGAAGCTGTCTACGCCTGCCCTGACGGCTTCTTCCAGAATGTCATCCCACTTATATGCAGTGAGGATAACTATCGCTGATTCATTGCCGACGATCTCTCTTATCCTGCGTGTTGTTTCAATGCCGTCCATTTCTGGCATCTGCCAGTCAACAAGAATAAGATTATATGGTTCATGACGCACATGACGGAGTCTTACCATTTCGATTCCTTCAGCGCCGCTAGATGCTATCTCGGAAGCGATTCCCGCCTGCTCCAAAACGAGTTTTGCGTGTTCACCCGCTATGGGATCGTCGTCAATGACAAGCACTGCCATATCACCGGGACGGATATGCAGTTCTTCTTCAAGTGTATCCTTGCGTCTGGAATCGTTAAGCGTTACGGAAACAATAAATGTCGTTCCCTCACCCTTCTTACTCTCAACGCGTATCGTACCATTCATCATCTCTATGATGTTTTTGGTTATCGCAAGACCGAGACCCGAAGATCCGTATTTATTTGTTGATGTCGCATCTTCCTGCGCGAAAGTATCGAAAATGTGCGGCATGAATTCTTCACTCATTCCGATACCATTATCCGTGATCGTAAACTGCAGTGTCGATCTGTTATCGAACTGCGCCGTTCTTTGGATATCAAGTGAGATGGCTCCGCCTTCTGGAGTAAACTTGACCGCATTGCCCAGAATATTGATGAGGACCTGACGCAGCTTCATGTTGTCGCCGATATAGTAGTCATCGACCTGCCCCTTGATATTGCAGCTGTAGTTCTGTTTCTTATCCAGACACTGGCCGCCGAACATGGTATTGATCGACTCTAACATCTTTGAAAATGAGAACTCCTCATTCTTCAATATCATGCGTCCCGATTCGATACGTGACATATCCAGGATGTCGTTTATGAGATTTAACAGATGCTCTGCAGATGTGTTGATCTTCGCGAGATATTCCTTGGTCTTCTCGGGTGTCTCAGGATCGTTCATCGCTATATTATCGAGACCAATTATCGCGTTCATAGGTGTACGGATCTCATGGCTCATATTGGACAGGAATGCTGTCTTTGCCTTGTTAGCCTGCTCTGCGGACTTAAGTGCATCGCCCAATGCTTCCTGCTGTGCCATGCTCTCACGCATCTCGGTATCGATTACGGTGAGACCCAGACCGATCGCATGGACACGGTTATCTACCCGGTCTTCAACATGACGTACGCCCGCTACCCTGATCATCTCGTAGTATTCCCTGCCGTTGCGTTTAGCGAGATAACGGTATGCTAGGATAGGTTCATTGGAAAGCCCCTCACGTATATTGTCTGGATCAATGAATTTGAGGAATCCTTCACGGTAACTCTCTTCTACCGAGTGCTCTGCGTACCAGACAAAACGCTCGTGGAACGGGAACTTGATGCCTTCCTTTGTCTGATCGTTATCCTTCGAATCGCCCCTGTAGCAGATGCCTTCATCGCTGTCGAGATCGATATAGTAAACACTTCTGTAATCGGATGACATCGCAGTGATCATGTTGTCCTGAACAGTCCTGCGCTTTTCTTCTTCGAGAAGCTTTGCCTGAAGTGAGAGCTTCTCTTCCATCTGCTCCTGCTTTACGCGGTTCTCAGCCTCAGAAGTCTCTTTCTCAATCGAGAGTCTGGCGTTACGCCTGATCTGATAGATAATGAATATGAACATGCTGACGAGGACTAAGGCAGCCAGTACGGACTGGATGAGGCTTCGTATGACGATGCTGTCAGATACAGGATTGATCTGCTCTGCAATGACCGTCTCCTTGATGAGATATGTCAGCATCCAGTCGGTTCCGGTTACCGGAACGTAACTCAGCGTCTCAGTCGTGCCGTTATAGGTAAATGTAACTTCGCCTCTTACGCCGTTTTTGAAGTCACTCAGGAACTGATCGTAAGTAACAGCCTTAAGCTCCGCATTCTGCATCGCTTCAAGGAGGTTATCCTCGACCGCCAGACCGCCCAGATACACGTTTGTGAGTGCGACACCGTCTCTGGTGTAAATATTGCAGAACGTTGTACCGGACTCATCCGAGCTCAGGGAAACGCCCTGGAGCATCTCGTTCATGTCGATCTCCATAAAGCATGCAACGAGCTCTTTACCTTCAAGAGTCATATCACTGACAGGAACAGCGATAATGACCTTCTTCTCCGCCGTCTTGAGATTCAGGATCGAGATCTCAGGTCCGGTAAGTGTTTTATAGTTAAAATTGTAATCAGAAATATTGGTCTGCTGTCCCAGGGAGGTATAGATCAAGCCGTCACTGTCAACGAAAGCGAACTTCTCCAGTTTATAGATCCGCTTCATTCTCGCCTGATAAGCCTGAAGATGCTCCTCATCCGACAGATCGTCATCGGTCATCAGTTCGATCGCGACATTCATGTCCTCTATTTTCTTGCTGAGATTAGTGGAAACGACCTGCTCTCTTCTGCCCGCGAGCTCATCAAGATACAAGAGGCTGACTGCCTCGACCGCTTTTTCCGTATCTTGCTTTGCCATAAGCCCGGTCAGAATCGTTCCAACCGCCAATACAAGAACGAATATGCTCGTTCCGACGACCGCTATCGTAATAGTACTGTTTTTCCTGGTACGACTCATAAGGGCACTCTCCCTGCCACGCATTATCTGTCCCGCTTTTAGGAGCAAACCTGTACCATAAAATTATATCACGAAAATTTGATACACGAATTACTGCAATCATATATTTTTCGGTGATTTGCGGTTTTTATGGGCATATTTTCGACCACATAGTCTTCAAAACATCATATTGAACAGATCCATCAGTTCATTCTGGGCGGATTAGCCGATGAAGAGGTTGTAACAGTGAAAAGGAATACAGGAATGATATCCGAACCGCAGACGGCACATTTGTCCTCCTTTAAAGCACCAGACGCATTTCTTCCATTCCCAATTCTATCAATCCGGTCTCTTTAAAACCAACAGACTTATACAGATTCTTTGCTGTGGTGTTTTCGGGAACTACGCCTGTGTAGATTTCTGACACTTCGAACCGTTCTCTCAAAAATCGAATCCCAA
>Ga0265298_10008234_pt1 | contig 12555 bp, 17 predicted proteins | sample AusTroGonzalo_MG_3_FD_193486 | JGI IMG/M metagenome (GOLD analysis project Ga0265298, IMG submission 193486) | Bovine rumen microbial communities from tropical cattle in Woodstock, Queensland, Australia - Gonzalo_01 | ecosystem: Host-associated > Mammals > Digestive system > Stomach > Rumen ... | reverse complement strand
TCCCTCCCGGGAGCTCGCCCGCTTCAAAGAACGTTGATCGCGTTCAGGAAGTCGAACTTCACGTTGATGTCCTCGAACCACATCCGACCCTTCGCACAGAGCGTCTTGAAACGCTCCAGAACGGATGAATCCTCGAGAGCCGTCTCATCTTCCATCAGACCGTCCAAAGTCCCGTATTTCATGAGGACGGACCCTCCGAACTGTGAATAGATGTCGACATGCTGCGTCGCGTTGCGAACCCACATCTGACCTCCGGAGCGGTAGATCGTGAAGTAACGTCTCTTGATCCTCATCGAGAGATAAGGGACGCTTCCCTTCGGCAGCGGACCGACGAAAGCTCCCTGATCCACGAAGCCCATGTTCTTATTCACCTCATCACCGAGGAACTCGTCGACGGTCATCTTCTTGGACTTCTTCGCAGCTTCGAACGGTTCGAGGAGCTCCCATACAACGCCCGGTCCCGCTCTATGGATTCCCGGACCTAACAGACCGTTGATGTGGAAGTAGGAAAGGATCGGATTGTTCCAATTGAATGGGTTGGCAAAGAGGATACAGCGAACTTCTTTCAACCCCTTGTCGACCCTTGAAACTATGGTATCGTGCTCGACAGTCTTGATGATCGTCCTGATGGCGTCACCCTCGCTCTCGACTCCCTGAAGCTTCTTCCATGCGAGCGGGATGAATTCGTCCAACCAGACCCAATTGAGCGTATCCGGGAAGACTTCCTGTTTGATCCTGTTGACCGCGGAGATGTACCGGAAGAATCCCTTCGGCTGATCCTGATAATAGAGCGTCATTCCCTCCTTCGCGTTCCCGTCCCATCTGAAATCGGCAGCGTCGTATACCTTGTAAGCGTCCGATTTCCTCGTTGAGATCAGCGGTTTTATCCAATCGGAGATCGCTGACATCATGTCCCCTTCCTGACGATAGAGACACATGAATTCTCCGTCCTGTCCCATCAGGAAATGTTTCGCGTCGAAGCTCTTCCCTCTTCCGCGATCGCTCAATACGATGTTGTACTTCGCGTTGTATCCGAGGATCCCGCGAAGCGTATAATATCCTTCTTTAGTCATAGTCACGGTCGAAATACCTCCTTTCATCGAGTTTCTGCTGAAGGAATTTCTTCTTGATGTTCCTCGTCCTTCCGAGATCCTTCTCATCATAACGGACGTCCTTCAGGTACGCCTTCATGTCTTCGATGTCCTCGTCGGTCTCATAGATCATCATATCCCTCACATAAGCTTCGTAATACTCCTCACCGAATCTCTCGATCATCTTCCTCTGATTCTCCTCCACGGCGAGACAGAGCTTCTCGTAGGGAGTCCTGTCCGGGTGGAACGGTACGTTCGACGGTTCGTCCCATACGTTCTCCGCTCCGGCAGTCTTGAAGATCATCTCGACGACCTTTCCGTAGGGACCGGTGACGCGCCCGCGCTGTCTCCATGTATACTTCGTTCCGTCGGTCCTCCACCATTTGAGAGCTTGACGCTGGATGTCGTCGTGCATTCCGGCGAAAGCCGATTTACGATATTCTCCATTATTCAATTCCAGATACCTCTTCAGTCCCCAACAGCGAAATTCATCGAAGCTTTCGCAGCCATCGAACGATTCGATCTCGAACTTCCCGAGATTGTCTATCCCGCCGTGATCGGTCTCGAATGCGTCGTCCCCGAGGAGCTCCTTCGCAGCATCCGGAGGACAGTCCGTCACCATCGAGTCGGTATCGCACATGTAGATGTGATATCCTCCCTCCGTGATCAGACGGCAGTGACGGATCAGACGCTCGCGGGCGTTCATCATCGCGGTAAAACCGATGAGAGCGCAGTATTCAGGATCCGTCTCCTCGCGCTCGATCCTTCTTGTACAGTCGGGATAGGTGACCTTCTTCCTGTGGGTCTTGGTGATCGTCTTTCCGTGGATCCCGCCGTTCATGAACGTCTTCCACACCAACCTTTCCGCGGTCCCTTTCAGCTCCGGCTGTGACTTCTTGTTGTAGCAGTATTCTATGAATCCGGAGAAGTCCCCGGACTTCCTTCCGGCGAACCAACACTCCCATATCTGAAGATTGTCGATATCGTAATTCTTCATCAGCTCTTCGAGATAGGTCTCCGTGATCAGTTTGTTCGAGCAGTGACCTTCTCTCATCTTCTTGTTCCATCTTCCGTTCATCTGGTTGTCCGCGCTGCGACACTCCCTTCCGGAGATCGCCGGCATCCCACCATCCTTCAGGACGAAGTCGAAGTCGCATAAGAACCACCTGAAGTATCCGGGAGCGTTCATCACCCTTTCCCATGACGGCGAATCCACCGAGACGGACATGATCCTCCCGGAGAAGAGCTCTCCGGAATAGTATTCCTTCGGATAGGAGGACGAATAATCGTAATGGTAGAATGTGCCAGAAAAAGAGCCGACCTCTCCCCATACGAACCCTCCTAGAAGAGATTCTTCGACGAGATCCTGTTTCACCCTGTCGAGCGGCGGATATTTCCTCTGGAAGTCCAGCTTCGCCCAATGATTATCCTTATTGTTCGAGATGTCGATAGTGGATCTGTATTTGATGGCGAGAGCCATCTTCAGACCGTTCGAAGCTATGGTGAAGCTTCTGTCGTAACCTTTCTCGATGAGCCAGCGCGCGATCATCGCCTGACTCCATGCGTCGACTTTCGCATACTGAAGGAATTCCTGTCTCCTCGGATCGTCCTTCGGATAGGTCCACCAGATGTTATAGACGTCGGTTTTCTCCTTCGTCCTCTCGAGACCTTCGAACCATTCCGGATTACTTCTCCTGATGGAATCGGCAGCAGTCTCCATCGAGACGCTTCCCATCCTTCGCATGTCGTCGGACATCTTCAGGATGTGACCGTTCGCATTACAGAATTTCGCAGCATAGCATGCCATTGGATCTTCCATCACGGAGAAGGTCCCGGGCTTCATCTTCTTCGCATCTCTCCAATCCACCCATTCATATTTTCCGCGAATCGCGGAGATGATCCACGATATCTCATACGAGAGATTGTAACAGTGGCAGTCGCAGTTATACCCGGTCTCCTCGAAGAGCTCGAAGAATCTCTCGATCGCTTCTTCGGACTCGATCATCTGAACCTCGTCGATGTTGGCTGCGCTCACCGAGCATAACTGAACGAGGACGGTCCTTATCCTTCCGTCCTCACATAATCCTGTTTCAGTATCGTAACTGAACGTTGAAGGTAACGGCAGTCTGTCACCTCCGGGAATCAGACAGAACGATTGAGAGCTTTCTCGATCCTCATCACGATCTCGTCGTAGAGCTCATACTGACGGTCGACCATCGGTTCACCGCCCTGTCTCACTTGGATGGGATACATCTCCATCCAGAAACCCGCCCAATCGAAATCCGCGAACTCGTTGACCACTTGTGCCTTCTCCGCCATCGTCAGATCGTCCCATAGGTTCGTGAGGACGTTCTCTCCCCACTCGCGACCGACGGTCGTCGCGTCGATGGAGATCAGCGAATCGCGGAAGTCCTTCGCCGTCGTGAGCTGTCCTGATTCGGAGAGCCATCCGACCGCGTTCGGATTCAGCGATCCGTCTACGAACATCTTCTCTCCGTGGATCTTGACGGCGTAGACCTTCGTTCCCGATTGTACGACATTGTAATTCTTCGAGTATACCTTCTCTATGACCTTCCTCCCGCCGCGTCCGAGGTATCTGTTGATCGCTGCGGTCGGTCCCGATCTCGCGCGTCCTCCGGACTTGGACGGAGTGAGCTTCGGTCTCTTTTTCCCGAAGACGGAGAACTTCGAACCTTCCGGGAGGAGCTTCCCTTCCTTCCCGGGTGTGAGGGAGATCTTCCTCGACGGGAGGATCCTGATCGCCTTTGACGGTCCGAGACGGGCTGGCATCAGCTCACCTTCTCGAAGTCGGCGCATGCGAGGTCGTCCGGTTCCTTCTTACAGTTCTGAAGGAGACAACGGACCTTGTTCTGAAGGTTCTTCCGGAGCTCCCACTCATCGTAGAGCGTGTACGCCTTCGACAGCGCACAATCCGCACATGTGGCTGGTCTCGCGACCTTCTTCTCCCTGTCCCAGATCATCATCGTTCCTTTGATGATGAAGTAATCATTGTGACTCGAAAACGACATCTTCCCACCTCTGTTTTATCCATCTCGCGTTCCCATGATCATATTGGTATAGAATACCGTCGCAGATCATCAGTTCGTCTCCGGCAGCCTTCGCTATCTTCTTGAAGCTGTCGAAGACGAACTCCTTCGTGGTCTTGGTATCGGTCTTGAACCAGATCACAGAATGTTGGATGTTCGGATTGATGATGATCACGAAATGGAGATTGAGGTCTCCGTCGACGGCGACCGTATCATTCACCACTCGATCACCTTCATGACCTTCTTGAACGTCTCCCATTCCTCGTCCGTGATCTCTCCGGCGTCGTGGGCGTTGAACGCCCTCGCGTCGAAGGTCTTCATGAACCTGTCACAGAGGTAGTCCTCGACGTTGTTGAGAGCGTCCTCGAAGTCCGGGAGGGAGACGTGGAACTGTGACTTCATGTTACCGGATGCTGCGGTGACGGCGACCTCATTCGTCCCGGGGAGGATGCCGCTTCTGATCTCGAGATAGAAGTCCTCGACGCTCATCCTTTCACCGCCGTGTACTCGACCATTCCGATCTCGAGCATGAGAGCGAGGATCTTCGCTTCGCGGTCCGGAAGACCGCTTAAGCGGTTCTCCCTGTCGAAGATGTCTCTGATCCTTCTGAAGTTCGTGAGATCATTCCCGGTAAGAGTGATGATAAAGGAGTTGAAGACGATCTTTTCGTCCTTCCTCTGAATGTTCGAGTTGCAGCTCCTCTTGATCTCGACACTCACGCGATCACCCACTTGTCAGGTTCGACGAGCCCGCACAACCTATCCATGAGATAGAGTCCGATCTCTCCGTTCTCTCCATTTCCGTATTTCTTCACATCATCAAAGACGATGAAGAGTCCGATCTCGAAGTCGTTGAGCCTGTAACCCTTCCCGGTCTTCTGTGAGCAGATCTTCTTCGTGATGATGCCGTCCTGTCTCCAATATACGAGAACATCCTTGTTCTCGATTGCCTGAATGAATTCCTTCGAGTTCATGATAATTGATTATCGACAAACTATTTAAAGATTATCCAAAATTTTGATAGAAAAATGGATGGGTCGTCTCCCGATCGTCCGATATGGTGATTGGATGCACAACGGACTGAACTCTCGACCGGGAGACGTTTGAATGGTTTACTCCGTGGAGCAATCAGAGATTGCTCCCGTTCGTGAACCTGTCGGTTCACTCATCGCTCGCAGCGTCGACGAGGTCGAAGTATTCGTTCTTCTTCGCAGAGACCTTCTTCACGATCTTGAGCTCGTATGTGGGGAACTCCTTCGATTTCTCGATGAGGAGCCACTTCATCTTCGCGTAGATCGCTGCGTTCTCACCGAAGTAGGTGAATACCTCTCCGGTCTCGATGATCTCGATCGTACAGAGCATCGAATCCTTCGTTCCGTAGTCTGAAGAGACATTGGTCCTGTCCTTCATCCTCTGGATGCGGAACGGGGTGTTCAAAAGCTCGGCGTTCTTGATGATCGGGTGCATCTCGCCTTTGTATTCATCGAAAACAGATATCATACCTATTTCTCCTTTCGGACGGTTCATCCCGTCCGTGGAGAATAGATGGAAGAAATAGATTAAAAGGTTTTGGGTTCGGATTCAAAGGGATCTCTTGAGCTTCTCGATGAGATCCACTTTCTGTTGGAAGCTCATCGACTCGATCGGATCCTTCTCCTCGACGGTCTCCGGAGGAACTTCGGGAGCATTGAAGGACGGTGTCTCCGGTTCCTTCTTCGGTTCCTCTTCCTTCCTCTTCTTTTTGAAGAGGGAGAATCTCTTCTTCTTCACCTCGTCCTCGACAACAGGAACAGCATCCTGAAGAAATCTCTGAACGAGAGGATCCTCCACCTTCTCGAAGAACGATCCGTCGGCGATGGGGTGGATTATGTATTTGTCCAATACGAATCCTCCGATGATCGCTCCGGCGGCTGCGAGAGCTCCGTCCTCCACCCAAGACAATACATAGTCCTGTCCTACCGCCCAGCTGACCGCCCATCCGACCGCCGTAGCGACGACGATCAGACCGACGAGAGCGAGACGGTATCCGAAGTACCATGTCTCCGTCTTCTCCAGCTTGTATTCGTCATAGACGTCGTTCGGTGTGGCGGAACCTTTCGTCGCTTTATCCACGAGCGCAGCTTTGTTCAGCGAATCGCGGATCTCGTTCCTGTGCTTGACGAACGCTGCGACATAGCATGCGTATCCGAGAAGGACCGCTGCGATCGCTGCGAAGATAAGTCTTGTTATCTCTATATCCAACATTTTTCTCCCTTCATCTGGTCTGTGTAGCGATCCTCTGTGTGACCGTCTCTGGATCCTCCTCGGACTCCTTGTAAGGATTGGCGATCGTTTGTGTGCGGAACTCGAACACCGGAACGGCATCATTCACCGGGACATTGTAATTCGCACAATATGAATACCCGTAGCAGTCGAAGATCGAGAATGCCATCGGGTCGACCCATTCGGGAATGGGACAGAGGATGTCCAATTCGTTCTTATCATTCTTGATTAATGCTATCATGTCGAGGTCCCCAGAACTATATAGGAATAGGTTACTCCGTCGCTGTTCAGTAGTTCCAGATTCAATGACAATTTACCGTCTACACTCGATTTGAGCAGATAAAGATTGCCGACTCTCTTCGCGGGATTGTCAAAATTGTAGAATGTGTACACCGGTCTGATCTGATCGCTGCCGGGAGTGGTAACGGAGATATCCTTCTTGGTGTTCACGGCTCCTTCCATCCACAGTGTCGTTTTGAAGGTCTTGATCCCGTTCACATCCTCGTTTCCTGTTGTATGTACCACATTCGGATTCGAAGCGAGAGATCCTATCGTCACTATGTCCAATGTGTTCGCGGAGTTATAAGCGCGTGAAGGAGCGGTCGCCCATCCGTCCCCGCTGTCGGACTGTCTGACGATGATCGCGGAATCGACGGATGTATTCGAGGGCTTGTAAGCTCTGATGAGGGAGAAGTTCTCATCCACTCCTCCGACGACCGCCTTTCCCATCCTCAATTCGCACATCTTGTCGTCGTCGGCGTTGCGCCCGACCACGGCTCCGTATTCGGCTGCCTGTCCGTCCACGGCGTGCGAGTCGTTGTCGACCATGTTCAGGTTCGGATAGTTGTCCGATTCGATGGTCGGATCGGCGGTGAATATCTTCTTCCCGGTGATCGTCTGTTCATCGGTCTTGGTCACTATGTTGGTGACATCGCCATCAGGAGCGATGTCATCGAGGATCGCGATTATCGCGTTCACCTCATCGCGCAATCTGAAGATCTGCGCGATAACGTCCTTGTTATCGTATGCTTCTCTGAGCGATATTCTGGGCATTCTTTCACCTTTCAATACCAGAAGATGTTTAAGAAATTGTTTTCGAATTCGCGGACGAATCTCGCGACGATATCGCGCCATTCGTCGATCGAACGGTTCGCAGCTTGAACGATACCTCCTTCGGGTTCCTTCGTCTCGGTAACGGTATCGGTGTATGTGTTTATGAGACCATGCTGAAGGACATCCGTCCCGGATGCTGTATTCGAATTGTCGTTCTTGGAGACGGCATCAGCATAGTTATCCGACATGTTGATCGTTCCGTTCGGCGTATCTGCGGTCTTGACGGTCCCGGCGAATGTATCGGTACGTCCGTATATCGTGCTGTCGGATCCGCTGTCCTCCGATACCGAATCGCGCTGAATGACCTTCTTCTCGAGGACATTGTTCATCTCGGAAGCGTTGGTCTCGTAGACTTCGAGAGCGCGTTCGTACTTGTATACGATCTCGTCGACCTTGGTCTGTAATCCGATCTGCCATGTCTCGAGGGTCTCCTTATTGACCATGCGGAGAGCGAAACGTTCATTGAACATCTCGACCGCCCGCGGCATGATCCGGGTGACCCTCACACAGTCGACCGGGATACTCACCTGATCGAGTCCGAACTGACTGTAATACGCCTGTTCATCGACTGTCCCGTACTGTCCTTTGTATAATATGTCATGCAGCGTCGGGAGCCACGGTTCGAGAGCTTCACATATCGGCATCTTCGCTCACCTCCTTATCCTGATTCGCGGATATGAACTCTTCATCCAATACCGAGTGAACGGTTATCGGTGTCCCGAAGATCTCGCTGATGCGCTCGCAAGCGAGCTCGCGCATCCGGAGTCTTTCCTGTCTCTTGGTGAAGACCATCTCTTCGTGACTCTCGACCTCATTCACGGATTGCTGCGCTCTCTTGGTGATCGGGACACACGGGAATCCCACCGACTCGAGAAGCTGACACTCGAATCTGTCGAAGAGCTCGAAGAGCGCGGGATCTATCTTGACATCGGTCTTCTCGATCGCCGGGACAGGCTTCTCTCCGTTGGCGTTGGTGAATATCGCGGGCTTGTGCTCCGCGATCGCGAGGTAGTAGTTCTTGGCTGTCAGGAGGTTATCCTCGGTGACGTTGAAGACATACGGCATCGCTGCGAGGAGCTGGAGCTGATTCATCGTCAGGACGTTATCCACGAGCTCGTTCACCATATTATCCACATAATCAAAGTCGCCCGTTCCGAAGATGTTGTTCCTCATGATCACGGAATCCACCGCCGTGAGACGGGTCGCTCTGATCCTCTCCACCTCATCGGAATAGGTCCCTCTCTTGTCGTCGGAATATCCCACCGGGACGGGGAACCATGCCGTCGGTCTTCCGTAGATGTTGATCCCGCCGTCGACGACGAAGGGGAGACAATGGATCTGATTCGTCTTATCGTCCCTGAACCAGACACACTCTCCGTTACGGAAGAGGAACTTCTCCGGAGCGGTGTCCTGTGACATCACCCTCATATCCTCGAACCTGTCCGACTCATACTCATACCGGAACATGGACTCGATCAGTCCGGTATACTTCCTAAAGAGTCCTGTCTTGACAGCTCTCTTCAGCTGCTCGACTCCGACGGGAGAGTGGACCTCCTCGCGAGTCTTTTCCCACGATTTATTGATTTTCGAAGCCATCATATCAACCTTACGCCTGATCTGAATTTCTCCCTGATCCACTTCTTCGCGGATACCGGGACGTCCCCGGTCACGATGAGATTCTGGATATTATAGTAACCTGTCGTCGCTGTCGTGCGGATCAGAGTATCGCATGAAGTGGTGAGCTCGTCGACGGAGATCCCGAACTGTGAGCGGGTATCGTCGACCAGATCATACGAATATGTATCCATGACCATTTTATAGAGTGATGGTCCCGAACCGTTCGTAATGGTTATCTTCGCATAACTTCCCATGATGAGCGACGGTAATTGATTCGCTTTGAGTCTGTCGAGAAGTTCCTGTTCTCTATCATTCTGATAATAGGTCTCCGTCAGATAGGAAACCCCTCCGCCGAGAGCTCCTCCGGCTACTCCTAGGATCGCTCCGGCTGTTCCGAAAGCACCCATGAAAGCACCCTGTCCGGCTCCGGATGTTATCGACTTGATAGCATTCGCATTCGTCATAAGGGTCCTCATCTCACGATCATATTCTCTTTGTCCGGAGAAGACATAATCTGTCAGAGCATTCTCGTTTATCGGAAGTGTCGGAACGGTCACAGTACAGACGCAACCTTCCGCCCTTCCGGGAATACCGTCCTTGAAAGAGACTGTGAAATAGAGCTGATCGGGTTCCAGAGTCATGTAACTCTCATATCCGGATATCGACATTCCATAAGGAATATCGAGGATCTTTCCTCCGTCACTATTGACCACCACCCATCTTTCCTTCTCTTCCGAAATGATCGGATCGACGAATGTCACGGAAGAGGTCCTACATTGACCTCCGCTCAAACTGATGAATCCGTATCCGGCTTGTCCCGCCGTTATGATCGTTCCCGTATCGAACACAAGCGGATCCGCCGCTGTTCCCGTTCCGCTTAAAATATCGTCCTGAACAGGATAATACGGTGATAACCATATACCATTGATCGTTGAAGCCGGAATATTGAACCACTCATCGAGCGTACCTCCGTATATATTCGCGAGAGTAGGAGATGAATAGGTCGTACCGGAACCTGTCACTTTTATAGAAAGGTTATTGAATACAAGATCTCCCTTCGCACTACGTGCATCGGCGATCCATACAGGAGAACATCCGTATCCGATCAGAGTCAATCCACCGTAGGTGTAATTATATGAGAATACCACCCACCAGACCTTACCTTTTCCATACCCGGAGATCGTGAGTTCCTTACGTGTGAAAAGCTCCACCTGACTTTGATCATCGAGCTCCAAGAATCTGTATCCGTAATTCTGGATCGGTGTCGATGCGAGATCGATGAACGGTCTCCTCTTTATATGTCCGCTGCCGAACGTGACCGCCGATTTCCATGTCCTCCATTCGTCGATGTGCCAACGTATCACCGTGTTGGGAAGTGAACCGTCCGAGACCATCTCCACGGAATCCACCCAACCCCAGAAGGTATGAGGGACATCGACTCCGAGAGAATCCTTCAGATCGTAGGTCACCCGCATATAGGACACTGTGAGCAATTCGGAATAATATTCCTTCAATTTGATCTCGGAGAAAAATCTGTCCTTCGACGGAATGATCGGATCCGTCGGTGTGATCGTGATGTCGGGAGTCGTCGGATCCGCAGCTGCGAGTGACGGGATCTCCACCGCCCCATCGATGAATCCCACATCTTCCCATAATTCTATCTTGGTGATCGTCGCCATGTTATCTTTTGAGGGATGGGCGGTTTATACACATGCCCGGGTGTCGATCGCGGAGGTGGGATCAGAGCTTCTCGAAGATGTACGCGACGTTGAAGAAGGGACTCTTCGCGAATGCGTACTCGTAGGTGGTGAAGAAGCTTGTAGACTTCCTCGCCGGGTTCCTGAACGCTTCCGTGGTCAGGGTGTCGGGCATGGGTGTGATGTCGAATGCTCTCGTATCGACAACCATTCCGATGAGCTCTTTCGCGGTGTTGGGCATTCCGGCGGGAGTCGCGAAGTCATCGACGTAGTCGATGGTGGGCGCGATCTTGATGAACTCGGGGTTGAATGTCTCCGAGTACAGCTTCTTGAATGCAGGATACTCAACATCCTTCTTCAGAGCGATGTGGATACTCTCCGATTTGGTGTTCCACTGTGCGTCGTTGAACTTGGTAGACTTGTACGCGAACTTGTTCTCGGCGAAGTTCCAGAGGGTCTCCACCATCTCGTCAGAGAATCCGGGATCGGAGATCGCGTTCGTAGTGACGTAGAGCTGATCGCTCTGTGCTCCGGCACATGATCCGGAGAAATACGCCTTCGATGCTACCCACATATCATCGCGGTAACATGCGTTCGATGTCGCCATGATCGCGGCTGCGACGTCACCGATCATCTCGGGAGTCTGTGCGAACTGCTTGAGGTAGTAGTCGTTGACCTCGACGGCGATCTGTCTCGAGAGGTTCTTCGTGGCAACGATAGCAGCCATCGCGGGGTTCGCTGCGTTGAAGAGGTCCGTGTCGGGAGCTGCGGGATCGTATGCGCGGGATGTGATCTCGGAGAAACGCGCCTTCATGAATGAGTCTCCTCTTGTGAGAGGTTCCCTCATGAACCTTCCGTAGAAGTTGTCCTGAAGGTCAGGAGCGTAGATGTTCGCCCTTCCGATATCCGAGAGCATTCCGGTGTTGATCACGGAAGCTGTGGGAACGAAGGATGAGAGCGCGGTCTGATTGGCTACCATTCCCGCGATCGTCATAGGTGAGAAGCGGGTCGTGAACTGTGTGTCTGTGTTAGTCGGCATTAGCTGATACCTCTATTCATTTTTTCGTAGGCAATCGATTTTTTCGCGTACTCTTGGATCTGCTCTTGGTAGATCTGCTCCTCGGTCTTCTCCGGGACCTGTTGGACCGGCGGAAGCTGCGCGGAGCGGATGAGCGCGCGATGAAGATCCTCGTTCTCTTTCTGAAGAGAAGAGATGGTCTCGAGGTTCTTCTTGTTCTCCTCCTCGAATGTTGTCTTCAGAGTGTTGAACTGCGACTGGAACTCGTCGCGAAGCTTCGCGATCGGATCCTCCGTCTGCGTCTGCTGCGGCTGATCCTGTGCTTCCTCGGTCACGCTTTCACCTTCTTGGTCAGCGGAGCCGTCCTGATCGGGATCCAGAATCCGTCCTCCGGAAGATTAAGAACTTCCGGCATCTCGGATTTGGTCCAGCGAATCTGGAGGAAGTCGTCTGTGTAAGCTTCAGAGAAAGCAGCGGGCATCTGGTACTCTTTGCCGTCCTTGTCGATGGCGAAGTATTCCGGCTTCCCGCCCTTTCCGAGTCTCGTCTCGTAACGAGTCAGTTCGATGTCGCGTCTCTTCATGTGACAGTCTCCATGAGTGGGAGATCTCGCAACGAGACGACCGACTGCCGTCGTCCCTACCGTTCCCGGCGTGCATAGGACAATGAATCGCATCGCTGCGATCTCCAATGAGAATAACGTTGATGATG
>Ga0265298_10008233_pt1 | contig 12555 bp, 20 predicted proteins | sample AusTroGonzalo_MG_3_FD_193486 | JGI IMG/M metagenome (GOLD analysis project Ga0265298, IMG submission 193486) | Bovine rumen microbial communities from tropical cattle in Woodstock, Queensland, Australia - Gonzalo_01 | ecosystem: Host-associated > Mammals > Digestive system > Stomach > Rumen ... | reverse complement strand
TTTTATCCTCGACTCCATGCACGCCACAATCAAGCATGATCTACACGAACATATCGACGGCAAGCGCACTGTATTCCCCTCACTGAAAAAACCAACGCGCAACGAAACGTAAGCCATCATGGTTTCGGAAAAACTGCAAGAAATACAGATTTCGGAAAAACAAAAGCCGTCCCGCGCTGCCACGCGAGACGGCTACTGATAGCCCCGAAGGTGCTACCACCACAAAGAAATTATAGCACCTTCATGAAAAGACTTCAACGGAGGTGCTTTTACTATGCCCGCATATAAAAAAATAAGCCCGTCAACCGGGCGGGCTTCGTGGTATGCTTCGTTCTATTACACCGACTGGACGGGGAAACGGAAGCAAAAGAAAAAAGAAGGCTTCGACACAAGGAAGGCTGCACTTGAATATGAGCGCGGATTTTTGGAAAGGCAAGCGGCGGCCCCCGATATGACATTCTCTGCCTTGTGCGATTTATACCTTGAGGATTATAAGGCAACCCGCCGCACTACTTCTTATGAGGCTACGCGCTTTGATATTGAACGATATATACGCCCGTTTTTCGCTAACATCCAGGTAGACGCAATAACGCCCGCCACCGTGAAACAATGGCAGGCGGAAATGATGAGCCGGAAAAACGCCAACAGCGGGGGGCGGCTTGCCCCTTCCACACTGTATAATATCCACAAGGAACTTTCCGCCGTTTTTAATTATGCGATTAAGTATTACAAGCTGCCAAGCAACCCGGCGCGTATAGCGGGCGGCATTGGAGCGCAAAAGGCAAAACACATCAATTTTTGGACGCTGGATCAATTCAAGGATTTCCAAAAAAAACTTGACAAAGACGACATTCACGCCGTGGCCTTTGCACTGCTTTTCTATACGGGAATACGGCGCGGGGAATTGTTGGCACTTACCCCTACAGACTTCGACTTCAAAGCGGGCTTGCTGTCCATATCAAAAAATTATCAGCGCGTCAAACGGCAAGACGTAATACAGCCGCCAAAGACGGAAAAAGGGTACAGAAAAATTGCGCTACCGCGTTTCATCATGGACATAATGAAAGACTGCTTCCACCGACTGAACAACCCCGCGAAGAATCAACGAATTTTTGAAACTATAACCAAGGGCAGCTTAAAGAAAGCACTGGATGAAGGCGCGAACGCTGCCGGGCTTCCACATATCCGCGTCCATGACCTGCGCCATTCTCACGCCAGCCTTTTAATTGAGCAGGGTTTTTCTCCGCTTGTCATTAAAGAACGCTTGGGGCATGAAAGCATAGAAACCACGCTGAACATATACAGCCATCTATACCCGACAAAGCAAAGCGAAATTGCAGAAAGATTGCAGACGCTTTCGGGCGCGTGATTTATTATTACGCTTTCAATACGCTTCAAGAAATACAAAACGCCCAAAGCCTTAATATATAAGGCGTGGGCGTTTTCTTTTTCTCATTCTTTCCCTTTCGCGTTTGTAATTTGCAATTCAACACCCCTATATTTTATGCGGATTTCTTTTTTCATCATACCATAAAAAAGGGCAAAAAACACCATATTTTTATTTTTTTATTACGCTTTTATTACGCTTTTTCGGCCCGCAATCCGCATAAAATAAGGCTTCCTTTTCCGCACTTAGATCAAGACATGAAAAAGGGCGGCGCACTTGACGCCGCCCTTGTCTGTCTGCCGTTACACAACTTCCATGACGTGCCAGCTTTAGATGGGGAGAACGTCTCCGCCCTCCCCCTGCGCTGCCTACTGCTTGGAAAGCACTTTCGCAATATCAAGCCCCGCGTCTACACCTGCGTGAAAAGCTATCATCGAGTGAAGCAGAGGGGAATCCTTAATATTAAACTTTTTCAATAAAATTTCCTTAGTCTCTCTGCTTCCTGCGCTGTCTGGATTCTGCGCCCACTCCCAGAATTTGGAGTTTATGATCGCCGCTGCAAAGGTGTTGGGATCCATTTCATTAGTAATCTTCTCCAGTTCTTCCGGGGTGCGTTCTTTTACTTCTGCCATTGTGTTTTCCCTCCATTTTATGCTACAAATTGTTTTGCGCCTCTGTATTGACATTCCAAACATCTTCACATAGAATATCAATAAGCGATTGACGCTCTGTCTGTTTTTCAGTTGTCTTCGTATTTTTGCGGAGCACTGCCGGGAGAGCGTCAATCTTTTTCAGTTCCCCTTTCTGTTACAGAATTGGCTTTCCGTTTGCTTCCATATCTTCAAGCATTGCCAGGGCTTTTTCTTTTGTGTATATTCCATGCTTTCTTAACTCCTGCATTGCGTCTTCCTGGTCTACAAGTGTTTTTTTCAAACAATCAAGAAGAGCATATTGTGCGTGTGTTTCCCCGTCGCCTTTCGTCAAAAGCGTCAAGGCGTTTTCATAATCAAGAACCTGCATTCGATATGTATTCCACTCGACTAATAGAAATTCAATCCGATCTGCTTTCGGGTCCGTGGTTTTCTGCTTATTTTTCATTTGTATGTTTCCTCCTTTGTATGCTACAATAGGAGAGGAAGGGCCGCCATTTATGGGTTTTCGTGGCGGTCATTCCTCCAGTGGCCAGAAGCTCGTTTTCGCTCGGCGCGCTTCTGGTATTGTCTGCTTCGGCCTCTCCTTTATTGGAGGGGCCTTTATTTTTCCCCGTCTGCCTCCTTTCGTTGCTTCCTTCTTGCTTCGCTCTTTGCCCGTAGATATACGGTCTCGATACCTTCCACGACTACCTTTGTTTTTGTCGTGTTCAGCAGGGCAGCCGCTTCGTCGAGACGTTCCCGGTCAGCTTCCGAAAGTCTGAAAGCGACGGTTTGCGTCCTCGGTGTCAGGCTCGGCGGTCTGCCGTTTGGGTTTCCTTTTGTCATTGCTTCACCTCCTTTCCGATCCGTGTTTATATCTTATCACTTGTCTATACATTTGTAAATACCAAAAAACACTTTTTATTTGCAATATGAAGATATTTTGTTAATACGTTTTATTTTCTTAACAATAAGAGCAGCCAAATAGAAATATAACGTGGCAGCACTCCGGCTCAATTTTGAGCAGACCTCATAACCCCACGCGGCGGGAAAGGCCCCTTCCTGCCGTTTTTAAGCCCTTCCCTATATCTTTATATCAAAGCGCAAAAAAGCCCCCAAGACGCCCCGTTTTGCAGAAAGTTTTCTGATATTTTCCGGGTTTTTTCCGTGCAACAAAAGGGATGTCCACTTAGGAGTTGTCGTTTTTTTCGACAACTCATTTTTCCGCCGCTTGCCTTCGCAAGCTGAACCGCAAGCGGTTTTTAGAAGAAGACGACGCCGACAAAAAAAGCGGTCAGGATCAAGCATGGGAAAAGCCAAGTATCAGTTTTATTTTCTTTTTTCGGCTCCACACGAAAGAATTTTTTATCTCCCTGGCTATCCTTCACAATTTTTCTTACTTCCTGCACCAATTCCACGTTTGCGGCGTTGCGGTTTTGTATCAATAGAGAAATTCCTTCTTCGAGACTTTCCCGCGCTGCCTTCATTGCTTCCCTTTCCCGCTTTAATTCTTCCACCGCATTAAGCCACGCGGCCCGAAGGTCTTCCGCCGCGTCATGAACAAATAACGCCTGCAATATGTACGCCGACAATGAACCGCAGCCCGCTATATAAGCTCTTTTCGTCAGCTCGTTTTTCTCTGTGAACGTGCAACGGAGGTTAATAGTTGCATTTTTCTTTTCTTCCTGTGTCATGTGATACCACGCCTTTCTTTTTTTATATTTTGTGATACTTCCAAACTATCACGAAAAAAACAAAAAAACACTTCGATTTTATGCAAAACAACAAAAAGTGCTGCAAAACCATCCAGAAAGAAAAAAACGACGCGCAGAAATAGGGCAGGAACGCCCGAAAACGTCCTGCCCTATATGTTTATACCTATGGAATTTTCTCTCCGCTCATTGCTGCCGGCTTGAAAGGATAGCCCTTATTTCCTCGTCATAGTGGTGCTTATCGTGAGAACCTGGGACTTTGTAAATTAAGTCTCTGGCCAAGCCACCGCCATTCTTTGAATCCTTTCCTCCGTCAAATCCGGGTCCGTTCTCAGGATTCGGATTGCTTCCTCCCGCGTTTCCGCCATCTGTAGTTCCATCATTCTCTGAAATTCCTTGTCGTCCATGAGTAATCAACCACCTTTCGTAATCAAGAACCTTTTGCCATCTGACAAGTTTATCGTATGCAGCATCTCTCGTTGCTCGTAACTCTTTCCATTTTTCCCTATCGGCTGTATTCTCCGCCGCTGCTTTTTCTCCTGCCGGCCTTTCGTCCCGTTTGTCCAACAGGCAATCCCCGCGCCCCTTTAAGCGCGGGGATTCTTATTTTTTCGCCAACATTGCCCTTATTTCTTCTATCTGCGCTTTTAGCTTCGACGTCTCCACCGCTTTCAATAGGCCGATAAGAATGGAATTTTCTTTCGAGGCCTGTTCCGTTGAGACGTTCCCCTTCCTGGTCTCGTTCATCAGCTCCACATAGGAGGCCAAAATTTCTTCCATGGTTGCCGCTTTCATGTCCGGGCGTGGGATTATGATTTCCCGATTCAAGGCGTCAACGTATTGCAAGCGCACCGAAAGCAGACGATCAGCGGGAACTTTTGAGAAGTCGGCGTCTTCAATCGCCTGATCCAGCTTTTTCAAAATCTCTCCTATGGCTTTTACTCTTGCTATGCGCGTATTGTTGAAGCTCTCGGAGAGGCTTTTCAGTTCCTGCGCTTTCGCCTCGTCAATCTGTGCTGCAAGTTCTTTTTTCCACCGCGAGCAAGTGTCCTTTGCGATTCCAAGTTTTTTATGTATTTTTTCGTAACTTAGCCCAGCGGCACGAAGTTTTACAAATTGCCTTTTTTTCTCCGCGCTTATCATGGCGCCGCCTCCTTCCTCAAAAGCTAAATACGAGCAGATACCCCGGCGGTTCTACGCCTTGCTCCTCGCCCCATTGGACAGCTTCTTCTTTTGTGGGGAAGCTCTTTTCTGCCGCTGCTTCCGGCGGAGAAGTGATTGCACACTTCCAGCCGCCGCCGGGGTAAGTATAAGCATAGTCGCGCACAATGTAGCCCCGTTTTTCGTTCTCCTGTGCCGTCTGCTTCTTTGCTTTCTCCATAAGTTTTTCAAGTTCGGCCCTCATGAAAAATCAGCTCCTTTTTACAAGTCCTTTCTTGGCTTTCCTGTTTTGATTGTCTTTGCCTTATATACTCCTTCTTTATCCGGCATATAAAGAGAACATTGCGCTTCTGCCATAAGTCCACGCTTTACCGCCTCGGCCTCCACATGGTAGATGATCCACATAATATAGCAATCCGGCGCCAATCCAAAATCAAGCTCTCCTGTGATGATTTCCCCTATATATTCCGCTCCGGCTTCGTATCGTGCAGCCCATTCATTATAAATAATCTCCGGCCTTTCGCATTGACGCGCCTTTTCCCGTACTGCGTCAAAACAGGAAAGCCATTTCTCCGGGGAAAAGACAGTCCCGGCGCCTTCAACATATACACTCTTTATCTTCTTGGCACGTTTTAATACGATATTTGCCGTCGCGTCTGCGTGGTCTGTTTTTATTCCGTCCCCGAATCTGCCGTCTGGATAGAAACTTATTTCCTGCCTTGCTTCCTTAACGGCCCGGCGGATGTCTCCTTCGGCGAAAAGCATAATTTCCGCAACTATTGAAGGCTTTCTTCTTCTTCTCGCCATAAAATAAACATTGGATTATGCCACGTTCCAACAATCGGCTTCGGATATTCGCCCCGTGCTGCTTGCAAGGCAATACTGTTACGAGAATACGCCCCGGCAGAAAATGGGAGATTGCTGCCTGAAAATGCTTTTTTTATTTCGTCCTGCTTGTTCATCGTTTGCCCTCCTTCCCGGAGTTATAAAAAACAATGTCATTTACAGTAGGCGCTCGGCCCGTTGTGCGCGAGAATGTAAATGGATTAAATTCTTTCGCCTTCCTTTCGTCGTCGTTGGATCGCTTGAAAAGAATGTTCCCGATCCGCTCCATTTCTTTTTCCCGGTCAAACACATAACCCCCCCTTTTTTCGGTACAAAACCATTTCGGAATTGGACAGATTGAAAGGCGGCCGCCCGTAAAAGGGCGGCCTTATGGCATAATGACAGATGGTTTGTTTAGATAGCGCTTTCCGTGCTGCTGATGGAATCACAAAGCAGGACAGGAACGCCGCAATAATGAAGCGTAGGTTTGCCATTAAAAGGAGCATAGGAAACCATATTCCCTTGCCCGGTCAGATTGTGCGCCTTCGCGATATAGGCCAGCAGCTTTTTGTTGGCGAATCCGACAAAACGCGCATGGTCTCCCGTCGGAGGATCAACAGAATAAAAAGCGTCGGCAACGGCCTTCGTGAATGTCTCCATAGGGGAAGTAGTAAGGGCCGTTGTGTCGATATTGATTACCCTTGCGGCCTTGCGCGGATCGGCTACCGCTAATCCCATATCCCAATTATATTGATTTTCCATGGCCTTAAACTCCGTGCCTTCGTTGGTTACGGTCTGCAAGCCGTTATTGTGGTGCTGGAATCCCATAGGAATAGACGGCGGGCAGATACCGTATATAGAAGCGGCGCCGAATCCGACGAACCAAAGAGACGTCAGCGCGTCTCCCGTTCCTCCGGCGTCGGCAATCTGATTCCCCCAGACTGGATCGGTCTTGTCATAATAATATGCGGAAAGCCCGGTAAAACCTGCTGGATTGACGTTTTCATCCCCATAGAAGAAAGTTTCCGCGATTTTGTTTCCAAGTGCTGCAAGGTGTGTTTTGTTTTCTGCGAGGTGGTATTCATCCCCGCAAAGCTCCACAAGCTTTTCGTCAGTCTGACAGATTGTCTGCACGCTGCCGCAAGTAAAAGAAGCAGACTTGAAACGCGCCAAAACGGGCGTGGAGCCTTTGTTAATCAATCTCCACGCGACAGCCGGAAGTTCGCCCTGGACGGGCACGACCTCATGTGAACCTTGATTGCAGGGCCGGACTGGAAGAACCTCAAAAAGACGGTTTGTATCTTTCTCAAGTTCTACGACGGCCCCCAGCCGTTTGTTTTTGCCGTCCGCGGATTTTCTCAGGAATAAGGAAAAGTCTGCCATTGTTTGAAGTGCCATTGTGATTACCTCTTTTCTTGAATAGTTTTGTTAATTTGTTATATTGCGCCTTGCTGATTGCGTCCCTTATAAGCCACAGCCTTTTGGGCCTTTGCTTGTACCCCACCCCGTCACCCCCTTATCCTTCGCGGCTCCATAGCCATAACTCCAAAAATCGAAGCAAAGCCAAATACCGCAAGTTTTCCAACTTCAAGCGCGATATACCAAGCACATTCGCCGCGTCACTTTTGGGGACGCCCTCGCAATAAAGGAGCCTCAAAACTTCTGCCCATTGTTTTGGCATAAGCGACAATGTAACATCAATGTCAAAAGTCGAATCAACCGGAAAAAACCAAAGCGTACCATCATCATCTTGCACAAACACTCCGGCCTTTAAGTGATACCATGAACGCAAGCCGGATATTACTGCATCCATGCTTTCTTTTAATTGCCTTGGGTCCATTTTTGTTCCCCCTTCTGCGCCCGCGCTTTTAGCGCGGCGCGGCTATATAGCCAAAAGGCCTTCAACGTCGGAAGGAGAAAGCGCAGATTCCTGCCTGCTTTCGTCTTCGGAAAAAACAGAGTGCCTGGCATCAAAAAGAAAATTGATCTGCCGCCGCATCTGTCCGCGCCTGTTTTTCAGGCCGACCAAGGAAACCTGGCGAAGATTCTCCCGGATTGCCTCCCCAACCATAGACGCCTGTTTCTCTTTCCCGCCTTTTCCCGTCCCGGCATCGATATATGCGGGGGAATAAACGACAGACAGCTGTAAACCCGCCGCCACATCCGCCGCAAATTCAATCCCGCCGCTACCATAAAAGCAAGAATAATCGACGACGCTATTATAATTTGTCCGCGCCGTGCTGGAAGCACAAACGACCGGGCAATGCAATTCCCGCGCAAGCTGACGAAATGCCTTTGCCGTGTCAGATATTGCCGTTATCTCACTTCCGACCTTGTAATCCGCCGCCGCTTGCAGATAATCAATGAACACGCACAGGCGGCCGCCGCTTGCCCGCTTCGCAACCAAAGCCCGCTTCCTGATTGCCTCCACGCCGTACCCAAAAGCCCCTTCGACAACTTCAAGCCGCCCGCCGACGTCCGCCAAAAGTTCCCGCAATTCTTCTTTGCAATCATCGCGCCCGCTTTGCGCGTCGTCATTCGTAATATCCCGCCCGTGCCTATAGGCGCGGCGGGAAAGGCTTTTTGCAAGCATATCGGCCCGTGACATTTCAAGTGAAAAGAAAAGCGCATGACACCCAGCCGCCGCTACGTTTTCCGCAATCTGCCATAAAAACGAAGTTTTTCCAAGGGACGGAAACCCGGAAAGAACGGCAAGTCCTTCATACAGGCCACCGCCCAACCAATCATCAAGCGAAGGAAATCCCGTCTTTTCCCTGTTCGCCGCGCTTCTTTTCACATCTTCACGCCACGCGCCACCTGTTATATATTCTTTCAAGCTGTCCGGGCTTGCGGCTTTTTGAGCCGCAGCCCGGCCACGTTCAAACGCTTCAAAGCAGCAATATTTGAAACCATCCCTATCTGCTTGCAAGTGTTCGTTGGCATCCTTATAACCGCCGCAAATATCGACAACGGAAAAAGGAATTGCATCTTTTTCAAGCAACGCCGACAAGGATTCAATGCCTTTCTTGCCGCCAGTATCGTTATCCATTGCAATCAAAAACACGCCGCTATAATTCGACGCCGCCTTTATCAGATCCCCGCCGTTTTGCGCCCCGTTTATAGCAATAGCAGGATACCCCGCTTCCATCACCGAAAGTGCATCAGCCCATCCTTCGACAACAAAACAAGCCGCGCCGCCCGTCATGCTTTCGGCTTGCTTCAATGCTTCGACGTTGAACAATCCGACGCTGCCGACAACCAATTTTTTGCCGTCCTTTATTTCTTCTATTGCCCGCGCCATATATCCGACGCCTCCCGCGAAAGGAATGATAATCCGCGCCGAAGGGAATTTCCCTTTGTCCGGATAGATCCACGCTTGATCAAATCCAATCCCCGTACTTTTCGCATTATCAACGGACAAGCCGCGCCCTTTGATATATGCCTTAACCCGTTCATCATCCAAGCCTTTTCGCGCTGTATCAAGATATTTTGAATAATCAACTTTTGGCATCGGCTTCGCCTCCACCGTTTCTTGCTTTTTCACTTTCGGCTTTTTTGCCGCCGTGCTTTTATCCTGCCATTCAACAGAAAGAGAAAGCCGTTTTGCTCCTTCTTCAATGACGTCCTTAAAATCTGAACCGCGCAAGGGCAACTTCTTCCTAAGTTCAGCCCCAAGTAATGAAACCGCATCCCCGGCAAACCCGCAAGCAAAACACTTCAAAAAATGCCCGTCTTTCCGTGTGTCCTCTTTTACGCCGCTTCCCTTCTCCCCGCTTCCGCTGCCACAAAGAGGGCATATTATCCCGGCTTGCTTGCCTTTTCCCTTGTCCGCTTTCCACAGATCGCGCCACCGTCTTTTTATTTCGTCGCGTGCTTCATCTGCTTTCATACCGTACCGCCTTATATATACTTAGCCCGCGCCCTATAAGGGCAAGCGGGCGGAAGGTTAATTAAAACCATCAGAAGAAGAAGTTTCTTTCTTTCCGTTGCCTATTTATATATATTATTTACTATATATAGGCGGGCGTTTGCCCTTTAGGGCACGCCCGCCCTAATCTATCCTAACCTATACTATCCTATCCTACGTCCCCAAATGACAACCAACTGACAACCATTTGTCAACCAAATGACAACCAATTACCGTAAAGCGTATTCTTTCTTAGTGTTAGTCTCCAATTTTTTAAGCAATCCTTGAAAGCGTGTTTCTTTTTTTCTGTCCTGCCTGATTAAATTATGAATTTTCCAATGTGTGATAACGAATACGCCTTTTTCACATTCAAGCACAAAACCCGCTGTTTTTAGTTCTTTTATACTGTCTAAGTCACATCCAGCGAGCCTTGCAACCCCTTTGGGATTCTCAATAAATCCGTCGTCGTCTGCATCCATGTTAAGATATATATAGAGCAATCGGGCGTCGTTGGATAAATCAATAAATGAATCGCTTTGCAGAATATCCCGCGAAAACATTCTCCGATTAGCCATTACTTTACCCGCCCCGGGCCGTCAAAAAACGACGCCCGATCCGCACCTAAATATTCCATCAGGGCGCGGCGATTGCATTTTCCTGCAACCGTGAAAAGTCCCAGTGTTTTCGCGCGTTTATTGCAATAGGCAACAGCTTTTTGTGCCGAACTATAAGAACATCCAATTATTTGCGCGGCTTCCGCAATCGTCACGAAAAGGCTTTCCGCTTGTTTTGTCCCTTCATTTGTGGTAAAATCAGCCATAAAGAATTAACTCCTTCCGTTTGCCGCCCCGCCAGGCGGTCTTTTTTTATGCCTTCAAAAGTTCCATTGGATCACAGCCAAGCGCGCGCGCAATCTTTCCTGCCGTTGCGTTTCTAACTTTGCAATCAGCCTTGCAAAGTTTTGTCACGGTTCCTTCACAAATTCCCGCCTGTTTTGCAAGTTCTTTGTTACCCTTGCATTTATTAACAAGGGCAAGCCTTAATTTAAAAGCATCAATAATCATTATTCCCCTCCTTAAATTGCATAATTCCCTTTCTTTTCTTAAAGAATATCACGAAATAAAATTCTTGTAAATATGTTTTAATAAAATTTTTGCTTGTAAAATGGGGAATAATGAAATATAATCATTTTAAGGGGGGGGGAATATATGAGCCTTCAAGATAATCTGCGCACACTTAGAGAGCGGGCAGGGTATACGCAAGCAAAAGACTTTGCTGAAAATGTTTTGAAAATGTCATATAGCACTTACATGGGATATGAGACACGCGGAACATGGCCTAATGAAGAAACGCTGATAAACATTGCAAAAGCACTACATACAACAATAGATGAATTATTAGGATTTAACCCAAATAGACTAACTGCAATAATCAGCCTGCTAAAAAAATGCGGGTATGATATAAAAGACAAAGGAACATCTCTTGAAATAGACGGCACAAAAATTAGCAAGAAAGCCTGTATAGCTTTATATGATTATATTTTGCAAAGATCAACTGCAAATGAGGATAGATTCAAAAAAGAGCTTATTGAAAATTTTTTTCATCCTGTTTTGCGCTATTTTTCGCTTTTGAGTGAATATCAATCAATTCTTACGCTTGCAGTAACAATCAAAGACAAACTAACGGACAAGGAGCAAGAAGCATTAAATAAGACCGCAACAATGGTTTATGAAAATTTGATTGACGTGGAATATTTGTTAAGAGAGAAAGGAGCAATCACAAAGGAATTTCCATCGTTGTTTAGTAAAAAGCAATTTGCAATCATGCAAAAGCAAATAGAAAATGTACTAAAACGAAAACAGGACACCGAAAGGAGCGCCGACAAAGAATAACACCGCATACCAAGACGAACACACCATTATTGTAAAAATCAACGGACGGGGAGTCCTTATGTCCCCGCGCCCAGCCTTGGCAAAGAATAATTGGAAATATAAAAAGCCGGCCCGACGGGCGGCGAGGATAGATGTAAAGATTCTCTCAAATCATAATCAAATATGTTTGACAAAAAGCCGAAAGGCGGATATAATGACACTACAAAATATTGTTGTTTACCTCCTGACGGTAAGCCTTCCTATTTGTCTTGGAAGAGCCGAACTCAGGGGGTTTTGCTTTTTATTGGGGGTTTTATAAATGGAAAAAACTGCTATTTTTGTTGATGGCGCATTTTTTATAAAACGTGCGCTTCGTATTTTTGGCGAGCAGGAACCGGACAAACTCGCAGCACTGCTTTGGACACATTGCCTTTATCACATTTACCCAGACAGACGGGGCAAAGGCGAACAAACAGAAGTGCAAAAACGTAATGATTTTAGGTATGCGTTAGAGCATCTGTACCGCATCTTTTTTTATGACTGCCCTCCACCACAAAAGAAAATGCACCACCCTGTAACAGGACAGTGCATAGACTTCGCAAAGTCTGACCGTGCAAAGTGGCGGCTTGCTTTCCATGAAGCCCTGCGTGAAAAACGGAAGGTAGCCCTGCGTTTGGGCGCACTCGATGAATCAAATTGCGAATGGACAATCAGTCCTGTGAAAATAAAAGAACTGTACACGCATAAGATTTCCATTGATGAATTACAAGAAAATGATTATAGGTTGACTGCAAGACAGAAAGGCGTGGATATGCGCATAGGAATTGACATTGCTTCTGTGTCATACAAAAAACAAGCCTCTTGCATCGTGTTGATTGCCGGCGACAGTGATTTCGTCCCCGCTGCAAAACTGGCCCGGCGCGAGGGCATTGATTTTATCCTCGACTCCATGCACGCCACAATCAAGCATGATCTACACGAACATATCGACGGCAAGCGCACTGTATTCCCCTCACTGAAAAAACCAACGCGCAACGAAACGTAAGCCATCATGGTTTCG
>Ga0265298_10008231_pt1 | contig 12557 bp, 4 predicted proteins | sample AusTroGonzalo_MG_3_FD_193486 | JGI IMG/M metagenome (GOLD analysis project Ga0265298, IMG submission 193486) | Bovine rumen microbial communities from tropical cattle in Woodstock, Queensland, Australia - Gonzalo_01 | ecosystem: Host-associated > Mammals > Digestive system > Stomach > Rumen ... | reverse complement strand
CCAAGAAGCGGAAGCACCCGATGCAATTTATACGATCTATCACTATTACCCGGCCGTGGGGAAATTTTATTACGACTATAAGTACTGGCAACGCCTGCGCGCCATGCGCCGGCAACAATCGACGATTTCTTATACCGATCAAGATATCGTCATCCCGGGCCGCACGGCCAGCGGCGTCCCTAATCAAATTACCTTCACCGATTATTATCACTTTGAAACGGGGGACGGATGGAAAGTCACCTTACCCCATGAAATTTCCGTGAAGGTCTTGGCCCAAATCCTCCGTGACCTTTCCCAACAACAGATCAAAAACTTTAATGTACATGAACTGGCCCTGGTCTCACCTGAACTGGATCTAGAAACGACCGACGTTTATCCTTGGCTCAAAGAAGGTTGCATCCAATTTCCGGTCACCATGCCGTTTAACCAGGATCTTACTTTTTCTTTTCATGAGGCCCTTACCATTCCGGCCAAGAATCTTCGCGGCCAAGCCAACCAAGTGGTCTTTGTGGACAGTACCCACCTGATCGATGCCCAAGGCCATCAATATGCCTTGGCGCGGCCGGTGCCTCAACAATGGTTTCAGCGCAAAACCCAATCACCCGGGAAAGCAATCCTGTTTCCCTTGGGGATCACCCTTGATCGAACCCTGAATTTGTTATTACAAGATGAACAATATGATCTGACCTCGCAGGTCGCCTCGATCACCTTTCCATGGCCGTTGGCCTATCCGAACGATTTACTCGATCCTCAGCTTTATCCGGCCCTCAGTGATTGGGCGAAGATCGATTTACGCCACCTGACCGTTCAACAACGTTATGAATTAGAAAATTTGCTGGCCAGCGATGATACCACCGCTAAACAACTCTTTGCCAACTTTGTCGAAGACGTCATGGCGGCCATTTTTCCCAAAGGATTTAAATCCTATATTTACTTTGTCGATCCACAGTTGTCCACCTTCTTAGATAAGCTTAAAACTTCGGATGATGATCCGGAAACTACCACCAAATTTTTTGTCGATATCCTCCAAAAACAAAAATTATTCTCCTCGAAAATCATTACCGATGAATTAAAGGCCGAAAAAATCCGCTTGGCAGAAGAACAGGCCTTAGCGGCCAAGGCCGCCCAGGAGGCCCAACGCTTGGCCGACGAACGCCAGCAACAGGCCCGCAAGGCCCAAGAACAGGCCCTCCAACAGGAAATCTTTGAGGCCAAATCTCCCGCCGAAAAATTAACGATTTATCTCGAGCTTAATCCCGCGCTCTGGCCAACCTTTTTAGCGCAAATAGGGGGCACCGACCGCATCAAAGATCCCAAAATTAGTCGAGAAGTTGATCTGCTCGGAGAAGTTTCCGTGAGCGGTGATCCGCAAGAAAAAACGCTTTTAAATCTGCGGCCCATGCAACAAATCCTGCAGGCCACAATCCAATCTTTGGCCCCCCAAGACTTGGTCGAATCTAAACTGGCCAACGCCGTCTTTAAATTCTTATGTTTGCAACGTTTTGTTCTTGAACAAGATAATGCCACCTTTGAAACCTATCTCCAAAATCTTGAATTTGATAAAGACAAGGTGATTAGTATCTTCTATGAAAATTTTGTTTTAAGTATTTCTGAACAAGAATTTGCCGAACACCAAGTAAAATCCTGGAGTGATCCTCGCTTTCAAGAATACCTGGGAACGTTGGCCACGATTCGCTTAATCATGACCGCCAGTAAACCTTTTAAAATGACGGAATTTAATAAGGCGTTTTTTACGGAAACCGATCTCCAAAATACCTTAGGCCGTTACTTTCAAAAACAATTTTGGGGTGATCTCGCTAACGAACAGGCCTGGCAGCTTCTGCAAGAAGGCCTCGGCCAGAAAGAAACTTTGGCCGAAGACCCTTATGAATTACGCTATCCCGGATTAGAAAGAAACTGGAAGGCCAAAGATCTGCTAGCGAAGTTACAAAAATCTACCGTGTTTCAACAGGTGATTAATACGCTGATTGATGCTAAGACCAATAAAGATTTTAATCCTTTCACTGAGAAGGATTTTGAACTTTCCTTTACCGGCGAGGCAGTACATGATCGTTCGGCCCAAGATCCGGCCTTAACGGATTTTATCATTCGCCACCTTTATACCACCATTCATGATCCGGCCCAAGGCCTAGATCAAACCAAGGTAGTGTTTTTCGTCCATCTACCCAACCCTAATCCTAATGTGAAAGTTCAGCTCAAGGAAAATATTGAACGCCCTATCGTCACCATCGTGCAAATCGATCAATACCAAGGTTTGGCGAGTAATGATCGGATCTTGTATATCGAAGAACGAATGTTAAATGCAATTTATTCGCCGAAAGGCAATCTCCAAGAAATCCAAGAACCATTTGTCCAATGGATGTGGGATTATCTCTCTTTTGGTGAAGTGTACCTCAAGGATAAATTTGGCGAAAAGATCTTACGGGGCGATAACAGCAAAGATCGCTACAACCTCACCGGGGCCGGCCGGGTTTTTGCTGAACTAGGAACCATCGAGGAAACGCAAATGCAAATTTTATTTCCCTACAAATTAGGGAAACACAACACCTCCTCCTATGATTCGTTACGCAACATTAAAAAAATTAAAGTTCCGCGTCTTGCCAACTGTGCGCGCAATCTAACCACCAGTGAAACGGCCGAAGAAGCTCCGGCGATTAATTTTGACGTCCTTAAATTTTCTCAGCAGGAAGGGCTGCAGATCAGCAAGTTTTAGGCACTTTTGAGAAGGGATCATTATGCGTTATTGGTATCAAGTATGGGCCGTCCTCACTTTTTTATTTTTGGGAAATGTGCTGGAAGCCGCCGAAACCTCCGCTCCCGCGCCTGGTCCAAATGAAGATTCCTTATGGAATCATGCTTCGACGCTGCCCCTCTTAGATTTTTCCCAAACGGCCCAAGAGTTGCTGAATCAACAGAAAAACTTGGCCTATCCTCTCAAACCGGAAGTGGCCGGAAGTAATTTAGAGTTCTTTCCCTTTACGAATCTCATTGGCCTTAGTTCGGATGATCCCGTCATTAAATCCGCGGAAAGATCGGTCATCGAATTATTAAAGATGGTGCGCTTTATTGATGCCAATTTCACCATTGCCCACTTTCAGCAATTCAAGCATGTTTTTACTTTTAATGAGATGGTGATTTATAAATTACTCACCTCTTTGGCCTATGAAAATAATGCTGCTCCGAAGGTAAAATTGCCGGCCACTTTCTTTGATCAAAAGGGCAAAGTGCGAACGGCCAAACTCCAAGAAACCCTCCAATCGTTTTTATATCGTTCCCGGCAGAATGCGGAACCGTTTTATCTCCAGGCCGATCAACATCAGGCCTGGATTACTTTAATTAAATATCAATTAAGCATGGCCCAAAAATTCTACTTTGATATCGTAGAGTCTGGTCTAGGCCCCCAAGGCCAAGACCACTTTCAAGGATTGCCTGATTCCACCTGGGATATTCCGATTGCTTTTGTGGAAAAAGTTCGGGAAAACCCGCATTGGACGGCCACGATGTTTTATCGGGCCAAACGGGAAACTTGGAATCTCGATTTTGTCCATCAAGGGATCCAGGCCAATAAAAAAGATCCCAGCAAGGCCTATCCCTTTATGTTAACCGATTGGCATTCCCGCAGCCAGGCCTATGCGGCCCTTAAATATCGTTATCTCCGTTTAGCCGCCTTGATTGATCCCCAGGCCCGCGCGGAATTAGATCGCGCCTATCCCTTTTGGAAAAATGCCGAACTCGATGAAAATTTTCCGTTTGTTAAACGAAGTTTAGACCCTCTATCCTTTTCGACGGGCGGGAAAAATATCATTCGCCTCTATCCCCATTTTTTAAACGAATTAGGCCGCTTGTGGCGCACCGGCCAAAGCGAAATCGCCGACCAATATATCATTAAAAGTTTTGGGCCTTCCTACCCCGTGCAAATTGCTTCGCTCACCGGAACTTTGTATACCTGCCAGCAACTCCAAATATTTGATGAATTGATCTTTAATGAAATCTATGACTTTTATATCCGCTACGCCAAAAAGAATACCGCCGAATTTTACCACTCCCCGATCAAGGCCCTGCCGAAATCTTATCAGCAATTTTTTCATAAACATGCCCGGTTTTTTAAAAACCTCGAAAAGCGCATTACCCAGCATCCCTTTTCGCCCGATCAAACGGCCTTAACCCCCGAACAAAAGAAGATCGTCACCCAACTTAACCGGATGCTGGCAACTTTTGCCCAAGAATTTCCACGTCAAGATCCCCCGGCGCTAAATAAAGATGAAGCGTCCGATAAAGGCCCTTCCCTGGAACAAATCAAGCTGATCCAGGAAATCATCGAAGAAAATATTGGCCGCGAAATGGAACCAATTGATGCGATCTACACCCTGTTGAAGTTTTATCCGCTCATTGGCCAATTTATTTTTGATGTGTCCTACCACCAACGGCAAGGGGCCTTGGCCCACCAAACGGCCACCTCTTTATATTCTTTTCGTGAAATCGATATTCCCCCGATCACCCACGATGGCCGGCCCAACGCGCTTATCTTTCAAGACTTTGATCACCTCACCACCCGCGACGGTTGGCACATCGCTTTAGGCCAACGGATAAGTCGCCCCAGTCTGGCCGCCATGGCCAAACTGCCGCCTTCCACCAAAGATTTTACTTTTCCTTTCGTCGTCGAAATGGATGGTGAAAGAAAAATCCTGTCACCTTACTATGATGGAGTCATCGTCACCGCCAAAACGGATGACGGCCAACCTAATGAAATCACCTTTCTCAACGCCCGGAGTTTTACGACCGCCGAAGGCCGCCGTTTTTCCTTTGATCATGATATTCCTCTCGTTAAATTGCAAAAACTCCTGAACCTCGGTAAAAAATCTATTAAATTCCCGGCGACCGCCAAGATTAATAGCAACCAACGTTTTGTCATCCCTTTAGAACATCATCCTTACGACCTTAGTAATAAAATCACCTTTCCCGTGGCCATTCAATATCCTACCTATATCGATGATCCCCGGCCCCACCTGAGTCTGCTCGGCCCTTGGGCCAAAATTGACTTTCGTTATCTTACCCTTGAACAGCGTGATGCTTTTGCGGCCTTTGTCCGCAAGGCCACCCTCGAACAGAAAATTCTCTTCTGCAATATCATCGAAGATCTGATGACCGAACTCTTCCCCCACGGATTTTCCCAGTACAAACAATTTCTCGATCCCCAGATTGCTAACTTTATCGATGAGTTTAAAAACGAAGAAGGAAAATCCCTGAATTACGATGCGATAACTTTATCTATCCAAGAAAAAATTAACTTCCTGCAAAAACAAGTAGATGCCGAAACGGCCATCCTCCAGCAGCAACAAAAGGCCGCCGCCGAGGCCGCCGCCCGCGAAGCGGCCCGGGAAGCTGCCCGCCAGGCGGAACTCCGTCGCCAACAAGAGGCCGCCGCCCTGGCAGAGGAAATGAGCAAAGTGCAGTGGCAACAAAAACCGCCCGCGGAAAAGTTGGCCTTTCATCTGCAAAGACGGCCTGACTTATGGCCAGTCGTTTTCTCTTTAATCACCGGGGAAGAACTCCCACAAGGAGATAATGCGGGAGATAATGATCCTACCAGAAATGAAGTAATCACCCTCAGTAAAACCATCGGCCTGGTCGAAAGTTATGCTAAATTTCAAGAGCAGATCGCCCCAGAAAATATCCCCGCCGAAACTTCCCTTTTAACCTTTGATAGCATGCAAAAGATTTTAGTGGCCGCCATTAAAGCGCTGGGCCAAGAGAATTTGATGGCCTCTAATAAATTTGGCCCTTCCTATGAAATCTTTAAATTCTTATGTCTCCAACGATTTCTTTTGCAATACGATAACGCCACTTTCGAAGAATTTTTGGCCAAAGATTTACCGCTCGATCGAGAACATCAAGTAATCAAAAACTTTTGGGATGAGTTTATTTTAGGGCTCGCTTCTTCCCAAGAATATGATTCTCTGCAACCCACGGGCTTTGATGATAAACGTTATGAAAAGGCCTTCACCACTTTGGGATATATCAACCTGATGATGGGCGCCCGGCCGCCCTTTAAGCGCATTGATCCTCCTAAGTTATATCCCACCTATGCTTTCTTCTTTGAAAAAATGTTTTGGGATCAAGAAGTTTCCACAGGCCATGGCCAAATTCTTTTGGCGGCCTTAACCGCGAAAAATAATGCGCTGACCGCAACTTCTTTTCAAATTAAAGCACCAGGATTGGAACAAAAACCGGTCGCCTCCGATTTAGTTAAGCGCCTCCGTGCTTCGCAGGTCTTTCAAGAACTTATTAAATCGATGACCGATCCTTTTAAAAAGCATCTTTTTAACCCTTTTGAAAATACCGCCATTCCCCTGGCCTTTGTTGATCAGGCCCCCCCGAATCAGGCCGGGGTGCGGGCCTTTCGTCATCTGGGGGCCACCATTAATGATCAAGCGGCCCAACTAAAAGATCTGAAAGTTGTCTTTTACATCGATAACTCTCCTCAACATGCCCAACCCGTCGTCTATCTTACCCAGGTTGATAAATACCAAGGTACGGCCAAAAATGAGCGCGTCGTAGTTATTGAACAACGCCACCTCGATGCGATTTTTGGCCGCCAAGGATCTTTATCGGAAGAAGAACTTGAAAATGGTTTGGTGAAATGGATGTGGCACTACCTGACTTTTGGGAAAAACTATGTTGACCAACAATATAATCCTAAATATCTCCAGGCCTATAGTAATTTTGAACCACGTTATGCCGTCTCGCGGGCCTGGCGTCTATTTTATCGCTTTGATGATTTGGCCGCTGACAAAATTATGATCGCCTATCACTTTGGCCGGCATAATACGGGAAGCTATGATGCCTATAATAAAAAGCATGTCCCCTCGGTGGTCTCCGCCTGTGCCGGCCAACTGGTAAATCCTACGGCCGAAAAAGAATGGCTCCACTTTAAAAAGAAATCTATCTTCACGCTTTCCCGCTAAATGCTCAGGGGTAATCTGCCCTTCTACGCATGGCCAGGCAGGCCTAGGCATCCTCAATCCTCTTGGGGAAAGAACCATTTAATTTAATTTAATTTAATTCAATTTAATTTAATTTAATCTGATTTATGTGCGTTAGATTGCTTAATTCTGCTTGGCCTAGACTTAGGCATGCCTTCCATTATTGAACCGACAAAAAGCGGCAAGGGGCGAGACCATTAAAGAGGAGAGGGAAATTTAGCGTTGGATGGCCATCATTTTACGGCCAAGATTCCAAATGGGGATCAAATGGATCCTTGGCCAACCCTTGCCGCCAGTCTAATTTGTCCAGAAACTTCAACATCATCTACATCTACTAATTCCAGTATCCTACTTAATAACGTATACAACATCGAAACTGGTGAATATTCGTTTCGATTGGACGCGGTATTAGAAAAGACGTCATGTCCTGCTTTATCTACCACATCGTAATGCACATTTTCTAATTTGTCGCCTAGCTGTTGATAGAAATTTCGCGCGGAAGGCAGGGTTTGTTGGTCATGCTCTCCAACAAAAATATAGACAGGAGTATCTTTCAACGCTTGCTGAAAATAATCTTCCCAAGAAACACTGACTTGTTCTTTTTTATCCTTTATGGACATATAGATGTCGTGACACCAGCAAAAGGACGGCCAATTAGGCCGATAACCAGTAGATTCCGTATTTAAAGCATCTTCAATTGATTGTTGTAAGCTAGCATCATAACCTTTTTCCGGGACAACATTGGTTGGCCCAACAAAAACGACCATATCTACCAGTTTCGTCCCTGGCGGTAAAATACGATCAAATGCTACTTTATCGGTGGCCTGGGCCCGCAACTCATCAATAACACTTTGTTGCCGCCGCAAGAATTCAATCATCGGGCCGGCCGCGGCGCTGCGGGCGACAACCGTTTGCAAAATATCAGAGGAGGTGCGGCTTCGCACTTCTAACAACGTTTTTCCAATACGCATAATGGCCGCTTCTAAATCTTGTTCTTCTTCCCCTAATTGCAAACCATTACCTGAAAAAGGATTATCCGTCGCAAAGAAATTAACCCGCGGCATTTCTTTGCCTTCGGCCTTAAAAATTTTTCGCACATTTTTGAAATGGCCATTTTTGGAAACATTCAAGGCCTGCCCGAAGGGTAACACGCTAATGGCGTTGCTCGAATCGGCCCCCACTCCCGCGAAGGCCACTACATTGGCCACCGCCGGACCTCGCAGATTAGAATTAGGATCTAGTACTTCATACAAGACCCCTGTACCAAAGGTATTATAGCGAACATTCACTCCCGTCAGGGCATTACCGCTGCTATCAAATGCTTTGATCGTGTTGCTCTTGTCATTACCTGCTTTCCGAAAGACCGCCGTAAAAACCCGTTGGGTTTCTGGAAAAGTTGAAAGGTAATCGGTGATTTGTCCGACATCATCGGTTTCGGGAAAATTTCGTGATGCGGCCAGATCGGCCAGAGAAGTAAAGGTTTGAACATCCGCTTCCGCAATACCTAGTCCCTGAAGGGCATCATGGACATCAAGGCCCAACGGATTAAAGACTTTCAGTTGGCCGTCTTCTTTAAAAATCAAAGCGGCATCCCGATCCCGCACCGTGGTCAAGTGGCCTTGCTCATCAAGTTTTTGTTTCTCCCCAACAATAGCTTTCCAGACCTTAGCATAACGTTGTTCCGCTGTGGCCTTCGTCATACCTTGCAGGATGGGAGGCGTCGCCAACAACCACTGCGCACAAGTCCCAAAACTCCGCTGCACCTCTTGGAGGCGCGGTGTCTTCCCCGCATATTCAAATAAGGAATTAAGATCCGTCTTCGCATAGGCCACGGAGCATAGGATGCTAAGTCCGCAGGAAAACTTGAGTAATTGAGAAAAGCTTTGTGGCCAACTCATAACCTATTTATAACTTGCCTTCAGAAATAAAAAAAGAGATTTATTGCTTTTTTCTAATATAAACATATTGTTTTTTGAATATATCGGCATTATACATCGTGCATTAAAGCTAATTATAACTAAGGCAAGTTTAGACCCTTCTTTCGGTGGTCGTTTATAACATAAATTTATTTAATTCATAGATTAAGACCTCATTTTGGCCGTCTTACTAACGCGATCCGTAAAATATCACCCTAGATTGCTCGGTTTTGTAAAATCTACCTTTCTGCCCAGAGGCCAGGATCTTTTCTGGGAAAATCCGGAGAAAATGAGAGGCCTTTACACTGTTTCCTTTTTAGCGTAAGAGGAGCTATGTCTACGCCTCTACCACCCTCTCCTTCTAATTCTCCTCTGGTGATGGCACCAGCGGCCACGGCACTACCCCTCGGCCAAGACTATAGCTTTCGCCAAGATTTTAAGTACCGCTATCGGGCCAACCCCTATCAAGAGAAGCTCAAATCTTTCTCCTCCTTCGTTTTACAAGACCACGAAGGGGAACAGTTTTGCGGCCGTTGGGCCGAAGTTTTTGATAATCAAAACCCCCTTGTAGTGGAAGTTGGGGCCGGTTATGGCGACTTTATGGCCGATTACTGCCTCCATCATCCCCAGGAAAATTATGTAGCAATTGATTACCGCTTTCGCCGCAGTCTATCGGTGGCCCAACATCTCGCGAAATTAAGTTCCGCTAAAAATGGGGTGGTAAATTTTCGCTATCTAAGGGCCAAAGGCGAACGCATTGGCTTCTTGTTTGGGCCGGGCGAGGTCGCCAAAATATTTATCTTCTTTCCTGATCCTTGGCCGAAACTCCGCCATCATAAAAAGAGATTAATCAATCCTTACTATCTCTCCTTACTCCATAAGATCCTCGTCCCCGGCGGGGAAATCTGGATTAAAACGGACCATGATGACTACGCGGAATGGATGCGCCAAGCTTTTGCCGCCCAAAATGACCTAAGCTTAACTTGGCAAACGGTAGATCTCTACCAAGAATATCCTCAGCACCCCTTGGCGCAGTTTCAAACAAAGTTTGAAAAAATTTTTCTCCAACAGGCCATTAAGATTAAGGCCTTTATTTTAAGGAAGTCCCCGTGCCACGCGTAGATACCACGGCCTTAATTGAACGGATTAAAGAATTTCCCCTGTCGGAAATTATTGGCCGCTATATCACGCTCCAACCCAAAGGCCCTAACCATTTAGGCCTTTGCCCTTTTCATCACGATCATCACCCTTCCCTCTCGGTCAATGATAGTAAGGGGGTCTTTAAATGCTTTGTTTGTGATGTTGGGGGAAACGCTATTACTTTCGTCCAACGCCTAAAAAATCTTTCTTTCTTGGATACGCTCCAAGAAATTTGCCGCTTACTCAATATTGATTACCAAGAGTACGTCACTAAAACCAAACTTTCCCCCAAAATGGCGCTCGCGTACAAAGTGCTCGCTAAAGCGGGGCAAATTTACTTTCGCTTAGGCCAAAGCGGCGAACCTAAGTTTAAAAAATTTATCGAAGAACGCCAGCTTGATGCCGCCACCGTTGAAAAGTTTGGCCTCGGTTATAGTAGCGGCCATCAGGTTTTAGCAAATTATCTTTTATCTATTAAAGATGAAAAAGAACGTATGGCCGCTTTGGAAGTTGCCACCGAAATTGGCCTTATTTATCCTGCGGCCGCCGCCCCAACTAAAACGCCCACCGCCTCCTCGGCCAACGTGTGGACGGATAATTTTCGGGAAAGAATCATGTTTCCTATCATGGACCGGCAAGGGCGGATTATTGCTTTTGGGGGAAGGGCCACTCAAGCATATCAAAAAGCGAAATATAAAAATTCTCGGGAATCGATGGTCTTTAATAAGAAGGCCACGCTCTATGCGCTCCATCTGGCAAAAACGGAAATTCGCCGCCGCGACCAAGTCATCATCGTCGAAGGCTATATGGACGCCATTAGCTTACATCAGGCCGGTTTTACCAACACGATTGCCGTCATGGGAACGGCCCTCAACGAAAATACGATTCGTTATCTAAAAAATCTGACGACTCATTTTATTTTGGCCTTAGATTCTGATGCTGCGGGCATGGCCGCCATGACGAGGATTAATCAGCTTTGCCTTGCCGAAAATATCTTACCCCTTTATCTGAGCTACGCTCCTGCCAAAGATGCCGATGAATTCTTACGCCAACAAGGAGCGGTTGAACTGCAAAGTCGCTTAAATAGCGCGCGGCCCTTTATTGATCTGCAATTAGAAAAACTTTTACCGCCCCAGCGCTTAGCGACTACTGATCAAAAACTAGCAGTTTTACAAAAACTGTTTCGGGTGGTGGCCCCCTTAAAAGATACCTTGGCGGCCACCGAGCGTTTAATTAATTTAGCGGTGCGCCTTGGCCTTAAAAGTGATCCTGCGGCCATCACCACCGCCTATACCCATTTCTTAAGCGGCCAACGGAAACCAAGTGTTACGGCCTCGGCCACCGCCTTAAAGCAGGCCTTGGAAAGTCCTGCCGCCGCCACCGAACGGCCTAGCGAAGCGGCCGAAAGGAGCGACCCCTCCACGGCCTTGGCCATGCCTCCTATTTCCAAAACTGAGCAGGCCGTCATTCGCTCTTTGCTCCTTCATCCCTCCTGTTTTGCGCGGCAAAATATCGAGGACTTACTTGATTTTATTGAGCATCCTGAGGTAAAAAAATACCTTACAGCGATCAAGCAGATGGCCTTAGAGCTTGATCAACGCGATTATGAACGCTATCTCCAGCAGGCGGTAAGTGATGCCGAATGGCCTTTGGCCGTTCGTGAGGCCACCGGAGCGGCGTTATATCATTTAGGGCAAGAACCGTTAAAAGATGAATTAATTGATCGTTTGTTAGGCGACTTAAAAAAACAACTGCGCGGAGAAACTTTAAAACACACCCGCCAAGAACTAAAATTACGCCAACAAACCTGTGCCAGTGAAGAAGAATTAAATCAGGTTTTAAGTGCCTTGGTTAAAGTTGATCAGGAATTGCAGGCCTTAAAAATTTAAGCGGAGGATAGACCATGTCCGTGGTTGCCGCGTTTTTAAACGCTAAAGTTTTCTCGAAATTGCTCATTAAAGGTAAAGATCAAGGTTTTTTAACCCCCGAAGAAATTAACGATGCCATCCCGGCCAGTATTATCGACGCTCCCGCTATCGATGAAATCATGGAAAAAATTCATGAGGCCCACATCGATGTTAAAGTCGACACCGAAGAAGATGATGAAGAAGGCATCCGCTTAGATGGTACCGAAATCATCGAAGAAGCGCTCTCCCGCGAAGAAAAGGCCGAACTGCGTTCTGCTTCAACCGACCCGGTTAAACTCTACCTTAAACGCATGGGTTCCGTCGCCCTCTTAACCCGCGAAGGCGAAGTCCAAATCGCGAAAGAAATTGAAGGTGGCGAACGAGAAATCGTCCTCTCGGCATTCTCTTCTTCCCACGCTTTACGCCAAATCATTAAACTAAAAGAAAAGATCGCCCAACAAGAAGAACCCATGGAGTTTGTCAAAGAACTCGTCCGGGGGCTCGACGACGAATCTTCTCCCCAGGAAATTCAACAAACCCAAAAAAATATTGAACGGGTCATTACTAAAATTGAAAAGCTGGTTAATAGC
>Ga0265298_10008227_pt1 | contig 12561 bp, 13 predicted proteins | sample AusTroGonzalo_MG_3_FD_193486 | JGI IMG/M metagenome (GOLD analysis project Ga0265298, IMG submission 193486) | Bovine rumen microbial communities from tropical cattle in Woodstock, Queensland, Australia - Gonzalo_01 | ecosystem: Host-associated > Mammals > Digestive system > Stomach > Rumen ... | reverse complement strand
ACAAGATCCACATATCCGATGTTGATGAGTCTGAGGTCGTCTTCTGCTTCGATATATCCGGAGAAGTATTCTTCACCATATAGACGCTGACCTTCGAGCGTGATCCTTGCGTGGCCTCTGTCAATCTCGACTTCTTCAATGCCGTGAGCGAGGATCTTAACTTCCCAGCTGTGACGAATGTTCGGAGTGACGTTCTTCAGAACATAAAAGAAGTCTCTCGTGATGCTCAAGTCGACAGGATCGATGTTTGCTCTGACCGGTTCCGTCCCTCCTGATCCTGATTCTTCCGGATCGGGGTTCGGAATCTGAGTCGTGATGTTAAGTCCAGAGAGCCTCTCATAAGGTTTATAACTTACAAGAGCGTCGTCGTAGTAATATCTGAGCTCATACGATCCATCGATAAGAAGATCTTTGAGCATATCCATAATGAACTCGTGCATGATCTTGACTGTCGTGGTCTGTGCAGCTGTAAAGTGCAAGCTCGCGATCGTGACTTCCTGCTCCGAGCCGAATGTTATAGGCTCAAGATTCTCGTAGTTGTAATATGTGACTTCGTTCTGTGTGGTCTGATTTAACAGGCCGACAATGTTCTTATCGGTCTTACTCTGTCCGCTTCTGAGGTTTGGGTTGTCTCCGAAGCACTGGATGTCGACCGACTTGTTGAAGTTATAGGTCATCATCATGACGCATCCGGAACTGTCTTCTCCGGAATAGTCATCGACGAGCGTGATGACATCGCCCAAGTCAAGAGCAATAAACGCAGGAAGCATCTTCGCCTTAAAAGGTGTGTATGTCATCCTCTTGATCGAGTCGACAATGTTCTGCGCTCTTCTCTGTTTTGCGTCAAATGTTCCATATTGTAAGAACGGCTGAGACTCGAGCTGCATTATGAGACCGTCATCGTCACCGACGAAGTGGACCATGTCAGTCGTCAGGTCGGTGAATTGAACGGTGTCATAATATGTCTCGTAATCAGAGAACGAAGTCCCTGACGCTCTTCGGTTCTTCGGAATAGACACGACGGAATTGTTTTCAAATGGTCTTATCTTCCAGGAGCCGTCTCGGTTAGCTGTCGCAAAGCCTCCGATCATCTGAGCGATAGCACTCAGAAGGTCGCGGAAGGTCTCGATGTTGTTCTCCTCATAGGGAGAAAGAACCTCGGTTCCGTTCGGAAGCAGCTCACACTCTTCTTCAGTCATTCCGAAAACGGTATTCGTTTCCTGTGCGATGTAAGAACAGAAGCCGAAGATCTTGCTGCTCGTCTGGTCGACGTTGATCTTTTCATCTAACTTCGACATTACGTCGTAAGCCGTGACATCGACTCCTGCAGCCGTCCAGAGTGCCTCTGCGACGTAGAACTCACCGATCGGGACTGATTCCCATATCGGATCTTCGTTCTCGTCATAGCCTGTCAGGAGCGAGTCTGTGAGTACGATCTTCTTTCCTCTGTATGTGCCACGGTTTAAAAGGTCGGTCAGAAAAGTCAGCTTCAAAATTCCGATATATACGGAGCCGAGCTGAACCTTCTTGTCCGCGCACTTGTTCGAGTAATTAACTCCGATTACATCCGTGTCAGAGAACGGAATTCCGTCGATCGTTCCGGAGAGCTTATGTGTCTGGACTTCATCCAGCATCTTTGTGATATATGCCGGTGTAACATTATACATTTTTAGAACTCCGTGACTTTAACGGAACACTCATAAAGCCCGTTGACCGTGGATAACCATTCGGAGCCCTCGACGAGCTTCTCCTGGAAGTCCCTCACGCGGACTTTGTAAGTAATTCCCATGTATTCCATCTGTGTCGATTCATCCTGACACAATGCTTCGAGCGTCGCTTTCGTGCCAGGTGAAAGATTGAATGAAAAAGACCAAGTCTTCTTGCTCGGCCTTACTATACAGACGAGGTCTGTTCCTGCCTCTGACTGCGTGACGTTCTCGATGGTCTTTGAGGACGTTGTCGGTGTCAGAGGGTTAGGAAAGACTTCGTTGTTGAATTTCAAATAATTACCTAACATGAGTTAGTGTCCTCCCGTTAAGTAGTTGTTACGGTCCGCAGCATCGAGGACAATCGTGTCGATGTGCTCTCCTCCGATATAGATCGGGAAGATCATCGTTGTCGCTTCGGAAGCACCGGAAGCTGCGACTGATCCCGTGATAGCCTGTTCAATTCTTGAAAGACCGCCTGTGTAGTCGACCGTCTGCTGAACGTGACTCTGTGTTGCGAGATTGAAGTCGGTATCAGATCCGATAACGTTCGCCATGCTGTTGACCGCTTTCTGCAGGTCGCTCTGTTTCGAGTTCATTGAGTCAATAAACTCTTCGACCATGTCCGCGCCTGACGTGTCGAAATCTGCGAGAGGTCCCTTGTCAGGTACCGAGAAATGCAGATAATCAGCGATCGTCTTCGCAACAGAAGAGACCTTCTTTGTCAGATTGCCGATCATCTTTCCGATACCGTCAATCAAGCCCTGGATGATGTCCTTGCCCCATGTGACCGCGTCTTCACTTAAGGCTCCGAAGACTGCGAGGAAGTTCTTCGCGAGGTCTTCTGCTCCGTCTGTCGTGATATATTCGCACATACCAGCGACGAGCTCGATCAGGGCCTCTACGACCGCGACGATTATCTCAGGAAGATGTGTGACAAGACTGGTCAGGAGAACGACTCCGGCATTGATGATTTCAGGAAGCGCGTCACCCGTCAAAAATTCGACGATGCCGATGATTATCTCCGGGAGACGTGCGATCAGACGAGGCAGATATTCAATGAGCGAATTCGACAACGTCAAGATCAAGGTCAGCGCAGCAGATATGATCTGTGCCAGACATCCGCTCGACAGGAGCGTGTCGACCACGGTGAGGACCGCATCGAGCGCAGCCGGGATCAATACCGGAAGCGCAGAAGTCAGTCCTTCGAGGAGACTCATTATCAGAGTAGTCGCTGCATTTATCATCATCATCAAATTACTCTCATTCGTGAGAGTATTTGTCAGTGACATGATAATCGACAGGGCTCCGTCGATTATCATCTGGATATTTGCAGGATCTAAGAGCGTGGTGACTAATGTCTCGATGATTGAGATCGCGAGCGGAATCAGAGTCGGCAACAAGGTCATCGCACTCTGTACCACGGACTCAAAAAGCGAATTGAAAGCCGTGACAAAATCGTCACTGTTTTCTGCGATCGAATTTGCGACTGACTTGAGCAAATTTCCCAGCATAATGATGAGCTGGGGCGCGATTTTTCCGAGTAGCGGTATCAAAGCTCCGAAAACTGACTCGACCACGGTGAGGATCTTCGGGATGTACTGTTCCACGAGTTCCACCGCACGAGGAGCAAACTGTTCGATGATCCCTGCGATTGCGTCGATGTCTCCACCGGCTCCAGAAAGAGCACCGGAGAAGTCGCCCATCAGGTCGACCGCATCTCCGCTCATATCTGTCAGAAGTGGAAGCAATACCTGACCGAAAGACTGCTCAACAGCTTGAGCCGTGTTTGTCATTCGGACCATATTGTCATCGAGAGCACCGAAAGCGTCGACAGTCTCCGAGCTCATGACATATCCGACCGCTTGAGCCTCCGAAGCGAGCTGACGGAACGTGTCGGAACCTGCCTCAATTAGAGGGTTAAGTTCACGAGCTGAGCGTCCGAAGAGCTCCATCGCTGCTGCGTCACGCTCGGCCTCGTTCTGATAGGTACCCAGAACGTCGACCACATCCCAGAACACGTCTTCGGTGCTTCTGAGATTGCCTTCAGTGTCGTAGATGCTTATGCCGAGATCAGAGAATTTCTTCTGAGCACTCGCGGAACCGTCTGCAGCTGACGACATACTCTTCAAGAGCTTAGTCATCGAGCCTGTGACAGTTTGAGTGTCAACGTCGAGCAATTCGCTCGCGTAGTTCAATTCCTGGATCGTGTCGGTCGACAGTCCCGTGACGCTTGACAATGTATCGAGCTCGTCTGCGAGCTTTGATGTCTCCATCGTCGCATTGACGAAAGCGGTACCGATCGCGGTACCTGCTGCCACGGCAGCGGTACTTACGGCAGCAGCCGCAACTGCGACGGCTTCCATCGCTCCGACGGCAACCTCACCAGCGACAGCTGCAGCTTCACCAAGACCTTCGAAAGACTCAGACGAGTCTTCGACTTCCTGTCCTGCTTCTTCTGCTGAGTCACCGACTTCTTCGAGGTCTCCGCTTGCTCCGTCAGCTTCACCACTCAATTCTGAGAGTGTGCTTCCCGTTGTTGCGATCTCTGCTTCAAGTTCGGCCATCTGTGCAGCTGTCAGAGCGGAGTCTTCCGGGAGATCGGAAAGAGCGTCGGCCTGTACCTGCTGCAAGATCTCCATCTTCTGCGTAGTCGCTTCTGTCTTGTCAGCGAGGACAGCTTCCTTCGCTGCCAGGAGGTCGACGTTCGTCGGATCTAACTGGAGAGCTTTGTCGAGGTTTTTAAGGGCTGCGTCGTCCTTTTTAATCTGTGATTCTACATCTTGTAGAGACTTGACCAGAGGTGAGGTCTTTCCCTCAATCTCAATGGTGATTCCTTTGATAGTCCCTGCCATGATTTAATACCTCATATTTATGAGGGGAAAAGAGCTTCTATGTCGGCCTGTGTAGCGATACGAGGCCAGTCAAAATGATCGTTCTCTTTCTCGGTCAGCAGACCGAATATCTGACCGCACGAATAGAACCGAAGATCCTGCTTCTTGATCCCGAGCTCTAAAGCTCGGAGCTGAAAAAGCGAGGTCGTCATCGGTCTCGTAGTTTGTGCGGTCTTTATGCGTTTTTTACTGACTTAGGAAGAGCCTGGTCAATGTGGATCTTTCCCCATACTTTTGACATCGTTTCTGGATTGAGGAATTCAGAAGCATCATTCTCTGCAAGGAAAGAATAATAATCTTCCATGCTTCCTCTGTATTCATGTTTGAAGAGCTTCGTTCCGATATAAGCGATTCGAGGCGTGTGCTTCTTCATGAGCTTAGTCGCCTTGAGGTTATATGCGAAGAGCTCTTCGTTCTCTTCTTCCGTGAGTTCCTGCCACTTTCCGGGGTTCTTTTCGAGGAGCTTCTGCTCGGCCTCGGTCAGTGTTTCACCGTTTGCCTTCTTAGCATTGAGAGAAATCATCTGCACTCTGGATCTGAGAGATGCGATCCTCTTAGTCGGACGGATCTGACTGAGAATATCGAAGAAGTCCTCACCGAAGACAGTCTCAAATAATTCATAAAAAGCTGCATTGATTTCCATTTTTTCAATATCGAACATACTCATTTTTTCCTTTCTTTTTTCCATTTAAGTAAAGAGGGAGAGCACTCGCGCGGCTCTCCCTCTCCGATCATATTGTTGTTATCCTATCAGGACTCACCAGAGAACGAAGGAATGTAAACAGACTGATAGAAGTTCTCGTATGCAGTCGCGTCGACATCCTTGCTGGTCTTTGCCTTGATGAGATGCTTTGTGATGCCTCCGATGTTGACATCGTCAATCTGAGGCATAGCAACGAAGGTGACCTTCTCGGTACCGGGTTCGATGTCAGAGTTGACATCAACTGTCTCAGATGCAACAGAAGGACGCTGAGCAAGGCCGACCTTATAGAATACATAACGATCAGCATTGACATCGGTCTCGAACTCGAACATGAGTGCGAAATAACCGAACTCGTCCTTGTCTGTCTCAACGATGAAGCCGTTGTCATCGATTACGTTTCCGGAGATGTCAACACGGACATCGTCAGGAATACGAGCACACTCATAATCGCCCTGATAACCTCTGTTATTAGCGATAGTGTAATAAGCACTATTATCTGCGCTAAAAATGACGGGGTTACCATTCGGATCGAGTGAGATACTTACTGCACCGGGCCACTTCTTGACATCACCGTAAGATGAAACACCTTCGGACTCAGTCAGGGGCGCGTAATGCACATTTCTCAAGCCATAAAATACTTTCTTTTCAGCATTAGGCATTTTCGATTCCTCCTAAAAATGAAATTACAAAACGGACCTCACAGACGTGCTCTGTATTGTCCTTGATGTACTCCGCACTGTAAGGGAGCGGAATACTGTTGAGGACACCCTTGAGAGTGTTGATGAGTGTCCAGTCGTGGACTTCGCTCTCGACTAACGTCAAGCGAAGTGAAGTGATTTCTGTATATGTTTCGTTATCTGCTGCAAAATTGGGCTGTGTAGGATCTTCGAGTACGACATAAGGACAAACGGTACCGTCCGGAGCCGATTCGAGATGGACATCGAACTTCGCGTCCGTAAGAAGTGAAACAAGTGTTTGAATAGTCATGATAACTTCTTCTCCAATTCTGTGAGGATCTTTCGTTCTATCATCTCTTCGACCGGAGCGATGTGCGGATGAGCCGGAGCTCTTCCGACCTTCTTTCCGTTGACCACAACGTCGTGACCGTTTTCGAGCAAGTGTGTCAGACCTGGCTGCTTATTGTAGACCGTGTATGTCGCATTTCTACGCTTGACGGCCCACGACTTCGCATATTTGCCAGTGCTTGCAGGAGACAATGATGTGAGCTCACGCTTCGCCTCGTTTGCAGCACTTCTCATTACCTGGTCAACAGTTGAGTTGACGTTTGATGTGTACTGTCCGAGGATCGCGTTGATCTGAGCGGTCAGGCTATCCATTCCCGACTCTTTCTCCGTAGTAGAGCTCGATTCGGTCAGTGCCGACTTCAAAAGTTCTGTATATCGTGAACTCTTTCGTTCCGATCATCAGCTTTGACTGTCCACCATAGTTAAAAGAGGACACCTCAATGATGCCCTGTGGCCTGATGCCAGCCTGTGCTGCCTTGTAGAATTCATTCTGATATACGGACTTCAACGTTCCGATGCAGTCAGTTTTGACGCTGGTCGTTTTCGTCTGTCCTGTCGCGTCCTGTGTTCCCGTCTCGGTTAAGAGCGAGAAGTCGATGATCTTATTCATGACTCATCCTCCGGGATATTAGATGAGGAGTGTGTCCGCATCTTGAGAGTCGCCACCTGGAGCCAGTAAGACTTTGTGAGTCTCTCTGCTTCCGTGGAGTCGAGCAGGTCGCCCATGTGCAGCTTAACGTAGGTTTTAACAGCAGTGATGACAAGCTGATCGGAGTTGTCGACGGTGTAAGGCTGACCGTTAATGTCAGCGACACCGGAGATCTCCAGATCCTTGAAGGCAGCATCAATCAAGTCACTAAACTCAGAGTCTAATGATGTGGAGCTGATTCTACAAGCCAGCTTGCAAGCTGCCACGAGTTGATCTTTTGTCATGTTATCCTCCTGTTAAGGCCGAGGCTATCCCTTGCGAGATAGCCTCCACCGATTTCTTATCAAGACTCAGGAGCGTCGCCCTTGAGAATAGCGCAGAACGCATTGACAGCGATGACATCGATGCCAGCGAAGAGCTTTCCTGTGATCTTAACCTTATCAGCAGGGCCGTCTTCGTTGATGACTGTCTTAACGTTGAAGCCATTCGGGAGGTTTACTCTTGCACCGAAGCCGAGATCACCAACGATTGCATAAGGATCTCCATCGTCAGCTACGTCGTAAGCCTTGAGGGAGCTGTCATATACAACAGGGAGATCTGCGAACGGATCGAGAGTGTTGAGGGTTCTTGTTGCCTCATACTGGCCCCATGTTCTTCTGTTCATGATGATGCAAAGGTCTTCTGCTTCGTCAGAGATGCAAGAAATAGCATCAACGACACCAGCACGACCGACAGCAGCATAAACGGAAGCCTGTCCAGGTCTTGTGGATGTGGAAGCACCAACAGCTGCAACGATCTTTGCGACTACAACGTGCTCAGCCTTCTTGACGATCTTGTAAGAAAGCTCATCGTAGATATAGTCGAGGAAAGCCTCACCACGGAGATCCATAACCTCATCAGAAACGGAGATCCACTTCTTGATGTTCTTAGGAACGAGTGTGACTGTACCGAATTCGAGTTCCTCTTCGTCGGGTGCATCGTCGCCTTCCTCGTGGATGACTGCGTCTGTTCCGGAGATTTCAAAGTCGATTGCAAGGTTGCCCTTGATCTCGGACTTTCCAACTCTTGAGAAGAGTTCACTCTTCTCCCATGCTGTGCGGATCTTCTCTTCTACGATTGTAGGAACTGAGATCTGACCGTCGCTCTCTGCGTTCTGAGAGAGGATCATTCTGAGCTCGGAAGCATCCTTGCATCCTGCCTTGATGTACTCAGCAAAAGCGTCCATGTACTCCTTAGAGCTTCTGATTTCCTTAAGTGTCTTTGTCATTGATTTACCCTCCTTCGGTAAAATGTCTGTTGTTACGTCGTCACCTGCACCTTCGAGGACAGCAGCCGTGTCAGCCTTGCGCTGTTCGTCGATGAGGAACGCTTTTCTTGCTTCGAGCTGGTCAACTTCTGCGGAAAGAGCCTCGAAGTCACTTCCCTCAACGTTGCCGTCTACGAGGGCCTTGATCTCGGCCTTTCTTGCTTCGACCTGCTCAAGAGTCATCTCATCAATAGTCATTGATTTATTCCTCCGTTAATTTAAGTTTGAGTTCGAGTCTCTTTCTTGCTTCCTCGTTTCGGTGCGCTTCAGATTCCAGTCGCTCCGCTGTCAGCTTTTCGATCGCTCCGTCGAAAGCTGCTCTTGTAGCCACTCCGATGTTTGTCGTGGGGTTAGCAGGGAAAGATACTGCTGATATGTCATAGACCTTTTTGATGCGGTCGATGATCCTTGTATAGATGGTCTTCTGACCTTCCGATCTCTTCTCCTCATATCTGTCTTCTGCAACAGTGAAAGCAAATGACATCTGATAATAATTGCCGGCTTCGATGTCTTCATAAGCAGCACGAGAAGAAGATGTCTTTGACAGGTCTGTCTTCTGGAAGAAACCGACATCGTCGATACTGAGTGTCACGGTTCCGTTCTTAGTTCTTGCATAGACACGGCCTGTGTGGTCAATAAGGAAAACAACATCCGAGAGATCTGCTTCATCGAAAGCCGTGGGCTCGATTCGTTCTCTGTAAATGACATTGTCGTCTTCGTAAAGGTCATACTCCTCAAAAGTCGAAGCATATCCTTCTACAAGATAGGAAGACTCCTCGCCTTCCTGCTTCGCTCTCTTCTGAATGTCAAAAGAGCGGTATTCTCTGTCCTCTCTTATCATGATTCATCCTCCTGTTTTAAAACGTCGTAATACTCACCGCGAGCCATGAGCTTCTGGCCCTGACCATCCGGGAGCGGAGGCAGGTCGAAGACCTCACGACCTTCGTCGATGAAGAGCATCCCTCGGTCTCCGAGACCTTCAACGTATGCGAGCTTATCTGCGAAAGTCATGTATGCGATGCGGTTTGCAGTAAATACGACTAATGATCCGATCGAGACCTCTCTGTCAGAGAAGAGAGCACTCGTCAATGTTTCCGACAACTGGATCGCGAACGGTTCGATCGCGCCTTCATAGAAAGCAGACCAGGCATCACCGGCTGCTTTGTTCATCAGAATGTCCTCATTAACTCCAAAGTACGAGTAAACGTTATTGTTAATGAGTTCCATCTGATCCTTATCAGGTGTAAACGGCTTGATGTCTATCTGCTTAATGTCGTTATAGGTATTCGGGAAGAGCAGGACTCCGCTCTTCTTTGCCTCTTTACCGAAAGCAGCTTCCGAGAACGATTCGCGCTCAGCTTGTAAGTCGGAAGCCTTCGAGAAGTTCGAGAGCTTCGCCATGAACTTATATCCGGCTGTCGACTTGACGGCTTCCTTGATGCCCTGCTTTGTGATGGACATCAGGTCGAGCGTTTCATCGAGACAGGACTGATCGGAACCGAAGAAGTCGTTTTTGAACTGGTACCTGGTCAGGATCGCGCACTCGTTGAGTCGACAGGCTGCAGTCTGTCGTCCGTTCATGAACTTATACTTCAGCCAGAGCTCATCTTTATAGGTCACGATGGTGCACTGAGTCGGAAGTGCTGCATAGATTCCGATCTTGTTGAGGTCCTTGTTGTTGTCATAGATCGGAACGATGATGCAGTTGTTGCAACAGTCGAGGATCGTGCTGATCCTGTAAAGCTCCTGACTCCATGTATGCCACGGGTTAGGTCTTCGCATGAGCTTTGCGGATAAGTCAGGCTTTGCCGTTCCTTTTATATTGATCTTGAGCTTTGATGCGTGTCTCGCTCTTGCATCAATAGCAGCGCGGACAAGTAAAGACTCGTAGATCTCACCGCGCCAGTCACGGAAGACGGGCTCATAACCGCTCACAAATTTGAGCGTCTCGGCTGCTTTGATTACTTCGACGGCTTTCGGGCTCCGTCCAAGTATGCGGTCAATAAATCCCATTTTTAGTCTCCTAATTCTTTAATCTGTCAGAGTATTCACTGTGATACTTCTGACGCACACAGAGCGCATCCAAAAGTGCAGCGGTTCCGTCGATGTGGCACCTCTGCGACAGCTTCTTCAATCTGACTTTTTGTGTTCTTGTATCGGACTCAATAGCTGAGTCGAGAAGATGGACCTTCAAAAGACTGTTGTCTCCGATGTGGATCTTTCCGTCTTTCATTAAACCCTCGCACTCGTAGATGACGGGTGTGAGGTTGTGTCCTTGATATACGTCATCTGTTTTAAACCCGAACCCGTTCAAGTCCTGGACGAGATACTGACTCGAATAGCGGTCATATCCCACGACCAGCGGAAGAAGTTCATACTCCCTCACGGCCTTGACGAGCCAGTCAAAAACTGAGTGATAATCAACGAAGTTATCACCTGCCAACGTAAGAAACCCTTTTTCTATCATTTCTTCGTATGGTATGCCGTCCCTTGCGATTGCATCCGAGAGCTTCTCGGAAGGCATCCAGAAGTGACTGATGACATATAGCTCTTCTTTGTCTTCAATTAACAAGCAGGCACTTGTCAAGTCTGTCGTCTGTGACAAGTCGATTCCTGCGACACAATACTTCGACTTGAAGTCTTCCATGTCGAAGTGTTCTCCACTTGCTTTCTCGATCGCCTTCGTCGGGAGCCAAGCCTGAGACGAGTTCTGCTTGATGCAGCAATACTTCGTCATGAACTCGCTCTTCTTACTGAGCGAGCCCTCCGCGATAGCAATCTCTTCGAGCATATAGTCGACCGTGATCGAGACACCGAGGTTCGGGTTCGACTTTGCCAGCTCGTTAATATCGTTCCACTTGTCGACATCGTCGATCATGTAGAGCACCGGGAGAAGTCTTTTCTCTTTAGAGTCTCCCAAAAGGACTCGAGTTCCTCGCATGACTAATTCGTCATAGATTCCCTCGTTTACGAAGCCCGATGTCGTGCAGCTCAAGATGATCGGCTGCTTACGAGAACCGACAGCTGACTTCATAACTTCGTATTGTTTCTTTCCCTTGTCACCTACCCAGGAAGCGACCTCGTCACAAACGGTTAAGTGAGGGTTGAAACCGTCGGACTTTTTTTCATTAAACGCGATCTTCTTGATGATCGTGTTCGATTCTTCGATAAAGTAGTCGTTTTTTCGACCTCTTGCCTGGATCTTCTCTCTCGTGTCTTCTTCAGCCTGACACATTTGCCAGAAACATGAATACACGATCTCGGCCTGTTCAAGTTTAGGAGCCAGACAGTAGATTTCCGCTCCATACTCTCCATCGAGAAAAGCGACGTAGTCCATGATCGCTGCTGCGAACAGTGACTTCCCGTTCTTTCTTCCCATTACGAGAAGGATCTCGCGGAACTGACGGAAACCATTCGCGTCCAGTATTCCGAAGATTACCGAGACAAGAGCCTTCTGCCAGAGCTCCAACTTTATGAGGTCATTACGGCCTTTCGAGTGGTGGCAGTAGTTCTCAATGTACTTGATCGCCCTGTTTGCTTTTTTCGGATCATAAAAAAAGGACTTGTTTTCAAGTCCCTTGATTATGTGTTCATAAAGAAGCAAGATCCATTGACCGACTACGATCGAGCCTTCCTTGATCGCCTGGTAGTATTCCCGAATATAATCAGTCATCGTCTAACTTCGAGAAGGCTTTCGGTTTTTCTGTCTTAGCAGGGAGCTTCGACTCCAGATCCTTGATGATGGACTGATAAAGTCTGTTTGCATCTCTGTAAGACTTGCTCGCGTCTCTTTCCCTCTGATAAGATTCGCCAGCCTTCACCCACTCCTCGAATTTTCCGTTCTTGTTTATATCGTCCCACAGTTCATCGCACAGGATCTTCAATCTGGCAGCTTCCCGGATAACTCCGCGATAAAGTTCCCTTGTGTTCTCCGGGATGTATGAATACAGGTCCCAAAGTCGATTGAATTCGATGTCCTCTGCGCTCAGCTGCGGCTTCGGCTCTGCTTTTTTGGTCTTAGCAGGTGCTTTCTTTTTCTTCGCAGGTGTTTTCTGCGTTTTCGTTGTTGAAGACTTCTGCGACGTGGTCGTTTTCTTCGATTTTGACGAAGCGGTCTTCTTTGTCGCGGTCTTCTCCGACTTAGTCGGTGCTTTCTTCGGCTTAGCCTGGACCATCTCGGTCTTAGGCTGGGCCAACTCCGCCTTTTTCATGTTTTTTCTCCCCGATTTCCCGTGTGTGTCGAGACGAACCTGCCCCACCGGTCCCCTTGTCAAGTCC
>Ga0265298_10008226_pt1 | contig 12562 bp, 9 predicted proteins | sample AusTroGonzalo_MG_3_FD_193486 | JGI IMG/M metagenome (GOLD analysis project Ga0265298, IMG submission 193486) | Bovine rumen microbial communities from tropical cattle in Woodstock, Queensland, Australia - Gonzalo_01 | ecosystem: Host-associated > Mammals > Digestive system > Stomach > Rumen ... | reverse complement strand
AGGGGTCAGCGCCATGCCTTTCTCTTTGCCGGGCGTAGCAGGTTTTGAAGGTGTTGTGGTTTTTCCTTTGCTTTTGTTGGTAGCGGCTTTTTTCTCCGCCTCCTTGCGTTTGCGTTCGGCTTCCTCGTTGGCCTTGCGGATTTCCTCCGCGATGATGTCGTCGATGGCCTTTTGCAGTTTTTTGGCCTGCTGTTCCTTCTCCTTGATGTCCTGCTGGATGTTGCCTTCCTTCTTCTTGAGGTTGGCCACTTGCTTGTTCAGGTCTTCTTTCTCGGTTTTCAGGGCATCTTGCTGGGCTTTCTCGTCCTTGAGCATGGCGGCGCGTTCCTCACGGGCTTTTTGGTTGGCTTCCACTTCGCCCGTAATGCGACGCTCGGTGCGGGCAATCTGGTCCATCTTGGTTTTGCGGGAATCGTTGAACTGGCGGATGTAACGCAAACGGCTGAAGGCCTGGTTGAAGTCCTTCGAGGCGAAAACGAAGCCCAAACGCCCGTAATGGCTGCGGTTTTTGTTGGCGAAGACGAGCATCTTGGCGTATTCCTTCCGTAGCTTTCCGAGGTCGGAATTGAGCGATTTGATGTTGCTTTGTCCGGCGTTGATTTCTTCGTCGAGGACGGCAATCTGCTCGTTGTAGGCCTTGATGAGCTGTTCGCGCTGGCGGATTTTCTTGTCAAGGATATTGACTTCGTTGAGGGTCATTTCCTTGTCCTTGGTTGTCTTTTTCAACAATTGGTTGGCGGTCGAAATCTCCTTCTGCAACGAGGTGATTTCACTCTGCAACTGCTTCTTCGACTTGCCCTTGGTCTTTTGGGAATATCCCGTTCCGACAAGTGCCAATAGCAACAAAACCAATATGATATGCCTTTTTTTCAAGCTTTACAATCCTTTCGTGTTTTGCAGACGGAACCGTTCCATCTTGTCGGTGATTTTCAGTGGAAACGTCGTTTTTTTGTCGAGTTTGATGCCGTTGTATCTCACTTTGGCGCACATATCGCCGAAAGCAAAAGCCTTTATCTTCACCGCCTGATTCTCAACGGGCGGAAGGCCTTGATTATTGTCCAAGAGCAAAGTTTGTATCCAAGGCAGGCTTAAGGGCATCCCGAGTTGTTCGGAAAGAGCATCCAAAGGCTCGGCCAAATAGGTCTTGTTCAGGCGGTTGAGAATCCAAACGGAATCAGTGCTGACTTTGGCGCGAAGCAGTTCCACGCCCATCGTAGCGGTCACGCTGAGCCAGATGAGGCTATCGCGTCGCATCCGCAATTGTCCAGATAAGTCGTTGTAGGCCATGTCGTTGTCTTCGGCTTCAAGGTTGAGGTTGGCGGTCAGCCATTCGAAGGATTGAGGCTGCGCCGGGGTTACGGCTTTCTTACGTGAGGCGCAGGAGGCCGCCACCATCATCAAAACGAGTAATGCTATTTTTGCATAAATTTTCACGCCAAATCTCTCTTCAAATTCCGTTCCAATCAGTTCTTGCCAAGTTTGCTCTGGATGGCCTCGTAATGTTTGGTGTAGGTTTCGTCGGGTTCCTTCAGCAGTTTCAAGGCCTTTTTCATGTACTTTTCGGCTTCTTTGTAGTCGCCTTTCATGTAGAGTACCCAAGCGTGAGTGTCAAGGTAGGTCGCGTTGTCAGGTTCGGCAGTAATGGCCTTTGTTGACATTTCCAAGGCCTTGTCCAAGTCTTGGTTTTTTACGGCGAGGAAATAGGCGTAATTGTTGAGTACCAGCGTGTTGTCAGGATCGTTACGCAAAGTGCGTTCGTAGGCCTCAAAAGATTTTTCCTCGTCGCCTTGCTCATGGTAAAGGTCGCCAAGGAAAGCGTCGAAGTTGGCCATTTGGAGCTTGTCGGAGGTGTATCGCCGGCCTTTTTCCAAAAAAGCGATGGCTTCGTCGTTGGTTTTCAGGACGGCACTCGCCACGCCCGCATACCAATAGAAAACAGGCTGCATGGGGTAGTATTTCAGCGCTTTGATGGCATGTTCGCGCACGGCCTCATTCTCGTTCAGCCTTGATTCACTGATGATTAAGTTTTGCCACGAAAGGAAATCGGTGCTGTCGATGGCCAACGATTTCTGATACATCTCTTTCGACTTCGGGGCGTTTTCTTTCACAAGATAATAGGAGCCAAGGATAAGGTAAGCGATTTTGTCGTTGGGATGGGTCTCAAGGAAAGCCTCTCCGCATTGCCTGGCCTGCTCATCAACGTCGTTGGAGTCTTGGTTTTTGTTCATCCAATAGTCGTAGATACTGGCCTTGGTGTTGAGGTCGAGGTTCTTGTTCCGGATGGCCGAAATTAGCTCGTTGAAAGCTTTTTCCGTGTCACCAGTTTTGTCGTAGAACTCAAGCAAAGAGATGCTTACGTAGGGGTCTTCAGGGCTGATTTCCTTGATTTTCTCATACAGGCGCAGCGCGTCCTTGTCCCTGCCATTTTCGGAATAAACCTGCGCCAACATACTGTAATAGCGAGTATTTTCGGGATTTTGCTCAATGAGTTGTTCCAACTCGGCAATCAGCTTTTTCGTGTCGCCTTTTTGTTTCAGGATGCCAAGACGCTGTTCGGTAACGAAGTCGTTCTGCCCGATTTGCTTCTCCAGCACTTCCATCTTGGATAGAGCCTTGTCGTATTGCTCAGTAATCAAGTATGCGTCAATGAGTTCGCTGAGCATTTCGGGATCATCGGAATACTTTTTCGTCAGGTTTTCGTAGAGTTCGATGTAGTCGTCGTATTGCTCTAAGTTGCGGTAAAACTGGCCGAGACGCATTTGGTACCATTTGTTCTCAGGGTCAAGTTTGGCCGCCTTCTGAATCATCTGGAAGGCCTCTTCGAAACGACCCGCGTTGTAATATTGCTCGCTCAATTCAAACATCGAGGCGGCATCGTCGGGCATGTAGCGCAAGGCCTGCTCGAAGTTGCGGATGGCGCCGTCGGTGTCCTCGCGATATTTGCTTTGGAGGCCGTTCGAAAAATAGGTGGCGTTCTTGCGTTTGTCGGGTTTGTCCTGAAATTCCGACTCGACTTGCTGGGCGAAAACGCCTGTTGCAAAACCGCTCAAAAGAAGGAAAAATAGTGTTTTTTTCATTGGTTTTCAGTTTTTTCCGGTATGACCGAAGCCACCTGCACCGCGTTCGGTTTCAGACAAGGCTTCCACTTGCACCACCTCGGCCTGCTCACATTTGGCGAAAACCATCTGCGCGATACGGTCGCCGCTGTTGATGATAAAGGGCTTGTCGGACAGGTTGATGAGGATGACACAAATCTGCCCGCGATAATCTGCGTCGATGGTGCCAGGGGAGTTCAAGACGGTGATGCCGCTCTTGAGGGCCAGTCCACTGCGCGGACGCACCTGACCTTCGTAGCCTTCGGGGATTTCCATGTATAGTCCCGTGGGCACAAGGCCGTGTTGCATCGGATCAAGAGAGACGGGACCTTCGGGCAGATAGGCGCGGAGATCCATGCCAGCGGAGGATTTCGTCTCGTAAGCGGGCAAAGGATTATTTGAGGTGTTGACGATTTTGAGGTGCATAATTATTTCTTTTTCAATATTTTACTATTTACAATATTCATCACTCCCTTTACCAAATCCCGTTCCATCCAGCAGATGAAAGCGAAAAAGACCAGCAGCAGCCCTGTGTTGACGACCAAAGTCAGAACGACGTTTTCGATGTGGATGCTCTTTTGCACGAAAAACAAGGCGATGGCGAGGGCAAAATAGATGAAGGCAGACTTTATATTATAAGGTATAGGTGATTTCTTCTGCCCGACGAAATAGGACAGCACCATGCAAACACCGTAGCCCGCAAAGCCGCCCCAAGCGCAAGCCATGTAGCTGTACTTGGGCACGAAAATGAAGTTGATGGCCAAGAGCACTATACAACCGATGGCGGAGAAGATAGCCCCCCACCAGGTCTCGTCGATGAGCTTGTACCAAAACGAGAGGTTGAAATAAATGCCCATGAAAATCTCGGCCATCATCACAATGGGGATGACGCGCAGACCTGCACGATAGTCCTTGCCCACAAGATATTGCAACAGAGGCATATACATCACCACGGCGAGGAAAGCTAATAGTGTGAAGATGATGAAGTATTTCATCACTTTGGCTTGGGTCTCCTTGTCTTCTGTGTCGCGCTTGCCGCCGAAGACGAACGGCTCGTAGGCATAACGGAAGGCTTGCGTAATCATCGCCATAATCATTGCAATCTTGATGCAAGCGCCATAAATGCCGAGCTGTTCCTCGCCCTCCAAACCAGGGACGATTTTCTTGAAAACAATCTTGTCGGCCACTTGGTTGAGGATGCCGGCCAAACCCAAGAGCAGAATAGGCCAAGTGTATTTCAGCATCTGTTTCAGCAAGTTGCGGTCGATGCCATGACGGAGCTTCTTGATTTCGGGGATAAAGCCGAAGTTGACCAATGTGGTGCAAATCAAGTTGGCGATGAAGATATAGCCCACTTGATAACTGGTTTGATACCAGCCCATCATGGAGGGGTAGTGTTCTTTCAGGAAAGGCGCCAGATAGAAAATGAACAAGTTGAGTAACAGGCTCATGACGATGAAAGAGAGTTTCAGCGTCATGAACTTGATGGGGCGGTTTTCATAACGCAGCCGCGCAAATAGAATGGATTGGAATGCATCGAAGGCCACGATGATGGCCATAATCTCCACAAACTCAGGATGCAAGGCGTAATCCAAAGCTCCAGCGATGGGTTTCAGGAATAGAGACACCAAAATCAGGAAAATCAGAGACACAAAGCCCACCGAAAGTCCAGCCGTGGAGAAAGCCTTGTCGGGATTCACATTTTCTTTGTTGGAGAAGCGGAAGAAGGTGGTCTCCATGCCGAAGGTAAGGATGACCAAAAGTAAGGCCGTATAGGCGTATAAGTTGGTCACGATACCGTATCCTCCCGATTCGGCAGCCATCCTATGGGTGTGGATGGGCACGAGCAGGTAGTTCAAGAACCTGCCGATGATGCTGCTCAAGCCGTAAATGGCGGTCTGTTTCGCCAAGGAACCTAATCTGTTTTCTGCCATGTCGTATCTTTCTTTTCCAAACGCAAAATTAGGATTTATATTTGAATCGGCTCCGAAAAAGTTGGAAAAGGTGATTTGTCCGAAAAAAGCCTTACCTTTGCGGCTAAATTAAAAGGATATGGAAGAAGAAAACATCCCTCGCACCGAATTGGACGAACTTGGCGAGTTTGGCCTCATCGACCAACTGACGGCTGATTTTCCTTTGCACAACGCCTCTTCGCTGAAGGGTGTCGGCGACGATGCGGCTGTCATCAACCATGAGGGGATGCGCACGCTCGTCTCGGTGGACATGCTCATCGAAGGCATTCATTTCGACTTGACTTACTGTCCCTTGAAGCACCTCGGCTACAAAGCGGCGGTCAGCAATTTCTCCGACATCTACGCCATGAATGGTACACCCACGCAGATTGTGGTGGGATTAGGTGTCTCGAACCGTTTTTCCGTCGAGGCTCTTGATGAATTGTATGCGGGTATTCGCCTGGCCTGCGAACGCTACCACGTTGATATGGTAGGCGGCGACACCACGAGCAGCAAGGCGGGACTCGTCATCTCCATCACCGTTATCGGCATGGCCAAGGACGAGGACATCGTCTATCGCAGTGGCGCGAAGAAGAACGACCTGCTTTGTGTGAGCGGCGACTTGGGCGGGGCCTACATCGGCCTGCTCATTCTTGAGCGCGAGAAGGTGGAGTTTCTCTCCAATCCGCACATGCAGCCCAAGCTGGAAGGCTTGGAGTATGTGCTTGAACGTCAATTGAAGCCCGAAGCCCGCAAGGACATCGTGGAACAACTGAGGCAGTTGGGCATCAAGCCGACTTCGATGATTGACATCTCGGATGGCTTGGCCTCGGAGATATTGCATCTCTGCAAGGAGTCCAAAGTGGGTTGCCAGCTTTATGAGGAAAAAATCCCGCTCGACCCGTCGACGGACAAACTGGCCAAGGACTTCCAAATCGTGCCTTCGGTGGCGGCCTTGAGCGGGGGAGAGGACTACGAACTGCTCTTCACCATCGACCAGAAGGACTACGAGAAGATACAGACCCTGTCCACTGACGTGAGCGTCATCGGCTACATGACCGACAACGTGGGTGTGGCCGAGATGATAACGCCTGACAATCATGTCATTCCGATTAAAGCGCAGGGCTGGGACCACATGAGGAAGCATGACTGAACTCCCCGAAATAGTGAAACAAAAGCTCGCCGCACTGCCCAACAAGCCCGGTGTCTATCGCTATTTCGACAAAAGCGGCACACTCATCTATGTCGGCAAAGCCAAGAACCTGAAACGCCGCGTTTCGAGCTATTTCAACAAGGAGCAGTCTGGCAAGACGCGCGTCCTCGTCAGCAAGATTGCCGACCTCGAATACAGTATCGTCGATTCGGAGTCGGAGGCGCTGCTGCTGGAGAACACGATGATCAAGCAGTATAAGCCGCGCTACAACATCATGCTGAAGGACGACAAGACCTACCCATGGATTTGCATCAAGAAGGAGGCTTTTCCGCGTGTCTTTCTCACCCGAAAGAAGGTCAACGACGGCTCGGATTATTTCGGACCTTATCCCTCGGTGCGCACGGCTCACATCCTTTTGGACTTGCTCACGCAGGCCTATAAAATCCGCTCGTGCCGCACGCCGATGACCGAGGCAGGTGTCGAGAAAGGGAAATACAAAGTCTGCCTCGACTATCACATCCACAAGTGCAACGGTCCATGCGAGGGCCTGATTTCCAAGGACGACTACAACGTCATGATTGCCGAAATCCGAGAAATCATCAGGGGCAATATCCAAGTGGTGCTTCGCGCGCTGAAAGCGCAGATGATGGAACATGCCTCGCGGCTGGAGTTTGAGGAGGCACAGGAAATCAAGGTAAAATACGACCTGTTGGAGAACTATCGCAGCCGTTCGACGGTGGTCAGCCAGTCGATTCACGATGTGGAGGTGTTCTCTTTTGTGGACGATGGCGAGGCGTTCTACGTCAATTATATGAAAGTTAAGGAGGGTGCGGTAGTGCAGAGCCATTCCTTCGAGATGAAGCGTCGGTTGGAAGAAACGCCAGAGGAACTGCTGCTTTTGGCTGTCACCGACTTGCGGCAACAGCTTGGCGACCATGCCCCTGAAATCATCGTCCCGATGAAATTGGACTACGCCCTCGGCAATGTCGAGGTAACTGTCCCGCAACGTGGCGACAAATTGAAGCTGTTGGAGCTCTCGCGCCGAAACGCGGTGCAATACAAAATCGACTTGGAAAAGCAACGCTCCTTGGTCGACCCTGAACGTCATCAAAAGCGGGTGCTGAACCAACTGAAAGAAGCTTTGCAACTTGCTGAAATTCCTGAAGTTATAGAATGCTTCGACAACTCCAACTTCCAAGGCGACTATGCCGTAGCGGGCATGGTGCAGTTTGTGAACGGCAAGCCCAACAAGGCGGGCTACCGCCATTTCAACATTAAGACGGTGGAAGGCCCCGATGACTATGCCTCGATGAAAGAGGTGGTAAGAAGGCGTTATTCGCGGTTGATAGAGGAACAGAAACCGTTGCCCAACCTCATCATCACTGACGGCGGCAAAGGACAAATGGAAGTGGTTCGTCAGGTTGTTGAGGATGAACTGCATATCGACATTCCCATCGCGGGCTTGGCCAAGGACGACCGTCACCGCACGAATGAGTTGCTGTTCGGTTTCCCACCCAAAGTGGTGGGTTTGAAGCCCAATTCAGAGGTGTTTCGCTTGTTGGCGCACATCCAGGATGAGGTGCACCGCTTCGCCATCACCTTCCACCGAAGAAGTTCGAGAAGGGCTTCATGCACTCCGAGTTGGCCGACATCAAAGGGGTGGGGAAGAAGACCGCCGAGAAACTGCTGCTCGAACTGAAATCCGTCAAAAACATCAAGGAAGCTTCGGTGGAGCGATTGGCTGAGATTGTTGGAGCATCCAAAGCTAGAATTGTTTATTCACATTTTCATGTTTAATATTACTGCCCCTTTGCGTCATTGCGAGGAGGTACGACGAAGCAATCCATAAAGCTTAGTTGTCTAGATTGCTTCGTTCCTCGCAATGACTACCGTGCAGATACAAAAAAAGCCAGCATGACGCTGGCTTTTGGTTGTTTTTGAAAACGCTCTTCAGGCTTATTGCAGCTTGAAGTTTACCGGGATTTGGTAGGACACGCGCACGGCCTTACCACGTTGCTTGCCGGGCTTCCACTTGGGCAACGACTTGATGACGCGCATGGCCTCTTCGTCGCAGCCGCCACCGATGCCACGGAGCAGTTTCACATTGGAGATGGAACCGTCAGGCTCGACAACGAAACCGATAAACACACGGCCCTGGATGCCACTCTCACGGGCAATCTGGGGATACTTGATGTTCTTGGCAATGTACTCCATCAGTTTCACGTCGCCGCCGGGGAACGAAGGCATCTCTTCCACGATTTGGAAAATCTCCTGTTCCACGACTTCCTCTTCCTCGACTTCAGGAGCGACATACTCCTCAATGACTTCGGTCTGGTCGACTTCGGCGTTGATTTCGATGTCTTCCACTTCGACGTCGTCTTGCACAATTTCAAGTTGCGTGGTCTGCTTCGGAACTTCCACGGGTTGCGGTTTCTGTTCCTCTTGCTTGGTGATTTCGACCAATTCCTCTTCCACCACCTCAGCGGTACGCAGGAGGCTGGGGTCGATTTCGCGCTTGTCATAGCTCTTGTGCTCGAAGGCCAACCATGCAATGGCTAAGCTGATGATGAGACCTATCTGTGTGAACATCAGTTTCTTGTTCTCAAGATTGGCTTTAGGTGACTTTTTCTCTTCCATGATTATGTGTTTTTAGAATTTGCGTTTTGAATCACGTTGCGAAAGTAGTAATTATTTGAATACAAAACGCGCCCAAGGCAAATTTTATTTTCTGTTCCTGAAAAAAAGATAAAAAATGAGCACTCCGATGAGCGTTCCGATGGTGTCGGCAATGAAGTCGAACCAGTCGCCAGTGCGCGAGGGCACCAGAAATTCCTGCATGAGTTCGGTCACTCCGCCATAGCAAATGCTGATGATTGCAGTAAGCAGCAAGGCTCTTTTTTGGTAGGCTTTTCCGTTGGAAATGAACTGTTTGCGATGACCCCAAATGCACAAAAACGCGAAGCCGGCATACATGAGGATGTGCACCACTTTGTCGAGTCCGATGGCGGGCTTGACTCGTGGAAAAACAGAACCCGGGATTCCTGTCAGGATGAGGATTGCTATTCCACACAGGATTCCCGGGATGCTATTTCTTGTCAGTTTGTCCAAAATCTGTGCATTAACCGATTTTGGCTTCGTAGGCGGCGGCATCCAAGAGGCCGTCGACCTCGGCGGGATTGTTCACCTTGATTTTGATGATCCAAGCTTCGCCGTAGGGGTCGGAGTTGACCAGCTTGGCGTTCTCCTCGTCGGCGAGGGCCTCGTTGACTTCGAGGATTTCGCCTGCGACGGGCATAAGCAGCTCGGCAGTGGTCTTCACAGCTTCGATGGCACCGAATTCCTCTTGTGCGTCAAGGGTTTCGCCCACGATGTCGGGGTCGACGTCAACGAAAGTGATGTCGCCGAGTTCGTGTTGTGCATAGTCAGTGATGCCGACGTAGGCTTCCTCACCTTCAAGGCGGATCCATTCGTCGTCGTTGGTGTACTTCAGGTTGGTTGGAATGTTCATTTCTTGTATGTTTTTAAGGTTGAAATTAGTGGCGCGAAATTACATATTTTAATGGACGCTTTCACATTTTCGTGAAAATTTTATTGTGCGAGGCTGAATCTGAGCGTGATGCCCGCGTAGGTGGATGAGTTCTTGAAGGTGTTCGAAGTGAACGGGTCGCTCAGGTCATACTTGAAGAAGGCTTGCGTGCTCAGACGTTGGGTGAAGGTGTAGTCGGCGGTGAAGTAGATGTTGATTTTGTTTTGGCCTGCCGACACTTGGTTGTTGTTCTCGTCGATGCGGCGCAACACGGTCTTGTCGTGCTTGAAGCCCAAGTCGACCTTCAGGATGAGGTCGTTCTTGATGGTCGTGCTGGTTCCCTTGCCCGTGATGGGCTTCACTGAGAAGGTGAGGTTCTTGATGCGGAAGCCTGTGCCAACGACGAACTCGTGGCCGTTGACCTCGGTGAGCTGGTTGTTGGAGAAGCTTATCGTCAGCGTGCGCGACTTCTTGAACTGGAAGTTGGCCGTAAGCGAATTCTGGAAGCCGAGGTCGATACCAATCAAGGGCATGTATTGCTCCGTGAGCACCATCTGTGCTATGTCGTATTGCGGGATGATGGTGCTACTGTTCTCGTAGGTCTGGATGGTGTTGTTGGGATCATAGTAGACGTTGCTGGCCCATGAACTGATGGCGTAGCTCGACTTGTAGGAATGCGTGATGCTGATGCTCTTGAACAGCTTCGAGAGGGCAGGGATGTTGGTCAGACCGTTATAGGTAAGGGTCCAGTTGGGCAACGGGAATTTCGGGAACGGGTTGAGCTTGATTTTGTCGGGGTCTTGGCCCGTGTAGGCCGCGATGAAAGAATACATCAGCACATCAGCCGATGACGAGCCGTAGCCAACGGGGAAATAGTCGCCCGCGATGCTGTCGTACTCGTACTGGTTGACCTGCTCAATCCATTGCGGGTTGCCCTTAGCGATGCGCTCGGCGATGGTTTTCCTGTAATTGAGCAAGTTGTCGAACAGCGGCGAGTAGATGGAGTCGCTGGCCGCGAACGAAGTGCCCCACATCAGATAGCTCATGCTGAAACTGCCGTTGTTGGTGGGGGTGAAGACCTCGAAGTCGTGCAGTTGGTCGTTGTAGCGGAAATAGTGCTGCATGTTCTCCGACGAGGTGAGGTTGCCCGAGACATCGAGTTTGAATCCCGTGAACGGCTCGGCGTTGACGCGATAGGTGATGTTCGTGGTCTTGCGATTTGTGTAGGGGTCGCTGAGTATGGAGTCGGTGGTGAGCCAACGGCGGAGGTCATCATCGAGGCTGTGGGAAACGGCCTTGCTGAAGATGTCTGCATCTTCGCCGAACGAGCTGCCCAACACGAAGCCGAGACCTGGCGCGAAACCGCTACTGCCGTTCATGCCCAAATACTGGGCCTTGGGCATGAAGCCCGGCAACGATTGTCCGTTAGTCATCGAATAGGTTCCCGAAACCTTCTTGACGAGGGTCAGGACACGGAGACTGTTGTCGAGTACGATTTTGCCGTAGTTCACTTTGGTGGTTTTCGCCTTGGTCGAGTCGGCGGTCTTTTCGTCTTCGTTTTCCTTTTCCTTTTCCTTGTTGTTGTTTTTCCCACCTCGGCCGTTATTGTTATTGTTGCGCCGTTGCGGGGTGTTGATTTGTTTCAGGTACGGCACCTTATTATATAGCTTCGTGAAATCGAGGGTGGCGTTGCCTTGGATGTTGTTGGAGTTCTCGATGGTATTACCCAAACGTTCTTGGATGGATTGCGCCGAGGCAGTCCAGTTGTAGGTACCTTGGTAGGTAGCGCTGGCATTGATCCAGTTCAAAATCGGTATCTTGTTGATGGGCAGGGTGTAGCTCGCGTTGATGCTTTGCTGGAAGCGCGACATGGAGCCTAAGTGCTTCAGCTCGTTCTTGATGGTGTCTTGGTATTTGTTCCATGTTTCGGGGTCCTTGCTCTTGTCGACGTAGCCGGCAGGCTCATAAATGTAAGCCTGAGCCTGTGCAGAGTAGTCGAAGGTGAGGGCACGGGTGAGGTCATAACGCACCTGGTAGTTGCGGGTCCAATCCCACTGTTTGGAGTAGGTTGGCTCAATGATGATGAGACCGGCGCTCTTGTTGCGCATCTCCCTTTCGGAGAAGTAGCGGTACATCTCCGTGTTGAAGGTAATGCTCTTGGGAGCGTAGAAGAAATTGAAGTCCTTGAAAATCTGCATGGCGGGTTTGGAGGCCCATTTGGCCTTCGCAAAAGGCTCAACGGGCTTGGGGTTGCCGGCGTAATTGTAGCCCAATCCGCCACGATAGGTTTTTGTGTCGTAATACTTGATATCAGTATTCTCCTGATAGGTCTCGCTGTAGGAGAACGACAGGTTGAAGTTCTCTATGTCGTAGATGTGGACCTTGGGCATGTTGCCGCGTCCGCCAAGACCGCGGTTGGGGTCTCTCGGGTTCTCTTTTTCCTTCTCTTTGCCGCCTTTTTGCGATTTGCCGCCCTCGTCTTCGCCTTTTTTGTTCTTCTTGGCCACTCTTTCCTTCCTCACATTCATGAAGTTGATGTTCTTGTAGCGGGTGAAGTCGTGGATGGAAGCAGTGAGGCTGTCTCTTTCCTGCTGGGTGTTGAGTGCGTTGAGGGCATCGGTCAGTTTGATGTCGGGGTCGTAGGGGTTGTAGAGCGGGGTGACCTTGGTCTCGCCGTAGTCGACGTGCATGGGTATCTTGAGGCCGGTGTTCTCGAAGAACTTGCCGAGTTCGAGGTCGGTGGAAACGGCGAAGGCGGAGTTGGCCTCAAACTGGTTGCTGGTGATGTCGCTGTCTAAGGCACCAAATCCAGCTGAACTGTATGATCCGTTGAGGG